>JACKQG010008329.1_pt1 | contig 10144 bp, 10 predicted proteins | sample 8237621 | NCBI WGS metagenome assembly JACKQG01 (sample SAMN15677084, study PRJNA649215) | marine metagenome | biome: marine; feature: Black Sea; material: saline water; isolation source: suspended particulate matter (SPM) from the Black Sea western gyre | collected 2013-06-09/2013-06-10 | depth...
GCCATCGCTGGTAGTCTTATCACTCTCGGTAATATTATGGGGGGATGTGCCATTGGCGTTGGTCAACAAGGCATGGAAGCTTCTGAAGCGGCTCAGATTTATACATTACTAACGATTGGTGATGGTTTGGTTTCTCAACTTCCTGCATTGGTAGTTTCCACCGCTGCGGGCTTGGTAGTGACTCGGGCACAGTCGGACAAAAATCTTCCTGGCGAATTAATGTCCCAGCTTCTCAATCAGCCTTATGCGTTTATAATTGCTTCTGCGATTCTTTTCTTTTTCGGCATGATTCCGGGACTGCCGCATTTCCCTTTCTTTTTGATGGCGGCAATAGCAGGTTTCATTGCATATCAAAAATTGCAGACCGACAAGAAGACCGAACAACTGGCGTTGAGAAAGAAAGATGATGAAGCCAAAGCACCGCTACCAGAAAAAGTAGAATCTATTCTTCCGTTGGATGTCATGGAACTGGAAGTAGGGTATGAACTGATTCCTTTAGTGGATGCGGATCGCAATGGTGAGCTTCTGGAAAGAATTAAATCTATACGCAGACAATTTGCTTTGGAGATGGGCTTCATTGTTCCTCCTCTGCATATTCGCGATAACCTGCAACTCAAATCCAATGAATATTCTGTGGTGATCAAAGGAGTGGATGTGGCTAAAGATTCCATCATGATGGGACGGATACTTGCTATGAACCCTGGAACAACGGAACGAGAATTAGACGGTATTAGAACGACGGAACCTACTTTTGGTCTGCCGGCTGTATGGATTCCGAGTAATAAAAAACAGGAAGCACAAATGGCAGGATTCACAGTGGTAGACCCGGCAACAGTGATCACAACCCATATTAAAGAAACTATCAAGCGCCACGCTCATGAATTGTTGGGACGTCAGGAAACTCAGGCATTGTTGGATAAATTTAAAGAGACCAACCCGAAAGTGGTTGAAGAGCTAATTCCGAACTTGTTGCCTCTGGGTAAAGTTCAGAAAGTTCTTCAGAACCTGCTGAAAGAACAAATTTCTATTCGCGACTTGCGAACGATTCTTGAGCAACTCTCCGATTATGCTTCGCTCACTCAAGATGCGGATGTGTTGACCGAATATGTGCGACAGGGGCTGGCTCGTCCTATTACGAAGCAATATCAGTCTACTGATGGAACTCTGTCTGTATTGACTTTGGATCGTGGGATTGAAGACATTATCGAAGGTTCTATTCAGAAATCTGAAACGAGTGCCTATCTGGCGCTGGAACCGAATGTCGCTGAAAAGTTTCTTACGAAGTTGAGGGACATGATTGAAAAAATCACCCCGACGATTGAGACTTCTCCGGTGCTATTGGCTTCGCCGGGATTGAGAATGCATATCCGGAAATTTACGGAACGTTTTTTGCCGGATCTTGCAATCATTTCACACAGTGAGGTTTCTCCTTCTGTACAAATTAAAACGATAGGTGTGGTGGACTTGAATGCGAATTAAAAAATTTACTGCAAACAATTATGCGGATGCTTTAGAGCAGGTGAAACGAGAGTTGGGTGACGATGCTCTCATTATGAGTACTCGTTCTATTAAACCGCATTCTCCTTTGTCGGGTCGAAATGTTGCTACCAAGGTGGAGATTACCGCAGCGGTTGAATTCGAGGAACCCGTTGTTTCAAATTTAGAAGAAGAGTTGCATTTGGATGAAGACAAGGGATTGGACATGAAATCTCTCATTTTTAATCTTTTAAGTGAGAAGGGGCAGGCTCAGACTTTGGGATTAAAGCCCAGTCAGTTTGAAATCTACTCCCATTTAGTGGAAAACGGATTGGATGAGCAATTGGCATCCAAAATTCTTAAAAGGGCCAAGGGTGAAGGTGATGAGAAACCAGCCAAGGAAAAAATGCGGGCGATGGATCTTATGAAAAAGGTCATCCCTTATGAAGGTGAAATTAATCTGGAAAAGGAAGGCCCAAAATTAGTTGCCTTTGTGGGACCGACGGGTGTTGGAAAAACCACAACGATTGCCAAGGTCGCCGCCGACTATGCGATCCGTAAAAATAAAAAGGTAGCTCTGGTTTCTCTGGATACTTATCGATTGGGTGCTGTCGATCAGCTGCAAATTTACGGAGATATCATGCAATTGCCTGTTGAAGTGGCAGGGGGTGGAGATGAACTTCGCGAAATCGTAAAGAGGCACTCAGATAAAGATCTGATTCTCATCGATACCACAGGACGTTCTCATCGAGATAAAGATTATTCGTGTCAGCTAAAGGAGATTTTTGCTGCGGTTGGGGGTGTGGAAACGCATCTGGTTCTTAGCGTTACCGCCCATGAGAAACAATTTTCAACGATTTATCAACAGTTTTGCCCTCTTGGGGTAGACCGGGTGCTTTTTACCAAATTGGATGAAGGACTGAGTTTTGGCCCCTTATTCAATTTTTCAGTCCGAAACCGGGTTCCCTTGTCTTATTTTACTGTGGGCCAGAATGTGCCTGAAGATTTAGAGGTTGCGGTGCCGGATAAGGTAATAAGTTTGATTTTTAACTGATTTCAAGATAAATTAAGGGATTAGAATATGATATTAGGTGGGCAAGCAACGACTTTAAAAAGAATGACATACGGTGATATGAACGAATCAGGTTTGAGAGTTCTAGCGGTTAGTAGTGGGAAAGGCGGTGTTGGTAAAACCAATATCGTGGCTAACCTTGCATATGCCTTGTCTAAAAGGGGTAAAAAGGTACTGGTGGTCGATGCCGACCTGGGCTTGAACAATATAGATATACTTTTAGGGTTAGCCTCTAAAAAACATATTGGTCATGTTTTATCCGGGGAATCCAATGTAGAAGATATCATTTTGCACGGACCTGAAGGCATTCATGTCTTACCTGCCGGGGACGGGTTGCAGGAGTTGACGCAACTGGAAACCGAGAAGAAAATGGTATTGATGGATGAGTTAGACCGGGTCAGCCGTAACTATGATTTTCTGATTTTTGACACAGGCGCGGGAATTTCTGCCAACGTAACTTTCTTTTGCAGCGCCGCTCACGAGACTTTTTTGGTTGCCACAACAGAGCCTACTTCATTGACCGATGTTTATGCGTTGATGAAAATCCTGCATAATAATCATTCGCAAAAACATTTCAGATTGATAGTCAATTCGGTTGCATCGGAAAGGGAAGCGCAGGGTGTATATCGAAACCTGACGGCGGTTACCGACCGTTTCTTAAAAGGGGTTTCTGTTGAATATCTGGGATATATTTTGCATGACCCAAATGTTCCCAAAGCGATTCGCCAACAAAAAGCTTTTCTGGAAATTTACCCTTTTTCGAAATTCAGTGGATGTATCAATGAGTTGGCGGAAAAAATTTCCAAAGAGAAACCGAGATCGGTTTCGGGAGAGGCAAATCAACCGTATTTTTGGAGGAGTGCTTTTCAAGCCCAATGAATCCCGTAAACATACAAAAAATGGCCGCCTCATTTGGTCTATTCTCATTTGGTGTTTTGTGTATAGGCAGTGTTTTGATGGGGGCAACAGTATGGACCGGGGTTATTCGTGGGATGGTGGGTGCTGTACTTTTTGGATTGGTAGCCTGGTTCAGCGGATCTATGTTGTTGCAGGAAGAAGATGAAGATATGGTTGAGGGTGAGGATCAGGAAGAGACGGATAAGGGTTCACAATTAGACCAAACGGCTTAACGAGAGAAAAATAGATGGCGACTACTAAAGGACATGCAATAAATCAAATTGAGATTTCGGTAGAGAATCGTGAAGCCGTAATTAAAGAATACGCTCCGATGATCAAGTATGTTGCAAATCGGATCGCAATGCGTCTTCCCCCTCATATCGAGGTGGATGATTTAGTCAGTGTGGGAGTGCTGGGGTTGATCGATGCGATTGACAAGTATGACGCATCCCGTGGTGCAAAATTCAAAACCTATGCCGAGTTCCGGGTACGCGGGGCTATTCTTGATGAGCTGAGATCGATGGATTGGGTTCCGCGTTCGGTTCGCCAAAAAGCTTCTGCTTTGGATGGGGTTGTTCAGAAATTACAAAATAAATTGGGACGTCCTCCCGAAGATGATGAGGTTGCCGGTGAAATGGGCGTCAGCATGGATGAGCTATTCAATACTATGAACGAAACGAAAAGCATGCCCATCCTTAGCCTGGAAGATTTGGGGATTGCCAAGGAGTCCGGTGAACAACAAAGCTTGCTGGATTGCCTCGCAGGCAAGGGGGATAATGATCCGCAAACGTCCATGCGCCTGAGCGAACTGAAAGAAATTATCGCCAAGGCGATTGATACTCTTCCTAAAAAAGAGCGGCTGATGATATCCCTTTATTATTATGAAGAGTTGACCATGAAAGAGATCGGCGAGGTCCTCGGAATCACAGAATCCCGAGTTTCTCAAATTCATTCCAAAGCCGTTTTCCGGCTACGCTCCAAACTCAAAGTTGTTATCGCTGAAGAAATGTAACTTTCTTGCATCCTGTAAAAATACTTTAAGTGTTTTTTTTCTTAAATTTAAAGCTACCAATTTAAGCTGTTTTTTTATCCCTCCCAAATATATATTGTAGTGGTGCAAACTAAATCCTTGTATGTATTTTCGAAACTCAATAGAGCTCGGTTTTTAGAAAACGATAGTTTGAATCTGAGTTTTATTAACAATCTATAAATATGAAAGTACAAAAAACAAAAATCCCCGGTATGGTACTCATTGACTTGGATGTTTTTAGGGATTCCCGGGGAAGTTTTCTGGAAAGCTATCAAAAAGAACGGTATAAAGAACAGGGTTTGGATGTCAATTTTGTGCAGGATAATCATTCTCACTCGACAAAAAATGTTTTGCGCGGTATGCATTACCAGATAAACCAACCGCAAGGGCATTTGGTCTATGTGGTTCGAGGAGATGTTTTCGATGTCGGTGTGGATCTTAGAATTGGCTCTCCGACGTTTGGCGAATGGTTGGGTTTCCGTCTTTCGGAATCTCATCCGCAACAATTATTTTTACCTGCAGGCGTAGCTCATGGATTTTGTACGTTGAGCGATAAAGCAGATATTTTGTATAAATGTACTGATTATTTCGACCCAGATGATGAAGGCGGGTTATTATGGAGTGACCCTGACTTGGGAATCGATTGGCCAATTGATCAACCTATCATTCATAATCGGGATTCAAAGTTTCCAGTTCTAAAGGAAATTTTAAAAAAACACTTACCTAGTTTTTAACAAAATCAATCAGGAATAATTATGACATACAGTTGTCGTATATGTGGAGCTGCCTTGGAGCCGTTTATGTCTTTTGGGGAAATGCCAATCGCAAATGGATTCTTAACTCCAGCCGAATTCGAGTCAGAGTATTTTTTTGAGCTGAAACCTGGTTTTTGCGAAAGCTGCTCCACCTTGCAAATTTTGGAGCAGCCTGACCCTGAAAAAATGTTTCACGAAAACTATGCTTTTTTTTCGAGAACTTCCAAGCGCATGGCCACCCATTTTGAGTCTTATTCAAATTGGGTGAAAGAAAATTATCTTACCAATGAGGACCCTTTTGTAGTTGAAATCGGTAGTAACGACGGTTTGATGATGGAATTTTTTGCGAAAGATGAAATCCGACACTTGGGAGTTGAACCCTCTGCGAATGTTGCCGAGAAGGCCCGTTCACATGGGGTTGAAACTTTATGTTCATTTTTTAATTTGGAAACAGCAGAAAAGATAGTTTCTGGAAAGGGTTCTGCTGATGCATTGATTGCGGCGAACGTTATGTGTCACATTCCAGATCTTAATGGGGTGGCGCAGGGTGCCGACCGTTTGCTTGCTCCCAAAGGTGTTTTAATTTTTGAAGAACCTTATCTCGGAGATATGATTGAAAGCACAGCATATGACCAAATTTATGACGAACACGTTTTTATTTTTTCTGCTCACTCCGTGCAGAATATTTTTGCCAGGTATAATTTTGAACTGATTGATGTGAAACCTCAATCAACGCATGGGGGATCGATGCGTTATGTGCTTGCTCGAAAAGGCAAATGGCCAATTTCTTCGGCAGTAGAGAACCAGCTTTTGTGTGAAGATAAAATGGGACTTCATCTCAAATCCACTTACGACTCTTTCCGCGATAAATGCGAGCAGTCTCGGACAAAGCTGGTGGAAATATTAAAACAGCAAAAGGAGGTGGGTCGAAGAATTGTTGGTTATGCAGCAACATCTAAAAGCACCACTGTACTCAATTATTGTAATATTGGACCTGATCTGATCGAATATATTTCTGATACAACTCCAATCAAACAAGGAAAATATAGTCCTGGTATGCACATTCCTGTTCGTTCCTACGAAACCTTGCTCAACGAAGGGTATCCTGACGGATTGTTACTTTTTGCCTGGAACCCCAAAGATGAAGTCCTGGCGAAGGAGGCTTCCTATTTGGCGTCAGGTGGAGAATGGATTACCTATGTTCCTCAAGTTGATATAATCCGAAAATGATCCCTTGTAGCTACCCAAAGGCGCAATATCTTTCCCATAAAGAGGAGATTGATCTTGCGATTCAGCGAGTACTTGCTGAGGGTAACTTAGTTTTAGGTGAAAACGTACAGGCTTTTGAAAAGGAATTTTCGGATTTTATTGGTACGCAGCACACGGTAAGTGTTGCTAGTGGAACCGATGCTCTTTGCTTAGCCTTGAAAGCATTAGGGATTAATTCGGGTGATGAAATAATTGTTCCTTCCCATACAGCGACTGCAACAGTTGCTGCAATAGTTTTAGCGGGTGGCATACCTGTTTTCGTGGATGTGGAACCAGAGTTTTTTACTTTGGATCCCGTTTCTGTAGAAAATGCGATTACAGGTAAAACAAGGGGGATCGTTGCCGTTCATTTATATGGTCAGCCGGCCGATGTGGAAAGTTTAAAAAATATTGCACAAGAAAATGATTTGAAGTTGATTGAGGATTGTGCGCAAGCACCGGGTGCGAAATATAAAAACTTTCGAGTCGGGAGCATTGGCGATGTGGGATGCTTTAGTTTTTATCCAACTAAAAACCTGGGGGCTTTGGGCGATGGAGGGGCCATAACTACTTCAAATTCTGAAGTGGCAGAGCAACTAAAAAAACTACGACAATATGGATGGGATGAGAATCGTATTAGTCAATTTGCAGGTTACAACAGCCGCTTGGACGAAATTCAGGCTGCCGTTTTAAGAGTTAAATTAAATTATTTGGATAGGGACAACGCCAAACGAATTGCAGTGGCAAATCAATATGCAGAACAATTGAGTTCGTTACCAATTGCATTACCCATCCAGAGAACGGAATGTTCTCATGTGTATCATTTGTATGTCATAGAGGTTGATCGACGGAATGCTCTGGCAAATCATCTTAAGTCTAAAGGTGTGCTAGCCGGAATTCATTATCCAGTCCCAGCACATTTGATGCCAGCTTTTACTGTACATTCAACATCAACCCTTGCTCAAACTGAACGTGTTGTTGGTAGAGTACTTAGTTTGCCTGTATACCCAGAACTAGGTCGAGCGGATCAATTGAAGGTTGCCAACCACTTAAAGGAGTTTTTCGGGGAATGACACAGGACTTTAATGTTTGGGAAGGTATTTACGATTCATGGGAAGGGTCACCCGGTGACAACGATGCTTCTGATGATAGTGTGTGCTTGGCAAAGTTATTCAGCGGGCGAAAGTTGCAATTGAAGGGGTTGAACCACTAGTTTATAAATTGACCTGTAAAACTCAGTTTGCTCGCGATATTCTTGGAAAGGCTAGCCCTTTGCCAAAGGAAAACTTTTCTCTTTCACATCGTCTTGATTACGGTTCTCATACGAATAAATGCGTAACGTAGAAAATGGTGATATGTTTTTATGAATCCCTTGATCCATGAATATTTTCAGGGCAAGCACTTATTGATAACAGGGGCATCAGGGTATCTTGCTAGTAATCTGGTGAAATCACTGAAAAATATTCCCTGCACTTTGCGCCGACTTTCAAGGAAATCCAGTTTGCCCTTTTTAAATGGGAAAGTTGTTATTGAAGATATGCAGGGAGAAATTAGTGATGCTTCAGTATGGAGTAAGGCTATGCAGGGGATTGATGTTGTTTTCCATTTTGCAAGCCAAACCAGTGTATATTTAGCAGATAAGGACCCCGAAAATGATTATCAGGTAAATGTCTTGCCGATGTTGTATATGCTGGAAGCATGTAAGAAGAGTGAGAACTGCCCTGATATTTTGTTTGCTGGGACTTCTACGCAAGTGGGCCTTCCACAAGACCTGCCTGTTAGTGAAATGGCTAAGGATAATCCTATAACAATTTATGACCTGCATAAATTGATGGCAGAAAGTTATTTGAAGTGTTATTCCCGTATGGGGATTGTCCGTGGAGTTATACTTAGACTGACAAATGTTTATGGACCTGGACCTAAGAGTTCTAGTGAAGATAGAGGGTTTCTTAACTCGATGATCCGACGCGCGCTTGCGGGAGAGAACTTGACTTTGTATGGAGAAGGAGAGCACATCCGGGATTACATTTATATTGCGGATGTCCTGTCTGCATTCCTTCAGGCTTCTGTAAATATGTCTTCACTCAATCAAAAGCATTTTGTATTAGGTAGTGGAAAAGGGTACACGATTTCAGAAGCTCTCCACCACATAGTTGATAGAGTAGCTTTGAAAATGAGAGGGCAGGTGACTGTTGAAAGTATCACCCCGCCTCAAGGATTATCACCTATTGAAAAAAGGAGTTTTGTTGCTGATTCCCAATCTTTTTCTCGGCTTACGGGCTGGCAGCCCCAAAATTCGTTGATTAAAGGAATCGATCAAACTCTCGAAGCATTTATAGCAGAAGGGTAATAACTTTGAAATATTTCTGAGGACAATCCTAAATGGGGAATGATATTATAATCAATAGATAGAAATTTGAAAGTGATATGAATATTTCTTTGTCTGATATGAAAAATAAAAAAGTTCTGATAACGGGAGGGCTTGGCTTTATTGGCAGTAACCTCGCACATAAATGTGTAGAGTTAGGTGCTCAGGTAACAATTTTTGATTATCTTGATCCTAGATCAGGTGGGAATATCTACAATGTGCATGGGATTCGCGAAAAAATAGAATTAGCTTTCCATGACATTTTAAATTTTGATCAGGTTTCTGAATTTATAACGGGAAAAGATATTATTTTTAATTGTGCATCTTCAACCTCCCATTCATTTTCTATGCGAGAACCATGGATTGATTTAGATGTTAATAGTAAAGGTGTAATCAATTTATTAGAAGCCGTTCGCCGATTTAACCCAGATGTAAAGTTTGTTCAATTGGGAACCAGTACTCAGTTGGGGAAATTACATTACGAACCCAGTGATGAATATCACCCTGAATTCCCTAGAGATATTTATTCTGCGAATAAAAGTGTTTCAGAAAAATATGTTTTGATTTATTGCCAGGCTCATGAAATACGAGGTACAGTTATTCGGCTCTCAAATGTGTTTGGGCCGCGTGCATCTATCCATAGCCCTGAATTCACTTTTAATAACTATTTTGTAGGTTTGGCGTTGCAAAATAAGGCGATTACTGTTTTTGGAGAAGGTGACCAGAAAAGAAACGTAACCTATATTGATGATGTAACAAATGCTCTTATCATTGCTTCACTTGAGGAGAGCACGAATGGGGAAGTCCTTTTTGCAGTAAGCGAGAAGCATGTTAGCGTAGCCGAAATTGCGCAGCTGACAGTAAAACATATAGGGTCGGGTAGTGTAACTTTCGTTGAATGGCCTCATGGAAGAAAGAACATTGATATTGGTGATGCAATTATTAGCAATCAGAAGATCAAGAATCTCTTAAATTGGTCGCCTAGGATTAATTTGGCAGATGGGTTAGGTTTGACCAGGGAGTATTATAAACCTTGCCTGGATAAATATTTCCCGTGAAATTGATAGTGACAGGTGCCTTAGGGCATATTGGCTCTCGGATGATACGAGAGTTACCCTTGTTTTTTCCTGGTGTTGAAATTGTCATGATCGATAATATGTCAACTCAGCGTTATTCCTCTCTTTTTAATTTGCCTTCCCATGGAAAATATACTTTCATTGAAGGTGATATTTTAACATTAGATTTAAAATCACTATTCGCCGAGGCTGATGCGGTCATTCAGTTAGCCGCAATTACAG
>JACKQG010008330.1_pt1 | contig 10142 bp, 8 predicted proteins | sample 8237621 | NCBI WGS metagenome assembly JACKQG01 (sample SAMN15677084, study PRJNA649215) | marine metagenome | biome: marine; feature: Black Sea; material: saline water; isolation source: suspended particulate matter (SPM) from the Black Sea western gyre | collected 2013-06-09/2013-06-10 | depth...
GTTATAAGTTCTCGACGTACGCAGCGTGGTGGCTTCGCCACGCGATCACGCGTGCAGTCGCAGATCACGCTCGCACAATTCGCGTCCCCGTACATATGGTCGAAACGATGTCCAAACTTCGTGGTATCCAAAAACGTCTTCTTCAAGAAATTGGTAGAGAGCCAACACTCGAAGAAATCGCAGAAATTGCTGATATGTCAATCGAAGAAACAAAACGTGTCATGAAAATATCGCGGCACCCAATCAGCCTCGACCGCCCTGTTGGCGAATCTGAAGATTCACAATTTGGTGACTTTATCGAAGACGAGCGTCAGCATGCGCCATCCGAAACAGCAACAAGTGAAATGCTTCGTTCTAGAATTAATGATGTGTTAAAAACGTTGACATACCGTGAACGAGAAATTCTTAAACTACGGTACGGAATTGGCGATGGTTACACTTATACACTTGAAGAAGTTGGTCGAATATTCAAAGTGACTAGAGAACGTGTTCGGCAGGTTGAGTCTAAGGCGATTCGCAAACTGCAACATCCAGTTCGCCGCCGCCGCCTTTCGAGTTTCATCGATCAGAACGAAGAAACTAGCGAGTAAACAACTCGGCAAGGCCAGCGTTACTAGACGAGTTAATCAAGAAATTGCGTTGAGTTGCGTGAGTAAGGAATCGATATGCTCCTCGTCAGTCCAAATGACCCACCCCATTTGGCCAGAGAGTGACACTGCTTCAATTGCAGTGATATTTACATGTACGTTTGCGACCTTTTCGAGGACACGGATAAAATCACCACCTTCCTCTGACGAGCGGACATGTATGGCTACTTCTTCTTCAACTCTGAGCTCTGCAGACAAGGAAAAATCTCTAAACTGTGCATCACGTTCTGCAATACACCGCATTGTAGAAGTGCTGTCATCGTTGCTTCGAGCCCATAGCGATTGGAGCGAAATATCTGCAGCGCGTAGTCTGTTCGCTAAACTTAGAAGTATTCCGGGTGTATCAGGAAGTGTAAATCGAAAAATAGTACATTCTGTCGCATGGACCATAATGGATAGGTTACTCGCATACTCCCCAAGCGGCAATAACCGCAAGTAAATCTGGCGTGTCCACAGTACCGCTACCGTCTAGGTCTGCTTCGCTATCTGTCAATCCCCACTCACCAACGACAAAGAGTAAATCATTTACCCCCACAACGCCATCTTCATCGAAATCCTCTGCGCAGCCAGAATTACAAATGGAGCCATCTCCGCATTGCGTCATCTCGCCAAACCAGGCTCCTCCAACTGCATCGCAATCCGTTTCGACAAGGTCTAAACACCAGTCAGCGCCACAACAAGCACCAGAAGGTTGTGGGCACGCTGTTGTTTCGCATAGAGTGCCATCTCCCTGAAAAGACCCTGCGACTGCTACGCAATCGTCAGGTGAAATTGGACCAATACATGCGCCATTTGGCAAACAGCAGGCACCATCTGGAAAGCACGTCGTTGTTGCACAAATCGTACCTTCTCCCATATGTACCCCTCCAACGGTGTTGCAATTCGTCAGATCAAAGTCAACACATTGCCCAGTAGAGGCAATGCAGCACGCGCCAATCCCTGAACCGCAGACGTACGTTGCACAAGTTGTACCAGAGTCGGCAGCATCTCCACCAAATATCTCACATTCACTTGGAATTAAATCTTGGCACGAATCGTTACTAAAACAACAGGCAATAGGGTCAACGGAACAATTAACCGGTGTATACGAAGAGCGAAGAAGCCAATCGCCACTTGGCGTACAGAGGTTTGGGAAATCTTGAAACGTAAACCATCCCGAGCCACAAACGCAAAAAGAACCGCTCACGGCGTTAATCCAGTTTTCATTTGGAAAATCTAATCCGCTTGTGTCTGTGCACGGAAATGCGTTTCTATTTTGAGGTGGCGAAGAAATGCAAGGGTTTCCAGGTTGATTATGTTGGTCGATTCGAAATGCTATTGAATATGAATTCATGCCACTTTCGTTATAGATATATATTTGATCTGGATCTTGTGGATCTACCGAGACGGAAATAATGATACCGTTTGTCCCAGGTGGCATGACTAGGTGTGGCAGGATAACGTCGTCGCTAGAATAGCTTGCAACCTGTATACCATTTGCAGGTGTTCCGTCCCAAACTGAGATGGACCAGTGCGTTGTCGTCTCGACAATTGCGTTGCTTGTTCCGAACAACACTTCCATGACATCTACCTTTATCGGGAACGATTCCGCAGGAACGCTGTAGGTGGCACCAAGTGATTCACCTTGAGCAAAACCAGCTTGCAAAATATAGGCGCCATCACCGAAATCACTGTCAGTGAGCGCAACTGGAACTTGTGGGCAACCGCCGACCATTCTTGCGTTCTTTTTATTGGTGGTCTTGAATGTAGCCTTAAGGGAGGTCGGAGTGGTGTAGGTCACCGGTGTAGGGTCTAACCTAGATTCCTGCGAAGCAATTGCGGGTACGCAAGCGAATAAAAGAAGCGGTAATGTAAAAATCAGTTTTGTATACATAGAATTCCTTCTCCACCCGCTCTGTAATTATGCCTCTAATGGAGAGGCAAGTCAAGAAGAAATACAGGAATTCGAGTTCAATGCAGCATCAAGTGCTAGCAATAGGTGTGATGGTTCAAGCAGACGACCCTTGCCAACGGTTTTACATGCTTGCCACCCTTCGTCAGATTCTAATACGGTAAAGCCATCTTGCTTCAATGTGTGTATATTTCGTTGCGTCGCAGGCTGGCTGAGCATCGTCGCATTCATAGAAGGTGCTAGAAGTACGGGGGTATTCTTCCTGTCAATTGCAGCAAGGACAAGGCTAACGGGATCATCGGCCATGCCAGTTGCAAGTTTGGATAGCATATTCATAGTGCAAGGTGCAACAAGTAAAGCGTGTGCATTTTTTGCAAGTCGAATATGTTGCGGATCGTGCCCTTCTAGAATGGCAAATGGGCTATCGAAGACGGCTCTACCTGTGAGTGAAGAAAAGGTGAGTGGAGCAATAAACTTAGTTGCAGCTGCAGTCATTAAAACGTCAACCCTAGCTCCACTTTGGACAAGTGTACTTACAAGATCAGCAGTTTTGTAGCACGCTATTCCGCCCGTTACACCAATAATAATATGGCGTCCATCAAATGAGGGACTATTTGTCATCTTGCTTTGCGCCGACTGCTGCCTTTGACTCAAAGCCAGATTCGGAATAATCAGCAGTTATCTTATCTTCCATAATTTCAGCAATAACCACTTCAAGATCTGTGCGACCGTTGCGTTCAACAAGTGGTCGAGCACCATCTATCATAAGTTCTCGTAATCGGTGTTGAATTAGGGCTGTTAACTTAAACCTACCACCACACTTACGTACAATTTCATCACTTCGAAGGGCTTCAATCATTGGTAAAATCTCCTCGCGTTTATAGAATATGGCCTAATCCGATTGGCGCAATTCTTGGGCGAATTGGAGATTATACCCCATTACGGATAGTTTGTCACTTTCTATGCAGTGTATGCTTTGTTACACTCCTCGATTCCCCCTCAGGTTAGGCATAAAGACACATGAAGCGAGTACTAACACCAAAACTCAGACGGATAGGCTTACGGCTCGGATTCGAACGTGATTGGTACCTGTACATCGTCGCTGCAGTTATCGGGGTGTTTATGGGTCTCGCTGCAGTTGGGTTTATCTTGCCTCTGCGCCAAACAGAGCACTTTGCAAAAATGCTTCAGGGATCAGAATCTCTTTGGATTCTCGTTCTTCTTGGACCTGCTGCTGGTGGATTAATAACAGGGATTTTAATCAAACTCTTAAGGCATGAAGGTGTGGGTCCCGGTGTTACCTCCGTCATTTATGCTGTGCAGAGGAAAAAAGGGAAATTGTCATGGCGAATAGGGCTTCGCAAGTGGCTAGCATCTACCGCAACAATTGCCTCTGGTGGTTCAGCAGGAGCCGAGGGTCCAATTGTAACTATTGGTGCCGTAGTTGGTTCCAATATTGCAAAAGTTTTAGGTACAGGTTCGCAACACACGGGCACACTCCTTGGATGCGGCGCAGCCGCGGGGTTGGCTTCTGTTTTCAACGCCCCTATTGCAGGCATATTTTTTGTGATGGAAATATTGCTTCGCGATTTTTCATTGAAAACATTTACGCCAATTGTAATTGCAGCTGTCGTTTCATCTGCTACAACGCAAGGCATACTAGGTGACGCAGCCCTGTTTGGGGTTGGCGAAGGGTTTTTCCGAGACGGTTTAGCATTTAGTGTTCCTCAAATTCCGACCTATCTCGTATTAGGTCTGGCGTGTGGCTTACTTGGCGCATTATTCGTTCGTTCTTTAGATAGCACTGAAAGATTCTTTAGTTCCTTGCCTGTTCCAATATATGTCCGCCCGTTCCTTGGTGCACTTCTTTTGGGCGCTCTTGGATTTGCTGTTTTTTGGTTGATGTCGAGTGACACTGTGCCAAAGTTCTATGGCAACGGATACCCGATGATCGATACGATAATTAATCCTTCCACCTATTTTACGAACGGTGAAGATAACGTATTGAAAGATGCCGCTCCACTTTTGCTCGGGCTTGCTGGTCTTGCACTCATCAAACTTGTAGCTACAAGCATAACTGTTGGTTCAGGAGGTGCTGGCGGATTATTTGCGCCTTCACTTTTTATTGGTGCAGCAACAGGTGGATGCATCGGATTTATCGTCCATTATTTTGGCTGGTTCCCAAACACATCTCCAGCGTATTTTGCGCTTGTAGGAATGGCAGCTATGGTGGCAGCAACGACGCATGCTCCGCTGACTGCAATTTTAATTGTGTACGAAGTGACGCAAAGTTACGATGTAATTTTACCGCTGATGTTCGCAGCGGTAGTAAGTACTGTTGTAGCTCGTTTTGTTTGCACGGATAGCGTCTATACATTCAAACTTTCACGCCTTGGAGTCCGCTTAGGAGCATTAAGTGACCTAACGGTGTTACGTAGACTTACGCCCGAAGATGTCCTGATCGAAAAGGCGACAATAGTACGTCAGACTGATTCTGCGCAAACACTTGTCGATTTGCTTGAAGAAACTGGGACATCGGATTTCGTTGTTATAGACGAACATGAGAAATATTGTGGTATGGTTACAGCGGCAGATTTGCGAGCTGCCCTCGTATATCGCGAAGCTATCCCACTTCTTCAGGTGTCTGAATTGCAGCGATCAGATTTACCAATTGTAAGTAATGAAGAAACATTAGACCTTGTTCTAGATAAATTCTCTCGCAGTGATGTCCAATCGTTAGCATTAGTGAAGATGCAAGGCGAAATCTCTGGGCTTATCACAAGAGCCAATCTCATGAAGCGCTATCAGACCGCGCTAAATCAGGATGTGAACTGATGTTTCCAATAGGCAATTCATTTCCAAGAGCGTATAGAGTGACCCTAAAAAAAGATTTTTCTACTATTTTTTCAACTGGCGTTCGGCGTACTTTTGGTCCTCTTCTTTTTCATGTGTCTGAAAACACAATCGGGCATTCCCGCCTTGGATTGTCAATACCTAGACGCGTTGGTAATGCTGTGATGAGAAATAGAATAAAACGTCGATGCAGAGAAGCATTTCGCCAGTCAAAAGATGTTCTCCCTGCTGTTGATATCATTATCACAGTAAGACCGCACGATGAACTTTCGCTTGATGGATATACACAATTGCTCTTGAAAGCTGTCGAATAATGAAACAGGTTTTTTCTTTTGCTGCACTGCTTGCGATTGGGTTTGTCCGTTTGTATCAGGTGACGCTTCGACCAATAATGGGTGGCCACTGCCGCTTTAGACCAACGTGCTCAGAATATGCCATTGCATCCATTACAAAATATGGGGTATGCAGGGGAACTTTGAAATCAATCTATAGAATCTTACGGTGCAATCCTTGGGGCGGTTGTGGATACGACCCGCCTTGATGGATACTTTGATTTGTAAACGGATTCGTAGTACTACTTGCGGTCGATAGTACTCGCTGGAGTATTACTTTTGGATTCTTCTTCAGCTTTTTTGGCTTCAATAGCCATTCTCTGTCGCCAAGCATCGAGCCCTGGGGGTTGCGGGAATGCATCGTCAAAAGATCGAACTGTGCTTAGAGGGTGGTTTTTATACTGGGTCATTAGACGTGGGCCAATTCTGTCGTAAACGCGAGGACGAAGCCCTTGTTCCAGTCTATCGACACCGGACCAAATTGCCATTCGTTCTTCTATTGGCACCGTTGGGTCAACCATAAGCTGCTCAAAAGTGATTTGTGCGCTCGATTCAAGTGCACCAATAAGATCCTTTACCCTACCTGTGCCAAACTTGGTTGTGTAATTGTTGTAATCGTTATTTTTAAATTCATTTGTCACTTGGTGCGCAAATTTCAAAGCCTCATGAAACACTTCAGGACGATTTTGCCCAATACCAACACGGTAACCGTATCGTAGTGCAGAGGAAACATCACTTATAGCAACAGCCGGAAGTCTTTCGTACTCACCCTTGGCTCGGTCTCGCACCCACACATCAAGCGGGACTTTATAAACATTATTAGGTGGTATAGCGCCAGTTCCAAAATATTGATCAAGTTTGTTGAGGAGCGTCTGTGCTCTATCTAACTCACCCTGTCTATATTGTTCTCGTACTGCAAAGCCGAGGAAGTTGCGCATAAAAGTTGTAAAGGTGTCGCTGCCAGCGCCTTGGACAAAGAAATGTTTTTTGTACAATTCGTTCCAGAGACCATCTCGATTCTCGTCACCTATGACAGCATCGATAAATCTTGGATCTGGAAATCTCCCCGGGACTTCTTTTGAGAATGGGTCATACGAAATGCGTCCTGATCGCGCTAGAGATTGCAATGCCTGTAGTTGCACGCGATCTGTATTAAGAATTTTATAGACATCTTCTGATTTAAATCGGCCTTTGCCAACCTCAGCACCCCTTCTTGCCCAGTAAAACGCATGCGCTTGCGGATGACGCCAATCAAGTGGGCCCCCTACTTTCGTATACTCGTACATCAACTGAGGATCCATATTGTAATTGTCTTTGAGAACTTGTTTACGGTAAGTCGCAAGCAATAACTTCCACGCTGCAGAGTATTTTGGGTCTTTGTATAACAAATCTAATTGATTGAAATAAGGAGATTGAGAGCGAAGTGAAGCTTCTAAACCAGTTTCACTTGCAACAAGAGAGTGTTGGTGGATTGAATCAAGTTGAGCTATTTGTGCTAACAATCGTTCTGGCGATAGTGTACTTTCTTCGTAGTCCAAAGAACTTTGCTCAAGTTGGTCAAGCAGTTCTTCAAGAATCGGCAACTGCCGAATAGCTTCTTGGGTAGTTCTGGGAGCGTCAGCAATCTCTTTCATCCAGAGCACTCGGTCATTCCAACTGTCTGGTGGTTCGCCAAGTATATTGTGCCACCGCTCTGCAAGTTTACGCTTGTAGTACAAATGTGCATCGTCTGAATTGCCATTTAACTTGTGCATGAAAAAGAAGGCAAGTTCTTTATGGAGAACCATATCATCTGGATTTGCGCGTAAGCCTTTCTCGCGCAATAGACGTATGCCTTCATTGACCCACTCCCAGCGTTCCTCAATAGTATGGGTTGCAACAGATATGTTGTACGCCATATTGTGTGCATGGAATACCCATACCTGCGGGAATCGGGGTTGGAGTTTTGTGATGAGTTCTGCATCTGCCATGACTTCAAAATAGAGACCATCGCGTTGCATCTGTTGAATTTTTATCCATAGATAATCAACAAGAAGACCTCGCAATGCACCAATCGACATGCCCACAGTATTCACCCAATCAGGAGCGCCATCGACAACGTTGTTTGTATATCTGAGGGTGTTTACTTCAGCTTCTTCAAGAATAGTTGGTAGCATTGCGCCGCCCATGGTAAGTGAGGTAGCAGCAACGAAAGCAGAGGACAATTGAATGACACGGTCACGTTTCATTTACTCTATCCGCCGCTTCCGCTGTAAATGGCTAATTGACGTTTCTTGAGAACGTACGTCCCAATGCCTAGCGCTAGCCCAGACCAGAGAATTCCAATAGTGATGATTCCCTTAAATACGGATGCCCACGAGACGAGCATGCCATTGACAAGTTGGTCTGTTGGGCGTTGTGCACCAAAACCATCAAGAGCGTATACCATCGCAGTGGCAATACTTCTGATGACGTTTTCAAATGTCCACTGTATGATTTGTCCGACATTGCTGAAATCAACACCTGAAGTTGGCGGTGGTATGTATCCTTGTAAAGCAGTGGATAAATAGGGCGCGAGTGTCCCACAAACAAAAATGGTTAAGGTCACGAGACATGCGACAGGGAAACTTAAAAACGTTGAAGCAGCAAGAGCGATTGCAGCAAGAAATGCTAACTTAATCCAAAGGACAAGCATCGCTCTAAAAAAGTTAGGTTCGAAATCGCCGACTCTATACAGCAACTTAATGCCGCCCTTGTCAAAACTCAGAGCACCCATGCCACGATCAGACAGCGGAGGCAAGTGTAAATTAAATATTGATATCTCAAGGACGCCTTCGTCGTTAATGAGGTACGCAGGAACCATAGTGACGTGTGTCATCGTTGGTATATAGGTGATGATATGACTTGTCGTTGAATCGTTGTTGTACATCAAGCCAGCTTCAAAGGTTTCGTGTTCATCTGATTGGGCGATATGAAAACGATATTTAAATGCAAGCGGAGTCCCCATTGCTTTTGCGTGTTGTAATCCTTCGAACCGATAGGTTTGTGAGGACACTTGCTCTCCACGTTTTGGGGGAATAGATCGTTGTTGAGCCAGAAATTGTTCTTGTAAATCTTCACGTAACTTTTTACGAAGTGGCAGTTGAATCGATTTGTTTTCCCGTAAATCTTCATCAAGTTCAACTGCTTGATCAACCCGAAGTGAGAGTTGTTCTTCTGTTAAAGTTGTATAGACTGGCTGGGCTTCAATTCTCGCGGTTAATATTTCTTCTTCGACTGCAATGCGGTCAAGCTCTCCTTGCATGCCATCTGCAACTGGTGCGGAACGTAGATACTGCAGGTAGACAAAAACAGAAACACTAGCGATAGTTAATATTGCTAAATTCAATGAAAGTACACCAACCCACTTTCCAAGTAAGTACCCAATTTTACTCACGGGCTTGGTGAGTACTTGCCAAATTTGTCGGTCACGAATTTCGAATGCAACTGTTGCACAACAGAGAAATACAGTTAAAAAAGCAGCAATACTGAAAGTGACACCAAGTGAACGGCTTAGCAATGTTTGAATGCGGTGCCGCAGCGGTGACGCTGGGTCCAGCATAATTGGGACGAGCGGTAGTAGCACGAGGAGTATCATCAAAAATGCAATTGAGAGTCGGGTTCTCGTTGATTCGAGCAAGACACCCCTTGCTACAGTAGTCACCTGATTAGGAGCACGAAGTAGAAGCATCAAAATCGTAATGAGAAGGTGATAACTAAAACCTAAAATGCACATGCCAGCTACTGCAATTGAAATTTTGGGAGCACCAATCCATAGAAAGAAATACCAAGATGAACTGCCAATAACGAGTGCATAGAGGAGAGCTGGAAACAAGCCTAGCCAGATCGCAGCAATACCCCAGACAAGAGTAATGCAAGCAAGTACCCAAATCATACTGGGATTGATGAGAAGCCATGAAGGTATCCAGCGCGGAATGCTATTTCGAAGAACAAGAGATGTGACTCCAGCGGGATCAATAACATCGCCATTGTCTGCAAGGATGTTAAAATTCTTTAGTCTCTCATCACCAAACGGAACCTCATTGATGAGGATGAAGCCCGTCTCTTCTAACTGTTGCGCAGCGATACCAAGTTCGTCACCTGTAAGAATTTCGAATATATCATGTCGATTATTGTGTAACGCGTATGTGCTTCTAAGTACAGGCACAGCAATCACTGCGACGAGAAGAACAAAAATAATAGTTAATGCAATTCGAGAGGAGCCTTTTTGTTGCCAGACATGGAACTTGTGGTGAATTTCGAGAAGTGTTTTCACTGGGAATCCTGTGATTCATTATCAGCATTGTCGTTGAGTAAAGAATCAATGACTGATTTGTCTGCACCCCCTGGAGCTTTCATTGGCTCAACTTGTTCAGTAGACCTTGTTGACAGGTCATCAGT
>JACKQG010008331.1_pt1 | contig 10141 bp, 5 predicted proteins | sample 8237621 | NCBI WGS metagenome assembly JACKQG01 (sample SAMN15677084, study PRJNA649215) | marine metagenome | biome: marine; feature: Black Sea; material: saline water; isolation source: suspended particulate matter (SPM) from the Black Sea western gyre | collected 2013-06-09/2013-06-10 | depth...
TAAATAACAAATTCCAAAACTTGTCCCGATTCTTTTTCATCGGGATAAATTCCAACCTTCAAATTCCAAATCCCCTTCCTGCCTCCTTACTTTATTCCAGAATTTAGAAATTTTAAACAAAAAATTGGAATTTGAGATTTGGAATTTATTTGGAATTTGGATTTTGGAGCCTGGGATTTTTCATCATCATCATCATTTTTTTCTTATCAATCTTAAGAGAATCTTCAGCTACAGCTTCTTCCTCTTTTTCAGGTAATTCCGGCGCCACAAGACTATCCGGAAAATTAATTTTTGAATCAGGTGGTTTGCGCAATGCCAATTTTTCATCACCTTTCAGATCACTCACGACAACATAAAAATTTTCGCTCTGATCTGAAATCGCAACTGCATGGGCATTATAATCACCCGAGTTATAAACGTATACAATTTTGATGCTGTCCTTTTCAAAAATACATTCCAGGGGAACGACAACCGCACTATCAATTTCACCTGTAGTGATATTGCCCTTGGCTGTAAGCCCCGGTACTAATCCGTTAAATGTACTATCAAGCTCTACGATGACCTCCACCTTCTTAATCTTGGAGCCTCTTTTTATTGGTTTGGCGATTTTGTCAACCTTTGTTACTTTCCCCGGCAACTGTACCGAACCGATGGATGGTACAATAATAACCGCTTTTTGCCCTTCTTTCAATTTTTGTGCATCTGTTTCACCGACTTGTAATTTAGCCTGCATGACTGCCAAATCAGGTAATTTAACAACCGGCATACCCGGGTAAAGCGCATCACCTTCCTGCACCTTTTGACCTTTTCTCCAATTCGTTTCATGAACGATCATTCCTTCAAAAGGCGCTTTGAGGATCAGTTTGTCTAATTTCAACTTTGAGCGGCTGACCTTATTTTCAGCCTGCTTAATTTTCATCTCTGCATGTGATCGTTCGGCTTGTTGAATTTTTTTTAGAGAGGCAAGTTTTTTGCGGGCTCGTTCGGCTGAAAGCTCTTGTTGAGCGATCTCTAACTTTTTTATTTCTTTATTTCTGGGAGATTCAAACTCGAGATTAGACAGTTGTAACTTAGCAGCAGCAGCAGATACATCGGCAATATTTTTTTGTGATTCATAAAGAAGCCGTTGTAATTCAAGTTCGGCATATTTCTTTTCACCGTCTGCTTTGGCAATTTCTACTTCTTCGAGCGCATTTTTATAATCCCTTTCAATTTGCTCTGCTTCAAATTTAACCACAATGTCATCTTTTTTAACTTGAGAACCTTCGGGCGCTAAATATGAAACTTTTGGCGCCGGCCAAACCCTGGGAGTTTGGATAACATGAGATTTTTTCGCTTCCAATTCTCCTTCACCATTTACAGTCAAAATAAATTTTTTGTTTGTTGTTTGAAAAAGAATCTTTGATTGATCTTGATCTGAAGAGGAGCAAAAGAATAAAAGTAAAATAATTGGCGAAACGATTATGAACTGAGTCAATTTAATGATTGAAGAAAAAGTAGCTTTCTGGCTCTGAAGAGGATACATTTAAATTTAGTCGTTTGGGTTAAAACACAACGTAATTTTTTGTTGCTTTGTGGAGAATAATTTTCAAACTTGATTTTTCAACTAAAAATAATGCTTACTTTGATAAGACTGCTTTTGTCAAAAAAAGGTAAAAAAATTTAATGTTAGAAATAAAGAAAGTGATATTTAGAAGAAAAAAAAATCGCTAACACACTCGACAATCTGTAATAATTAAATTCTTTAACGCAACAATTACGACAATGTTCCATTTTTTTTATTTCATGGTAGTAATGATTTTGTTGGTAGGAGGAAATATTTCTATGTAGAATTCTTTCAGACATTAGGAAAAAAGGTTTTCAATTTAAAAGATTTTAGCACAGATGATGTAAAATCGGAGCGCTTAATAATTTCATATTTATTAATTTAGCCTTTAAAATTTATCATAAATTTTGTTCCTCCATCTCTTTCAACAATTACTTTCCCCTGCAGCTGTTTTTCGACTAATGTTACCACTAAATCTAATCCCAACGTTTTTATTTTTTTTAGGTTAATTCCTTTTTGTAATCCGACTCCATTGTCAAATATTGTGATTTGAATATCAGAATTACCCATATTTTTCAAACCAATTTCTAACTTCTTTTTGGCTGAAAAATCCTGTGGAAATGCGTGTTTAAAAGCGTTCGAGACTAACTCGTTGATAATTAGACCGCATGTAAGGGCTTTATCTACATCTAACGAAATACTATCTAATTTTAGTTCTAATACGATCTCTAATAAGTAAGCATTATAAGTTTTATATAATTTTTTTGCTAATGAACGAATATACTCCGACAAATTGATCTCTGAAAGATTTTCGGCTTGATATATCTGGTCATGTATTAAAGCCATTGAAAGAACGCGATGTTGGCTGTCCTGCAAAATTTTAACAACTTTTTCGTCTTTTATATTTTTTGATTGAAGTCTCAATAAACTCAAAATCCGCTGAAGGTTGTTTTTTACCCGGTGGTTTACTTCTTTGAGCAATACCTCTTTTTCAGCTAATGACTTCTTTAATTTTTCTTCTGCAAATTTACGCGCTGTTATGTCCCTTACCATGCCTAATATTTTTAGTTCTTCGCCGGGAAGTCGCACCGAGTTTACTTCAACATATTTAATTTGTCTGTTTTTTGTAAGGGCGCGAAAGGTAATTGTCGGAATTACTTTCGTTCCATTTTCTCTTGCTTTTAACCTTTCAGTAATTAAATCTTTGTCACCCGGATGAACTATGTCTATAAAATTAAAATTTTTAGCAAACAATTCTTCTCTTTCATATCCCACAAAATTACTAAATGCGGGATTGACGTACTCAAATCCGGAGCTGTTAATTATATAAATTCCATCCAGGGCATTTTCTGCAAGAAGCCGATACCTCTCTTCACTAATTCGGATTGCTTCTTCCATTTTTTTTCTAACTGTAATGTCAACTACAGTTCCGAGAACAGCGAATTGTCCTCCGTATAAAATATTATTTGTAGTAACTATTGTTTCGAGTACATTGCCGTTTTTGGCTATTAAAGAACAGTCAAAAGGAATAGCCATTTTTACTTTTGTATTTATATCAAATAACTCTTTTACCAACTTAACAGATTCTTTTGAAAAAATCGAAAAAAAGTCAAATTTCTTATCGTAAATTTCTTCTCTTTGATAACCTAATAATTCTTTACATGCTTTATTTATATATACCAGCTTGCTATCCTGATAAATGAAAATCATATTTGGAGATTGTTCGGCAAGGCTCCTGAATTTACTTTCAGATTCCCTGAGCATCTGTTTTGCTTTTTTTTGTTCTGTAACATCTTTGAAAACGATTACAGCGCCAATAATATTTCCCCGATCATCTCTAATCGGCGCACAGGTATCATCTATGGGAATAGCCTTATTATTTTTATTAAATAAATTAAAATGATCATCGATGTTAATGCTTTTACCTTCACTTAAAACTTTATTTAAAAAATAATCAAAATTTTCATAAGTAGTTTCATGTTTTACATTAAATACATCACTCAAAGGTTTTCCAATAGCCTCTTCCCATTTCCACTTTGTAATGGTTTCTGTAACCGGGTTAATGAAAGTGATATATCCATTCTTATCAGTTGTAATTACAGCATCACCAAAGCTTTTAAGAGTTGTAAATAACCATGCCTCCTTCTCTTTTAATTTTTTATCCATATGGTGTTTATAAAGCGCTGTTTGAATGGCGCCATGCAGTTCCTTTTCATCGTGAGGCTTATAAATATACCCATAGGGAGCGGTCTTGATCAACTTCCCAATTGTTTCTGAATCGCCATAAGCTGTAAGATAGATAACCGGGATATTAAATCGACTCTGAATAATTCGAGTTGCTTCAATTCCATCCATTGAACCTTTAAGCTTAATATCCATCAGAATTAAACCAGGGGAAAAATCTTGTGCGCTCTGTATTGCAGATTTTCCTGAAGAAACAATACCACAAACATCATAACCTAATGTGATGAGGCTGCTTTGAATTGATTTTGCGATTGTTTTTTCATCTTCAACAATCAGGATTTTGGTTTTTTCCATTTTCTTCCCACGGGATTTTTGCAGTTAATTGTTGTTCAGACAATTAGTTAACAAGTAAGATTTCGATTAAAAAATCGGAAGAGGATTTTTTAAAAAGAGAATTATAAAAATTATAGTTAAAAAGATATGAAAAAATTTTTATAATGTCAATAGAAAAATCATGTTATAAAGAATTAAAAAATTTGTAACTATTCAGCATAGCCAATAAAAGTCATTCTGAGGGAGCTTGCGACCGAAGCATAGTCTGTACTTCCTTATTTTTTAAATGTAACTATACAGGAATCTCGACAATTTTTATACATTTTTCCAATATTCAGGGAGATTCTTCACTTCCCATCATCCCAACTGCCCTCCCTCGTTCAGAATGACAGTAATTATAGAACTGACTGAATAGTTACAAAAATTTTTAAAAATCTAATTCGCAATAGCCAAAAGTTTTCAAGATGTTATTTTGGAACAAATTTTGCAGTGTTATTATCAAAAAGCCATATCTCTATAAAAATCAAGGTATTTAAAATGAATAGTATTTAATATTGAAAACTGAAAAATGAAAGTATTTTTCATTTTTCAACAAAGTTCTTTTATCGAAAAAATTGTTTGTTTTCGGATCTTATTTATTTTCGTTTGTTTCAATATTTTTGGGGATTTCAGAATTGGTGGATGTGTGGATGGTTGATGGGAATAAAAATGATTTAGCTTCAGGTGATGAATTAATTCACCTTAGAAACCGGGTAAGTGAATTAGAAGTTTATGGAAAATTCTATGAACGGTTTCTAAAAAAATTACGTAATAACACGTTAGATATTAATTTAATTAATCATTTAAGTCATTTATTTAATAAAGGCGTGGATACGAATGTCGTTTGCAAAATTTTTGCTGAACACATTAATATACTATTTAATGCAGAAACCTCAGTATTTATTTTATCTTCTGATCACAACTATTTAATTCAACAAAACAATCCCTTAAACCACCAAAAAACAAATCAAATCACAAATCTCCTGGGATATAACTTACCCTTATTAAAAATACCTTTAAAAAACTCCAAAATTTATTCAACTTTTGTTCAGACGGGGCTGCCAAACTTTACAAATGAACCTGATGTAATTCGACTCATGATAAAAGAAAGCCTGAGCAATTTCAAAATGGAAAAAAAGGTTCAACAGGTACATAAAATTTTGGAATACAATTCGATATTAACAATTCCGCTTGTTTCTAATGACAAGACAATTGGATTAATTGAAACAGGCAGCAAAATTTCATTTCCTGAAAATGTTTTAAAACGCTTAGAATTTATTACCGATCTGCTGACCGCTTTTATTAAAGGAGCGCTAAATGAAAAAAAACTTTCTGATAATGAAAAAATGTACCAGGAACTTGTTGAGGTAACCGGAGTCGGGATATTTAAGGAAAACATTCAGGGCAATTTAATATATTATAACAATATATTTTTACAGATTTTTGGCTATTCCCGGGAAGAAATGAAAGAGAAATCAATACAAGTTCTTTTACATTCGGATGATTTGGCAAAATTTAATAACTATCGCAACAGCATAATAACTAAAAAGACAGATCAGGCGACTAATGAGTTCAGGGCTATTAATAAAACCGGAACAATTATCTTGATCAAACTCGAAATGAAAGCGATTATCGAAAATTATGAAGCCATTGGAACACAGTCATACTTATGGGATATTTCCGATCGCAAAGCTAAGGCGGGAATGATCACTCCTGAATTAATAAAAAAAGATTTCCTGTTAAAAGAGATAAATCATAGAGTTAAAAATAATATGGCTGTAATTTCAAGCCTTTTAGACCTCCAATCAAAAACCGTAACCGATGAGTCGGTTTTAACTGTATTGCAGGAAAGCCGGAATCGAATCAGGTCTATGTCTTTAATTCACGAAAAGCTTTATGTCTCAACAGATATGTCCAAAGTAAATTTTGCCGATTATATAAAGGAGCTCTCATTTGAGCTTTTTAATTTGTACAATATTAATGTTGGTTTAATTAAATTAAAAATTGATATAAAAAGTACTCCATTAGAATTGGATTATGCCATTCCCTGTGGATTGATCATTAATGAATTAATTTCAAATTCTTTGAAATATGCGTTTGAAGCGGGTAAACCAGGAGAAATAAATATTAAATTTGAATTCAAAGAGAATGAATTTGTGCTAATTTTTAAAGACAATGGAATTGGTTTCCCACAAAAGATAGATTTTCGCAAAACCGCGACAATGGGAATGCAGCTTATTTGTACGCTGGTGGAGCAACTCGAAGGTGATATACAACTTACCAGGGATAAGGGCACTGCGTTTAAAATAACATTTTCAATTATGTGATACGAAACAACCCGCTTTATTCGTAAAATCTTACCTTCTTACTACTCAATTAATTGATTATCTAAAAAACCGCTTGACTGTTTTCTTATTTTTTAGTAATTTAACAATTATATTTTGTAACTAATTAATCCTAATTATTAATCAACCTAACACGGAGGTTTGTATGAAAAAATTTACTACTTTCTTTCTCTTGCTTCTTCTAATCCCTTCTTTTGTCTTCAGTGTGAACAACGCTAAAATTAACGGACAAAAGGAAATTGTCATCACTCAATTGCCGGCTGAAATGGTATTTACCTGTGATTTAGCCCGGGCTGGAAACAAACTCGCATTTGAATACTACGTTGATATTGACGGTGACGGGCAAATCGGTCCCGCAGAAGAGATTCAGGAATTTTTCTATGTTACTGATGGTATCGGTTGGATTCGGGATTCTGAAGACCCGGATAGCGATCTGGCAGGAGATGAAACCGCTGTTGACGGCAAATTAAAAGTTACTTTCCCGATTGAAGCTGCTGATGTTTATGTGCCAACCGGTATATTTGGCATGTTAAAGGTAGTGGACGAAGATGGTTCTACTGACATGGTAAAGGTTAAAATTCAAGTAGAACCACAACCACCATTTATTCAAGGGAAAGTAACTGACGCCAATACCGGCGCTGCTATACAAAATGTTTTTGTTACAGCAGTTATGGATGATGATACAAATTTTGGCATAACTGATGCAAGTGGTAATTACCGGATAGCAGTAAGCAATGGAACTTATATCGTTGCTGCCATGGAATTTCCGATGGTAAATTATCAAATGTCAGATAGTGCTACGGTTAATGTTTCCAATAATCAAAGCGTAACGCAGGATTTTCAACTTCAACCTTTTACGACCTTTGTCCAGGGAAAATTGTCCAAAGAGGACGGCACACCGGTCCCGGGAATTCTTGTCATCGCCACTGGTGGAACAATAACAGATTTTTCCTTTAGTATGGCAGTATCGGATAACCAGGGCAATTACAAAATGGGTGTAAAACCCGGACTCGTTGCCGTTGGCGCCAATGCGCTGTACAACCCGGATAATGAAAATTGGCCCGCAGATTTTTATGTTGATCCAGCGGTTGACTCATTAAACGTAACAGAAGGACAAACAGCAACCTCCAACTTTGTATTTAAACCCTATTCGTCATTTGTTTCTGGTAAATGTATGGTTAATGGAACCGGTCTTGCCGGGGTTCAGATTTCCGGTTTTTCCTTTGATTTTACAACGATGCAAATTTATTTTTATGAAGCCTATTCAAATCAAAATGGTGATTACCGAATGGGAGTACACCCGGGTACGCTTACCTCTTTAACTGCTGCAAAGGAAGGCTATGAAGTGACTTCACCAATAGGTGGTGGATATATGCAAGTAGAAGTGGGCGCCAATCAAACAGTCACCGGGAAAGATTTTGAATTTTCACCCTATATTACAATGCCTTCAATATCCGGTACGGTAACGTTTAATGATGGCTCACCAGCTTCAAACGTATATGTGGTCGCTGAAAATTACTGGAAAGAATCTCCCGAAGGATTTCTGATTACTTACACGGATGGCAGTGGAAATTACCTGTTTGATAATGTGTTGGACGGGGATTATCAAGTTGGCGTTTATTATGAAGGCTATTCTTCAAACCCGGAAATGATATATTTTGATTTGTACGCGCCGATGACAGGACAGGATTTTGTATTGAGCCAGGGAACTGCTGTTGAGTCTAATAACAGAATTTTAAAACCATTGACTATTAACCTGGCACAAAATTTCCCCAACCCATTTAACCCGACAACCACCATAAGTTTTGATCTGCCGGCAGCCGCGCAGGTTGAAATAAATATTTTCAATGCCGCCGGGCAAAAAATCAGGACACTGGTAAACAGAAGTATGAGCGCCGGATTGCAACAGGTTGAATGGGACAGCAGAAATGACGCCGGACAGAAAGTAACCAGCGGTGTTTATCTTTACCAGTTGAAGACTAACAATTATACAAAAGTAATGAAGATGATCTTGGCAAAATAAATTTGATCAAATAAAAAATTACTTACTCAATTATTAGCAAAGCGGTCTTATAGTATTACAAGTCAAATCTTCGTTTTTTGTGCAAAAGAATTTCTAACCCAGATCAATTAACTTTCATACCGAAAAGGCTGAGGCGAAGGCAAAGGCGAAGCAAGGTATAAGATTCAAGGATTAAGGATATTCTTTTTTTTCCTTCGCCTTCGCCTCAGCCTTCGCCTGCACTTTAGTGCGTTATGAATTTGGACTTCATGAGATCGCTTTTTTTTGGTCAGTTCAAATCCCAACGCAGCAAGTTGCAACCCCCCAAAAAAAGATTCAAACCGCTAATTTCGCGAATTGCGCTAATTACAAACTATGTAAATAATAAAATCCCGACTTTGAATAAATGTCATTAGTAAAACTTCTGGCAACCTTTTTCAGTGAGGTCCCATCAAAAACAACGGTACCACTTCCGGGCATTCTCCCAATAAATTTTTTTCAATATTTTTTGTGGCAAATTTAATCCTATTACAGGTTTGTCTATTCCTTTTATCGTTATTGCAGAATCTGTTGAAAAATATGTCCAATCTGTTTGCCATTTTTCATGCATTCGTTTTGCGAAATCTTTTGGATTATCGTGCTCTTCAATTTCCAGGTCTGTGCCGTAGAGAACTCTGTTCTGATATTTACCAAAGAAGTCCCGCACTTCATCAGTATCCTGAATTTGAATATCATCCAGCCGGGCTGCTAAGTCAACTGCCATATTGGGAAAACGATCCAGCATTTTTGCTAATTTCTTCATGCTCCACTCGATGCTTGCCAAATGGCAACCCACGTAGCGTAAATTTGGATGTTTTTCCAGCATTCGCGCGTATGAATTTATTTGATCTTCGTAGGAAGGATATTCCGGGTGTTTGTACATGTGATATTTCGGGTGGGAACTGTAGTAGCGTTTATTGCTGCTTGCAAGCATTTCTTCCAATGGCAGCCAACAGTCACGCGGCTCACCGATATGCCCGGAGAGTGTTTTGTTCTGATATTCGATGAAATCAAAAATCGGGTCAAATTTAGGGTCATCTATCATTACAAAGTTGCTGTCTTTGTCTCTGAATTCCATTCCAATGTTTTTCCAAACCTTCACACCAATGGCGCCATTTTCAAATTCCGATTTGATATGTTCCAAAGTCTTCTCCTGCCAACCCGGTTCATCCCAGCCATCAATATGGAAAGTGGTCACATAGCTGAATTGTTCGGGATGATGTTGACGTTGCGACTGGAGGAAATTTTTGTACCAGGGCACATTGTTATGATCCACAATAATGGGGATCACAAAAAAATTATCAGCCTTTGCCTGGTCCAAAAATTCAGGCCCGTTCTGTTTGATATGAACATGGGCATCAATTTTTTTCATTGATCGAAAATCCGGTATTTTTGTAGATTTTTTGTAACTACTCAGGTTAAAAATAAAAAGGCAAAACTATTAATTTCAATGTCAATTGAAGAAGTAAAAAACAAAAATGATTAATTTAGTAATGGTTTTGCACATAATCGTTTTGCCTTTTATGGTTGTGATACCTGGTGAACGTTTACGAAATTTAATATCTCCACAAATCTCAAAACCACTTTGTGATGAGCATAACCCAGCGCACTAAAGTGCAGGCGAAGGCTGAGGCAAAGGCGAAGGAAAAAATC
>JACKQG010008332.1_pt1 | contig 10140 bp, 13 predicted proteins | sample 8237621 | NCBI WGS metagenome assembly JACKQG01 (sample SAMN15677084, study PRJNA649215) | marine metagenome | biome: marine; feature: Black Sea; material: saline water; isolation source: suspended particulate matter (SPM) from the Black Sea western gyre | collected 2013-06-09/2013-06-10 | depth...
CTCATTTTAGGAACACTTGTTTCATAAATGAATGTTAGAGGCGACGATGTGTACACATGTTGCCACGACACAACAGGGTGGCTGCATAATGCTGCCGCTAACGGAAGGAATATGAAATGAACAGACCAGACCCTGTAGAAACAACAGAAACCAACAAGGCCCACCTTGTGGGACACGACCTTGCCGAGCATGACCCGTTGTTGGAGTACCGTCCGGGTGTGTGTGGGATGTGTGGCGACACATGGTGCAAGTGTGAGGAACTACACTACCGCTGATGCCTGTCTACTTGTACCGATGCCGGGGTTGTCAAACTTGCGGCGAAAAGTTTCAACACCACAACGATGATCCGTTGTTGAACTGCCCTGAATGCAGCAAACCGATGTTGCGGCGCGTCTACTCGTTCAAACCTGCGACAGTCATGCACGAACATTTCAACTACACGGTCGGCAAAGTCATTTCGGACAAGAAACAGTTTGCGGCGGAACTGGCCCGCAAGTCTGCTGAGATGACGGAACGGACCGGTACTCCACATAACTATGTGCCTGTCGATTTGTCTGACAAGGAATCGCTTAGAGTGAGCGACGAGGGTATGGATAGTACGCTGAGGCGGCAAACCGAAACTGGTCAACGAGAAGTAAAGCAGTGGCTGTAGCAGAACGGGTAGAACACGCACAGGGTGAAGACCATGTTGTAGCAGGCCGCATCAATGGTCTGTACGGCAACGCTAAACGGGAAATGGCTCGCCGCCACGATCGGTGGCGGAAAGCGTATCGACTTGTCCACAACCGTGGCTGGTCAAATACCCGTGATTCGTGGATGCCGTCTCCTACGGCGTCAGAGATTTATCCGATCGTGTCGGCTCTTGTCGGCTGGATGACTGATCAGCGCGTCAAGTTTCAAGCGGTGCCGTCCGCAGACCCGCATTCGCAGTACGCCAACTTTCAGCAGAAACTTGCTCAGGATCTTGAAACGGTTTTGGATTCTTTGTGGGTCAACCACGATTTCGAGGCTGAAGTAGAGAAAGTCCTGTTCGACGCGTTTATTTACGGCACCGGGTTTTTCAAGTGCGTGTACGATCCCGGAGCCGACGGCGGTGCAGGCAACGCGTTGATGCGCCGATGCGACCCGTTCTCGTTGTTTATAGATCCGTCGGCTACTTCGCTGCTGGATGCTAACTACATCATTGAAGCGAGGGAACTGTCGATCACCGAGTTTGAGCGCCGGTTCCCTGACCGCGGAGACGTTATCGAAGCCGACATGGGTGCAGGGTTTTCTTTGCCGCATCGTGAAAACAGTGAATCCGGTGGGAAACCTCCGATGGCGAACCTTGCGGCCCATTCGGGTGGTTCAGGGACTGTCCCCCCGATTTACGGCAAACCGGGTCAAAACAGTCGGGTTTCCGACTCGGCGTATTACGACGGTTCGATCACAGTGTTTGAGGCGTGGATCAAAGAAAACACTCTGTACACCCCGGCCGAAGGAGACGAGGAGGAAGAACCGTTCAACGTCTCTGAATGGCGTGTCATTATCACAACTGGTTCGCATGTTCTTGTCAACGAACGCGCGATCGACATGTGGGAACACGGCAACCATCCGTATGTCCGGTACGTCAACCACGAACTCGGCGACATGTGGGGGATCGCTCTCGTAGATCATCTAGCAGATCCGCAGATGGCGATAAACCGGTTGTTGGCTGCGTTGCAGCAGCACGCTGAACTGGTATCCAACCCGATTTTCTTGGAGGATTCCCGGTCAGGTATTCCTCGCACAAAGATTGTGAACCGTCCCGGTCAACGCATCACGAAGGGTGCAGGGTCGGAAGCGGGTTGGCTGGTGCCACCTCAGATGCCGAGTGATGTACAGGAACTTGTACAGTTTTACATCAACGAAATGGAGAGGATCAGTGGACTCTCAGGGGTCGTACGAGGGTTCTCGCCGACGGGACGAAACTCGCAGGGTGTCATCGACTCGGTGGCCGAATCCGCGTTTGTGCGGATACGGCTGGCACTACGGAACCTCGAAAGAAGCCTGTCCAAGGCCGGTAGCCTGTTGGCTAACCTCGTGGTGGAGAACTACTCGTTGCCACGCGTCATGTCGATCGTGGGACCCGACGGGGAGCGGTCGATGCTGGCTTTGCGGGCACGCCATTTCTTTGTCCCCAACGACGAGGGGGCAGATCCGATGAGGTTCTCGCTGTTTGTGCGTGCAGGGTCGGCGATGCCGATTTCTCGTGCGGCACGTATAGCCGAAGCGGAAACCCTGTTCGCTATGGGTGCGTTGGATGCTCAGGCGGTGCTGGAAGCCCACGACTACCCGAACCGCGAACAGATTCTGCAACGAGTAAACGCTGGCGGCGTGCTCGGTATCGGTGGCGACGGGAAACCAAATCCAAACATGGGTTCACGTAATAGACAACGGTGACGGAAAGGGTGTAAGGTAGACACATGGCCGACAAGTTCACGTCCAACGACGCCCCAACTCCGAGAGGCTGGAAAGGTCCTTCGGAGAAGGGTTCCGTGGTTCGACTACTCGACGGTAGGCTTTCTGCTAATAAGGCGGAAGGCGACGATACAGAACAGAACCAGCGCAGAAACGCGTTGGATCTCTAAACAAGGAGCATCAGATGCCCGGTCCCGCTTCCACTTCGGGGAAGAACATCAAGGTTCACAAGTTGGGTCAGACTTCTGGCCGCGACTACGGAGCCAACGTGTCTTCCAAGAAGTCACAGTCGCCACGCGATCTGTCAGCGAAGAAGTAACACATGGCTGGTGGCACTCGCCAGAACAACACGATGTCGGAGGGGTTGCATCAACTCCTGTCTTCGCTCGCCCAACTAAAGGCAGCACCTGACGCCGACCTCGAATATCTGTCGAGTATCGAATCCACTATTCTCCAGAAACTGCGTCAGCCTCTACAGCAGGCAGCGCAGGCTCTGGCCCAAGCCGGTGGTGTTGTGCCGCCGGGGATGGCTGGGCAACTCGGAGCGGCCGCTCAGGGCGGCATGGGCCAACCTGCTCCTCAGCAGGCCGGGTCGATGCCTAATCCCGATGAACTGCGTAGATTGGTGGCGTCCAGAGGTCTCAGATAATCCGATTATCGGATTCAACCGGCGGAGATGAGGTAAATGGAAGACGAAGAACTTTCTCAGGAGCAGGTAGATGATTCCCTAGCAGAACAGGGGTTCGCTGCCGAGTACGGGTCTGATCGCTGGGTGTCGGATCTTGAATCACAGTTCGCGACTGACGATGACGACCCTGTAGGGGCTGAAGAAGTCGCTGAAGAAGTCGCCGTCGGGGGTGGCGATTCCCAAGCCGCCGATGGGGATACCCCGGCCCCCGGCGGCGGCACTCCCGACTACGTTCAGTTGGGTGACGTGCGTGTTCCTCGGGACGAGGCGGAGCGGGTGGCACGGTTCTGGGATTGGATGAACACCAACCCGGATGAGGCGATGCAGTTCGTCGGTTACATGTCGGGCGAGTACGACCTTGTGCCTAAGGGTCAGGAAACTGCACCGCAGCCTCAGGCGCAGCCGTCAACAAATGTTGACGAAGAAGATCCGTACGAGGATTGGGACTTGCTGCCTGATTCGGTGCAGGAACGGTTGAAGAAGGTTGACAAACTGGAGGGTTATCTGGCGGCGCAGCATAAGCAGCAGCAGTCTGTTGTGCAGCAGCAGAACTTGAAGTCTGTGGAAACAGCGCAGGCCCAGTTTGCCAATACGTATGATTTGAACTCGAACGAGGTGGCTCGTCTCGCAGACGAAGCAGCAAGACTAAACATAGTCCCCGCTCTGGTTCAGGAAACTGGCGATCCTGTCAGAGCCGTAGAACGTGCACTTGAGATAGTGTATCTACAATCTGAGCAGGGTCGTGATCGGGAGTTCAACAAACGCATGGCTCAAACTGAATCCGATAGAGACAAGCAACGTAAGATGGCTGCTGTCGGGGGTACTGCCGGGTCTGTACCTAGGCGGGAACCCGATTCAGTACCGGGCAACGCTACGGAGCGTCGATCAGCAATGGTCAACGAAATCGCAGCCGCTCTCGGCAAAGTAACGTGACCAACTAACAGGAGACATAACACATGGCAACGCCAATCGGCTCCGATGTGGTCACCTCTATCGCGCGTCGGTACATTCTCCCTGAGATCACCGACAACGTGTACAACTCGAACCTTCTGCTGTTCCGCCTGAACTCGGCGAACAAAAAGATTGTTCGTGGTGGCACGCAGATCGAGGTACCACTCATGCACAGCCGTCTGGCAGCAGGTGGTGCCTACTCGGGATTCGACCTTCTGGACGTAACCCCGTCAGACACCGTAAAGAATGCTGCATGGGACTGGAAGCAGTACTACGTCCCAGTGACGGTAGACGGGCTGACCTTGATCAAGACCGATTCCCCAGAAGCTGTAGCCGATTTCATTCGTCTGTATTTCCAGCAGGCAGAGATGGAAATGGCGGAGATTCTCGGAACAGGACTCTGGTCAGACGGGTCAACCGACACCAAGCAGATCGACGGCATCGAAGGTGCCATCGACGATTCAACGGTTCTCACCACATACGGTGGGATCAGCCGGACCAGCAACACATGGTGGAAGTCGAAGTACGACGGTTCCACATCGACCCTGACTCTGGCAACAATGCAGACGATGTTCGGCAACTGCACCAATGGTGGCCGTCATCCGACCGTGTTGGTGACAACGCAGACGAACTACAACCGGTTCTACTCACTCAACCAGTCCGACGTGCAAATCAACGTCGGTCAGGGTGCTGTAGACGAGCAGTTGGCGAACGCCGGGTTTACGAACCTGTTGTTCAACGGTGTTCCTCTGTGCGTTGATTCGCATGTTCCGACGGACGGTCCGTCTGGTTCGGGTTCTGGTCACCACATTTATTTCCTCAACGAAGATTTCATCCACTTCGCGGTTTCGCCTAGGGCTGACTTCTATCTGGAGGATTTCCAGACACCTATCCAGCAGGATGCGATGGTCGCCAAACTGTTCTGGGCTGGCAACCTGATCGTCAACAACTGTCAGTTGCAGGGCAAAATGTCTGCACTGACGGCATAGGAGAGACAACATGGGAAACCAGGTCATTACCAATCCGCTTGGTGCATTCGGTCTTTCGACTGGATCATCCGGCAACTTTCAGATCGTCGCTCCTTTCAAGGCTGCGTCGGCCGTATCCGCCAACGATCTCGTCGCGATAGCGGCGTCCGTTGACACCGACACGACCACGATCACGGTTGAGACACTCGATGTGTCTGACAGTCTGCCGGAACGTGTCATCGGTGTAGCCAAGAATGCCGCATCTGCCGCTGGTGAAGTGGTTGAAGTTGTTGTGTTCGGCTACGCAGTTGCCAACATCGGCGACACCGCACCCGCTCTCGACGATTTGGTGACGCTCCACGCGACCACCGATGGCGCAGCGGCGAAGGTGTCTCCCGGTGACGCGACAGCGATCGTCGGAGATCATTTCGGCATCTACCTCGGGACGGAGATCGGCACCTCTAACACGGCTGCCATCTGGTTCTCGAAGTTCTAAACAATCCACAAGCGAAAGGCAGCGGCGGCATGTCAGTAGTGCGTGTCAAAAACCTTCGAGATGTGGCTCTCGTCGATTCGTTCGACGGGACCACATACTCGGTCAACCCGGCTGGGAACGCCATTGTTCCTGTCGATGCAGCGAAACTGTGGTTTGGCAACTGGGATCTGGTTGACAAGCCATCTAGGGCGTTGCGGGAACGCACCGACGAACTTCGCCGGTTGCAAGTCAGGTACGGTTGCAGCGACGATCCTGAACGGTGGGAAGAAGTAAAGCCCCTCGTTGAGGTGTCGAATGTCGACGAAGATGAACGCTTTGTCACCGTGATCGACGATCCTTCTGGAAACAACATTTCAGAGGCGTCGGTCACGGTGGACGAGCATGAAGACATGTTGTCGATGATTCGCAACCAAGCGAAGGAACTCGACCGGTTGAAGAAGGATTACCAGAAGCAGATTCGCACCGAGCAACCCGATTCTGATGCTGATGAAGACAAACCTGAGCCGGTCGCGTCTAAGCGCGCTCGGCGACAGTGAACCACGACTTCACTGGCTATCACCTTCTCCCTGTAGGGGAACTAACTGCTCTGTATTGTGCTGTGGCAGGCAACCTTGCCAACATGCACGAAGAATCAGCGATGGTGTTTTCTACGGAACGCCGCGCCAAAGTCGAAGGTTTTGTGCGGTCGCAGGAAACTTCGGTTGCCGGTCGGGAACGCGAGGCAGATTTCCATGCGTTAGAGTCAACTACGACGCTGTTCGAGTTGCGGGGCGAAATCGCTGCTCTGCAAGAAGAACTAGCCACGTTGAAGTTGCTATTGGATGTGAAACATGCCGGAACTGAAGTACTTTCAGATAACTGATTTCAGTCCCGGTATACGAGACAAGTATTCGCCGACGCAACCTCCGGGTACGGCGCAGACAACTGACACTTGGGGTTGTGTTGCTTTGCCGACGACAGGTTTGTCGCCGTTGCCGAAGATGCAGTCGGTTCGTACAGCCAAAGAAATGAACCGGGTGTCCGGCACCGACTATTTGTTGGATTCGGCGGCTGGGTGGCATTACAACGGTAACGCACCGAAGTCTGGTTCCAACTTTGAGGTCTGCGGGTTTTCTTCTCAGGGCGGCATGGGTGGACCGGCAGAGTCGTACGACTACCCGGTTGAACTCTACATGGGGGTCCAATGGTTGGAGTACGACGGCACGTCTACGTATCGACGAAACGTCCATGTCGAAGCCGTCAATCTGGCCGACGACTTGAACTACGAGATTTTGGACCGAGCCACAACGTCGGGTCCTACACCGATTGCGTCTGAACTGTGGCGTCCGATCACGTTTGCGTCTACCCGTGAGAAGCGTTCCGCCACGTTCAGCGAAGACGACCAGTTTCGTCCCGGTGATCCTGTGGTGGTTGCTGCGTGGATGTCGCACGATTTGTCTGACTGGGATGCCGTCGCTTACCCAGATGCCGAAGACGGCAACGGGGGTGCGTCACCAAAGTATTTGATGTCTGACGCCACGTCGGTGGGTTCACCAACCACGAACAAGCCGTCTGAAATCTTGTCTCACCAGAACCGTATTGTCGCAATGGTTGTGTCGGAGTTCACTCGCGTCAACGGACCCAACATTACTTCCAACGAAAACATTGTGTTTTCAACTCCTCCCGGCGTCTTGTTCGATTTCAACGGGTCGGCTGCGAACACGTTTGGTGAGCAGATCACGTTCGAGATCCAAAACGCTACCGGTTACACGGCGTGGGCGTCGATCACAGCCAACCAGTTGCTGCTCATCAAAGGCCGCGGGGCGGTGCTTATCACTGGTTCGTTGGAATCACCGACAGTTGTGGCGTTGCCGAAAGTCACCGGTAACGCCACTTGCCTCGGCGCAATGTCAACTCTCGGTTACATATATCCAACAGCGAAAGGCAGTGTATACGCGTGGCAAGGCGACGACGTTTCAGCAAACATGTCTCCGTTTCTGGACACAGGGTTCTGCGATTACGACGACGCTTCCAAACGCAAGGGCCACACCGGATCGTGTGTCGCTTGGAACAACTTCGTGCTCATGCCGAACGAATGGGTGCTCGATGAAAGAACCGCGGCGTGGTGGAGGGTTTCCGATCCGGTGCAGGCCACAGGGTTCGATAACCGCATCAGGTATTGGGATGTCCCCGCTGGTCAAGTGTTCAACAACACTGACGCCGTGTACGGCGCTGTCGGCAAGTATCAGGAACCCAACGAAGGAGTTATTTGCCGGTTGGAGGCCGACACGTTGGCGTCCACGTTTTATTGGAGGTCTGCTCCTATAGTTCTCGATTCGTCCCAGTACGTTCAGTTGCGTGAAATCGGGTTGACGTTCAAGGGTAGAGGCACAGTCCATGTCGACGTGTTCCGAGACGAAGCAGGCGACGACGACCCGATCGGTTCGTTTGTGTTTGATGCGACTGCTTCCGGCAACGAAACGATTACTCATGTGGTGCGTGAATCCGGTGGGTTTACGATGCGGTCGTTCAATGTTCGCATCCGTTCATATTCTCACGACGGGACATCGGCGGCACCGACTGTGTATGGGCTAAACTTCGGGTACTTCTTGAAGCAGCACATACCTAACCACGATGTTTCGCACCGTGGTTTGGTGCTCGACAGGACAGACGACAAACTCGACGAAGCGAAGTTGGGATAATGGCAGGCACAGGTTACAAAACGTGGTCGGCTCTTCAGTCGGTTCCGGCGGCAGACGTGCAAACTTATCTTCAAGATCAGTCCGTGTTGGTGTTCGCCGATGCGACAGCGCGAGATGCTGCGGTGACCTCCCCTTCTGAGGGAATGATCTGCTACCTGAAAGACATAGATCAGGTTCAGTCGTACAACGGGTCTGCTTGGGCTTCGGTTACGTCTGTGTTGACTGGCGACGTGTTGACTGAAGACTCCACGAACGATCGGGTCGGCATCAACGAGTCGTCTCCGGGTGCTGCGCTGCATGTTGAAGCCAAGGCTGCGTCGTCGGATCAGATGGTGCGAATCTTTTCGTTGGCTGGTTCGGAACACGACGCTGATTTGTCGTTTGCTCTCGATAACGGCACGGGTGAAACCTTCACGATCGGCATAGACGACTCTGATGCTGACAAGTTCAAGATTTCTGACGCTGCGACGTTGGGCACTAACGACCGGTTGGTGATCGACTCTGCCGGGGATGTCACAATCGCTGGCGGTGTCACGGCAGCGTTGACAGGCAACGTCACCGGCAACGTCACCGGCAACATCACAGGCAATGTGACAGGCAACGTCACAGGTGATGTGACCGGCAACGTGTCAGGTTCTGCTGGTTCAGCCACCGGCAATGCCGCTACCGCGACAGCGTTGGAAACAGCCCGCACTATTGGCGGCACATCGTTCGACGGCACAGCAAATATTACCCCAGCGAATATCACGGTGGCGGACACCACAGATGCGACTTGCAGCGTCGCGTTGTTCGAATCGGCGACCGGCAATCTACCCCCGAAAACTGATGCTGGAATCACTTACGATGCGTCGTCTGGCACTCTGACCGCGACAGCCCTCGCAGGACCCGTCACAGGCAACGTCACCGGTGATGTCACGGGCAACGTCACAGGCGACGTAACAGGCAACGTCACAGGCGATTTGACCGGGAATGCGTCAGGAACCGCTGCGACAGTCACGGGCGCCACTCAATCCAACATCACAGCAGTCGGCACTCTCACATCACTCGGCGTGTCAGGTGTGTCCACGCTGTCTGATTCCGTTTATCTTGACGGTGGAACCAATCAGGAAATCGTGTGGGAAGGCGCCACACCCGACGCATACGAAACCTTTCTGCGTGCCACAGACCCGACTTCAGCGGATCGGATCATCACGTTGCCTGATGCGACAGGCACCGTGGCGTTGGCAGGAAATGTGCTGGCGTTGGCTGGTGGGACGTTGGCGGGTTCATTGGCGTTGGCTGATAACACGTTGACGCGGCCTGAGATAACGGATTACGCGGAGACAGTCAACGCTATTGGTGCGACTGGTGGCGGTACGCAAGATTTTGATTTGACGTTAGGTAACGTTGTGACGGCGACAGTGGATACGTCGGCTAACACGTTTACGTTCTCGAATCCGCCTGCGACCGGTAAGGCTGGTTCGTTTACTTTGTTTCTCACGAACGGTGGCAGTCAGACTGTGAACTGGCCTGCGGCTGTTGATTGGGCTGGCGGTACTGCTCCGACACTAACTGCTGCCGGGGTGGATGTGTTGACGTTCACGACGGTTGATGGCGGCACTATCTGGTATGGGTTTGCTGCCGGGTTGGATATGCAGTAATGCCTCTAGGTGCCGTAAAGGTCGGCCTGTTCGCTGCGGCTGGTGCTGGTGGCGGTGCGGCTGGTGCAGGCTATTTCGGCGGCGGGCGTGGAGGCCCTCCCAGTTATGTAAAGCTCTCAACGGTTGACAAGTTTGCGTTCCCGAATGACTCCCGCACGACATTGGGTACAGGGGTGTCGGCCGATACGAACCACCTCGCTGGTATGGCGAACTCGGGTACGGCAGGCCATTTCGGCGGCGGCCAGACCAGCCGCGGGTTCCTTATGACGGTGGGGAA
>JACKQG010008333.1_pt1 | contig 10140 bp, 7 predicted proteins | sample 8237621 | NCBI WGS metagenome assembly JACKQG01 (sample SAMN15677084, study PRJNA649215) | marine metagenome | biome: marine; feature: Black Sea; material: saline water; isolation source: suspended particulate matter (SPM) from the Black Sea western gyre | collected 2013-06-09/2013-06-10 | depth...
CTCCGGCGATGGCGGTCGGGGTCGACGACCGCAAGCGCACGAGGACCGAATTGCTCCGCTGGCGGCTGGTGGATTAGGGCCAGCGAAAGGGGCCGGATTCCGCCCGCCCTATTGCCAGGCGATGCGAGGCTTGGTCCAGGTGGTCTCGGCCATCACCTCCGGCTCCGCCATATCCGTCGCCAACCAAGCGTCGAGCAGATCCTGGCCGGACTGCGCCAGCCGGGCGACCGAGCCGTCGTTGGCGAGGTAGAGGAACTGGACGAACTCCCAACTCGTCGGCTGGTAGAGGAGCCTGATCTCCGCGCGGACCGCGCCGGGCGGCGGGTCCAGCGGGACCTCGTCCCAGTAGCGGTACTGCTGCCCGGCCTGCGGGGCCCCGAACCGGTCCTCGGGCACCGGCCGGACGTTGCGCAGCCCGGCCTCGTCGAAATCGAAGCCGAAGGGCGGGATCCTCCCGTCTTCCATCACGAGGTTGAGCAGCGGGAAGTGGAAGTTCTTGTAGGCGGTGCCTGCGGGCTGGTTGGCGACCTGGCCGAGGGTCTTGATCACCGCGCCGCTGACGCGGTCGAAGGCGACCGGCAGGCTGGCCGGCAGGCCTACCGCGATCAGCTGGGCGGCCCACTCCTGGGTGATCCCGTAGCGCGCCTCCCACACCGTGGTGCGCGGGTGGTCGGGCTGGAGCAGGGTGCGCACGGTCGTCGGCTGTCCTTGGAGGCTCACGGCCAGGTCGCCGTAGGCGCCGTCCTCGAGCAGGAATTCGCCGCTGAGCCCGTACCAGCGCACGTTCAGCCACATGCGCCGCCCCTCGGGGTAGCCGGTCGGCAGCTTGTGACCGGTGAGGTTCACCACCCGGAGCAACGAAGCGTCGAGCTCCAGCGCGGCGGCGTTGCGCAGCTCCGAGCGGGCGCGGAGCTCACCCGCGGCGAGGCCCGCCTTCTGCGCGGCGCTGAGCGGGTCGCCCAGCGGCAGCCGGCCCTGGCTGTCGAGGTACTCGACGGCCTGCGGCCCCCAGTAGTTGCCGCCGACCAGGTCGTGCACGGCCAGGTCCGGGCGGACGCGGGCGTTGTTCTGCTTCGCTCCCTTGCCGCTGACGGGGCGCATGTGGCAGCTCTGGCAGGTGAAGTAGCGGGTGCTGCCGTCCTCGAAATCGCCGCTGCCGGTGCCGGCCACGGCGGCGTCGCGGGCGCGCTGGATCGAGCCCTGGCGCAGCGCGGGAGGCAGCGCCGGGTAGTCGGCCATCGCCAGCCCCGGGAAGGCCGAGGCCATGTGCTCGCTGTAGGTGCGCTCCACCACGCCGTAGAGGTGCGGGAAGTTGTTGAAGGCCGCCTTGGTGTCGACCGGGTCGCCGGGCACGCCGCTGAAGCTGCCGGGCGGCAGCGGGTTCACCGCGCCGTTGTTGTGCGCCAGGTCGCCCACGAGCGGATTCGAGACGTCGTGGCAGCTGCCGCAGAAGTCCGAGGAGCGGTGGAAGGCCGACGGCAGGGCGCTGTGCCGGGCGGTCGAATCGGCGTAGGGGCCGAAACGCTCGCTGCCGCCCCACTGAACCGTCATACCGTTGCCGTAGTAGGCCCGCGGCGTCGCGCCCTCATCGTGCGCCAGGAACGGCGGGTTCTGCACGCCGGTGTACTCCGAGCCGTCCGGGTCGACCATGCGGTGGCAGAAGTGGCACTCGACGCCGTCGGCGTCCGCCGAGGTCAGGGCCGAGCCGTCGGTGGGCGTCGAGCGGCCCTCGAGCCAGGCGATCGGCGTGTGGCAGCGCAGGCACAGGTCGCCGGAGCCGTCGAAGTCCTGCTCCGAGATCGCCATGGTGGCCCAGAACAGCGGATCGCGGCCGGCCTGGGCCATCATCGAGCCGTGCCAATTGTGGGCCGGCTCGGAGACCGGGTCGAAGCCGCCGTGGCAGTTGTCGCAGTTCGAGGCGGCGACGTAGCTGCCGACCTCGCCGGGTTGGGTGCCCGGCATCTGGATCTCGTTCGGCACCGTCAGGGCCAGGCTGGCGGCGGTGGTCGTCGCCAGCAAAATGGCGCCGGCGTGGATGGGGCGGAAGGATCGGATCATGGGCCGGACGGGGACGTCGGTCAGCGGACACGTAAGCTAGGCGTCAATTAAACCCTGCGCCCGGCCCCCGCGAGAGCCAATCCTGCGTTGCAAATGTCGAGAACCGCGATGAACCGCCTCTACGCCCTCCTCCTCGCTCTGCTCGCTCTCGGCTGCGGCGCGCCGGGGCACCTCACCGGGGACGGCGGCCATCGCTACCCCGCAACGGCCACCGTCGACCACCACGACGTCTACCACGGCGTCCCGGTCGCCGACCCCTACCGCTGGCTCGAGGATCCGGACTCGGCCGAGACCAAGGCCTGGGTCGAGCGGCAGAACCGCCACACCTTCCGCTACCTCGACGGCCTCGACGGGCGCAGGGCCATCGAGGCCCGGCTCACCGAGCTGTGGGACTACGAGCGCTTCGGCACGCCGGTGCGCAAGGGCGGCCGCTACTTCTACACCCGCAACGACGGCCTCCAGAACCAGTCGGTGCTCTACGTGCAGGAGGGCCTCGACGGCGACCCCAGGGTGTTGCTCGACCCGAACGGCCTGAGCCAGGACGGCACCGTCGCGCTGGCCTCCTGGGAGATCTCGGAGGACGGACGCCGCGTGGCCTACGCCCTGTCGAGCGGCGGGTCCGACTGGCGCGAGTGGCGGGTCCGCGACGTCGACAGCGGCCAGGACCTCGGCGACCACCTGAAGTGGACCAAGTTCAGCGGCGTGGCCTGGGCGGCCGACGGCGGCGGCTTCTACTACGGTCGCTACCCCGAGCCGCGCGGCGCCGAGCTGACGGCTGCCAACCGGGATCACAAGCTCTACTTCCACCAGCTCGGCGCGCCGCAGTCGGCCGACCGGGTGGTCTACGAGCGGCCCGAGTTCCCGGCCTGGAGCTTCAGCGCCGAGCTCACCGACGACGGCCGCTGGCTGGTGATCCAGGGCAGCGAAGGCACCGAGCGCAAGAACCGGCTGTGGTACCAGGACCTGGAGGCCGGCGGCGGCACCAGCGGCCTGTGCACCGACTTCGACGCCAGCTACGAGGTCGTCGGCAACCACGGCGCCACCTGGTTCCTCTTCACCACCAAGGACGCCCCGCGCGGCCGGGTGGTGGCCGTCGACCTGGCCCACCCCGAGCCGGCCGCCTGGCGGGAGGTCGTTCCCCAGTCCGACGACGCCCTGACCGAGGTCGACCTGCTCGGCGGGGCCCTGGTCTGCCACTACCTGCACGACGCCAGCAGCCTGGTGCGGGTCCTCGAGACCGACGGCCGCCGACGGCTGCAGGTCGCCCTGCCAGCGCTGGGAACGGTCGACGGCCTCAGCGGCTCGCCCGACCGCGACGAGGCCTTCTATTCCTTCTCCAGCTTCACCAACCCGGGAACGGTGTTCCGCCTCGACCTCGCCAGCGGCGCGTCCGAAGCCCACTTCGCGCCGGAGGTCGGCTTCGACCCGGCAGGCTTCGTCACCTCACAGGTGTGGTTCAGCAGCCCGGACGGCACCCGCGTGCCGATGTTCCTGGTGCACCGCAAGGACCTCGCCCCCGACGGCCGGCGGCCGGTCCAGCTCTACGGTTACGGCGGCTTCAACATCGCAATCACGCCCTCCTTCAACGTCGCCAACCTGGTGTGGATGGAGATGGGCGGGGTGTTCGCGGTCGCCAACATCCGCGGCGGCGGCGAGTTCGGCCGCGACTGGCACCTGGCCGGGACCGTCCACGACAAGCAGAAGGTCTTCGACGACTTCATCGCCGCCGGCGAGTGGCTGGTCGAGAGCGGCTGGACCGAGCCCTCGCGCCTGGCGATCCGCGGCGCCAGCAACGGCGGCCTACTGGTCGGGGCCTGCCTCAACCAGCGACCGGATCTCTACGGTGCCGCCCTGCCGGCGGTCGGCGTCATGGACATGCTGCGCTTCCACGAATTCACCATCGGCTGGGCCTGGACCAGCGATTACGGCTCGAGCGCCGACCCTGAGCAGTTCCGCACGCTGCTGGCCTACTCGCCCTACCACAACCTCCGCCCGGGGGTCCGCTACCCGGCGGTGATGGTGACCACGGGCGATCACGACGACCGGGTGGTCCCGGCGCACTCCTTCAAATACGCCGCTGCGCTGCAGAAGGCCCAAGGGGGGCCGAAGCCGGTCCTGATCCGCGTCGAGACCCGCGCGGGCCATGGGGCCGGCAAGCCGACCTCCAAGCGAATCGCGGAGTACGCCGACATGTGGGCCTTCCTGCAGAAGGAGCTGGGCATGCCGGCGCCCCGCTTCTGATCCCGAGGCCGCCCCTACTCGCCGCCGCCGGGCAGCATGAAGTCGCGGTCCTTGACGGTCTTCCGGCCATCCTTGCGGGCCCGCTCGATGGCCTCGTCACAGAGGGTCCGCACCAGGTCGGAGACGACCGGCGCGACGTTGCCCGCGGTGTTCATGCCCGCTCGGGCGCGGATGTAGTTCTTGAGCTTCGATACAACGAGCAGAACTTCCTTCTCGGCGGAATCGTTCAATCTGTCCTCCGTCTCCAGGGGGGGGTTGTCGGGAGAGGCTCCGGCAAGGCGCCAGGGGCCGTCAGGGCGAGTTTAACGCCCCTCCAGCCGAAAAGGGAAGCGCTGGAGGCCCCTCCTGGTGCTCACCTGGGGCAGTCCGGGCGACCGTCTTTCTCCAGAAATTGTTGGTGTTCCTCCTCAGCCGGCCAGAATTCGGCGCACCGGTGGACCTCGGTTTGGAGCGGATCCGGGTAGCGGCCGCTCGAGTCCAGGGCCTCCACCGCGCGGGCGGCGGCCTCCACCTGGTGGTCGTCGTGGCAATAGATCACGGATCGGTGCTGGCTGCCGAGATCGGCGTCCTGGCGGCCCGGCGGGGCCGGATCGTGGCAGGACCAGAAGACCGCGAGCAGGTCCTCGAAGCTGACCTGGCCGGGATCGTAGGTGACCTCGCAGACCTCGGCGTGGCCGGTCTGGCCGCCGCCGACCTGCTCATGGCTGGGGGAGATGACGCTGCCGCCCATGTAGCCGACGCGGGTGGCGAGGACCCCGGAGACCTGGCGGAAGGTGGACTCGACTCCCCAGAAACTCCCGGCGGCGAAGGTGGCGATCCTGGATTCCATGGGCGGCCTAATCTGCGGATCCTAGCGTCCCGGGCCTAGAAATCGCGGCGCTCGAAGCGGCGCAGCGCGAGCAGCAGGAACAGGAGGCCGGCGCCGGCGAAGGAGGCCGCTTCGGGCCACGGGAATTGTCCGGTCGTCATGCCCGCCAGCCGGTTCACGTCCACCAAGGCGAACAAGGTGTAATCGCCGAGCCCCTTCACCAGGTAGAGGGCGAACTGCAGCAGCATCAGCCCGATGAGGATGATCCCGGCCTTCAGCTGGTGCTCGAAGCCGGCCGAGAGCCAGGTGCAGAAGGCCAGCTGCATGAGCAGGAAGAGGCTCAGGTAGCAGGCGCCCAGCAGCACCGGCGTCAGCGCGAGGTGCTCGCCGATCAAGGGGCTCATCGCCATGCCGGCGAGCGAGGACAGGAACACCGGAGCCACCACCAGGACCGCGGCCACGGCGAAGCGCGTGAGCAGGACGCGGCGGCGGCTGACCGGCCGGGAGAGCAGGAATTCGGCGGTCTTCTGGTCGGCCTCCCGCGCCACCAGGCCGCTGCCAAAGAGCGCCGCCGCCGCCAGCCCGAACAGGCTGCAGCCCTTGAAGTACTGCTGGATGGCGAAGTAGGCCCAGTAGCCGAACTCATCGATGCCCGCGATCAGGTCCCTCAGGGCGTCGAAGGGGATCAGCTTGAAGATGGCCGGCATGTTGTCCCGGAAGTCCGGCCAGTAGAAGACCGCCGCGGCCAGCGCGCCGGTCATCAGCACCAGGTAGCCGAGGGCCACCCAGAGGGTGTCTCGGAGGTACTGGCGGACCAGGTTCACGGCCGCACCTCTTCGCGCTCGGCCTGGTCCGGTCCGTAGAGCAGCTCGAAGACCTGCTCCAGGCCGCCCTCGGCGTCGCGGATGCCGTCGAGCGGCAGGTGCGAGATGGCCAGCACCGCCTGCTCCAGCGGGCCTTCGAATTCTAGGCGCCACTCCCGCTCCTGGCCGCGCCAGGAGAACCCGGGCCGGCTCGGCAGCTGATCGGCAGTCCGCGCCTCGCGCAGGCGCAGGCAGAGCACCTGGCCCAGGCGCTCGACCAGTTCGGTCATGTCGCCGGTCTCGAGCAGGCTGCCGGCGCGCAGGAAGGCGACCCGGTCGCAGACCCGCTCGACGCTGGCGAGGTCGTGCGAGGAGAAGAACACGGTGCGCCCGGCGTCCGCTTCCCGCCGCAGGAGCCGCTCCACCAGGCGCCGGGCGTCGGGGTCGAGCCCCTCCATCGGCTCGTCGAGCAGCAGCAGCGGCGCGCCGCTGGCCAGCGCCTGGGTCAGCAGCAGCTTGCGCTTCATGCCGTGGCTGAGCTGGCCGACCTTGCGGCGCGGCGGCAGCTCGAAGACCTCGATCAGCTCGCCGGCGAGCGCCCGGTCGGCCCGCGGGTGGAAGCCGATGGCGAAGTCGATCAGCTCCTCACAGCGCATCCGGTGATAGAGGGCGGTCTCCCCCGGGGCGTAGCCGACCCGCCGGCGCACCTCGAGCGACTGGCGCAGGGCGTCGAGACCGTCGACCCGGATGCTGCCGGAGTCGGGCCGGACCACCCCCACGAGGCACTTCAAGAAGGTCGACTTGCCGGCGCCGTTGGGGCCAACGAAGCCGAAGATCTCCCCCTCGCGGACCTCCAGGTCGACCCCCCGGAGCACCGGCCGTCCATCGTAAGTCTTTGAAAGACCCTGAGTTAAAATCATGCGTTGCGATCAGGGGCGAATCGGGAGATTCGCCAGGGTTCCTTCTTAAGACCTGCTGCCGGGAACCGAAAAGGCTTCTAGCCCTTTTCTGAACCCATCATGACCCCTCTCCAGCCCCAACGTCTGGTCCAGTCCCTCCCGCGCACGGTCCAGGACCTGCTCCACAGCCTGTGCTGCCGCAGCCCCGAGACGGTCGAGCACTGCCGCCGGGTGGCCAACCGCTCCCTGGAGCTCGCCCGCGCCGGTCACCGGCTCGACATGCTCGGCCTCCACCGGACCTACCTCGCCGGTCTCCTGCACGACCTCGGCAAGCTCGTGGTGCCGGTCGAGGTCCTCGACAAGCGCGAGGCCTTGAGCGCCGAGGACTGGCGGCTGATCAAGCTCAGCTCGGTCTGTGGTGAGTCGCTGATCCGCCCCTTCCTGCAGCCCGCCGATCCGCTGCTCCAAGCGGTGCGGTCGGAGCGCGAACGGTGGGACGGCGGCGGCTACCCGGACGGCCTCTACGCCGAGCAGATCCCGGTGGAAGCCCGCATCGTCCACCTCGCGGACGCCATCGACGCCATCGTCCACCACTCCGCCTACCGCGAGGCCCGGACCCTCGACCAGGCGCTGGAGATCGTCGCCGAGTGCTCGGGCAGCCAGTTCGATCCCTATTGGGTCGGCACCGCCTGGAGCCTGTGGGCCGGCCGGCCGCTGCCGTCGCGGATTCGTGGCTCCCGCCGCGGCGCGGTCCGCCCGCCGCTGGCGCACTCGAACACCGACCTGAACTGGGACTGAAGCACTAGCGGGGCCGGAAGCTCCGCAGCAGCTCTCCGACCAGCCGCCGGACCTCGCCGGCGTCGAGCCGGCCGACGGCCACCTCCGTCGCCACCGCGTTCAGCGCCGCGGTCACGAGGCTCTCCTCGTCCAGCGGCTGGCGCGGGTCGAAGTAGCCCTCCTCCTCCAGGAAGGCGACCAGCTGGTCCCGCTTGTCGCTGCGGAACCGATGGACGCGCTTGTCGCCGCGCTCGCGGATGGCGTCGAGCAGGGCGCGGGCGTCGCCGTCGTGCTCAGCGGCGATTTCGGCGAAGCCGACGAGGAACTTGCCGCAGGCCTCGCTCTCCTCGAGCGCGGCCCGGTCGAGCGGGCGGCCCCGTCCGATCCGCCAGGCCTCGAGCACCGCGGCCGCCAAGGCGACGCGGGCCTCCAGGCGCTGATCGAGCTCCTCCTCGAGCAGCCCGGCGCCGGCGGCGCTGCCGCGGATCGCCTGCCACTGGCCGACGGTCCGCAGCCCAGCCCTCACGAGCCGGTGCAGGCCGTCGAGCTGGTCGCGCAGCAGATGGAACAGGTGCAGGGCCTGCACCGGCTGGCGCGGATTCGGCAGCGGCACCTGCAGCGCGACGCCGTACTCGGCGGCTCCGGCGCCGGAGGGCGCGGGGACCTCCAGCTCCGGCGCCGGCGCCAGCATCGCCGGGTCCTTGACCGCCGCCTGCTCACCCCGCTGGGCGGCAAGATCGATCACCACCGGCGGCTCGGCGCCGGCGTCCTTGCAGGCGCGGTTCCAGGCCGCCAGGTCGGCCGGATTGGCGGTCAGGTAGAGCAATTGCCGGCCGCTCCGGACCAATTCGAGCAGCGCCCCGGCGATCAGGTGGAAGCGCCGCGGGTCGGCGGTGCTGAGCGCCTCGTCGAGGAAGAAGGGCAGCTCCTCGCCGTCCTCGTTCTCCAGCGCGAAGGCCAGCCGCGCCGCCAGCAGGAGCTGCACCCGGGTGCCGTCCGAGAGTTCGCCCAGGCCGTGCTCCCGCTCGGCCTGGTTGTCCCAGGCCACCCACTCGGCCTCGGCGCCGCGGCGCAGGCGCAGCGACCAGCGGTGGTCGGTGAAGCGCCCGAACCACTCCTGGGCCCGCAGCAGGACCGCGGGCAGGTTGTGCTCCTGGAACTCCTCCTCGACCTCGTCCATCAGGAACAGGCCGGCCTCGGCCTCGATCACCCGCTCGAGCGCCTCGGCCAAGTTGCCGAGGCAGCCCTCGAGCCGCCCCTCGGCCTCCTCCAGGCGGCTGCCGCCGCGCTGGAGCTCCAGCTCCTTCTCGATGCCGAGGATGGCCTCCGTCAGCTCCCGCTGCTCGGCGGCGGTCCGCCGGGTCTCCTCGATCCGCTGCTGGGCGGCCTCGGCGTCGAGTTCGAGGTAGGCCGCGTGCCCGTCCAGGGCTTTGGCCTTCTCGCCGCAGGTCCACGACTCCCGTTGGAGCAGGGCGCAGGCCTCGCGCCAGGCGTCGAGCCGTTCGACCCGCCGCGCCAACTCGCGGTCCTCTCCGGGATCCAGCTTGCAGCGCCGGAACAAGCCCTCCACGGCCTCTCCGAAGCCCTCGAGCCGCTCGCGGGCCTCCTGGACCTCGCCGCGGGCCCGGGCCAGGGCCTCGCTCGAGCGGTCGAACTCCCGGTTGCGCTGGATCAGCCGGGCACAGGCGGCGGCCAGCCCGGCGCCGTCCTCGACGGCTTCTTCCCCCACCGAAGCCAGCCAGGCCTTGGCCTTGGCGAGCAGCGTACGCCGCTCTTCGTCGAGCTGGCGACGTTGCTCCTGGGCCTTGGCGTGCTCCTCGACCGCCGACCGGTAGCGGTCCAGGCGGCGCGCGAAGTCGAGCAGGCCGCCGTCGGCGGCCTCAGGCGTCAGGCCGAGCTTGCGGCACCAGCCGCGGCGGGCTTCCTCGGCGGCCCGGATCCGCGCTTCCACTTCTTCCAGCTCGACCGACAGGCCGCTCTTGCGCTGCTGCTGCTGGAGCGCGGCGCGGGCGTCCTGCAGGTCGGCCTCGAGCTGGTTCAGCAGCCACTGGACGTGGTTGCGCGACCAGGACGGCGGCTGGGTCGCCTGGGAGGCCTGATAGTCGAGCCCCAACCGGGCCCGCGCGGGCTCTTCCTTGCGCCGGCGCCAGGCGCCGAACAGCGCGCTGGCCAGGAGGCCGGCGCCGACCGCCGCCGCCACCCAGGCGGCCGGGTGGACCAGGATGGCCGTGACCGCGCCGCCCACCAGGGCCAGGCCGCCGGCGGCCAGGACCACCGGCCCCGGCATGGCCTCCGGATCCGGCTCGGGCGCCGCCAGCCACTGCCGCAGCAGGTGGGTGGCGCGTTCGAGCGGCTCGGCCGACGGCGCCTCGGTCTCGCCGCCGAGCACTTGAAGCTGGCGTTCGACCCCCGCTCGTTCGCCGCGGAGGGCTTCGAGCTTGGCCCGCTCCTGCTCCAGCCCCCGGATCGCGGCCTCGGTGGTCCAGCCTGACTCCAGCTCGCCAGCGCCGCCGCCGCAACCGTCGAGGACCTGGGCCCCGCCCGCCTCGGCCGG
>JACKQG010008334.1_pt1 | contig 10140 bp, 10 predicted proteins | sample 8237621 | NCBI WGS metagenome assembly JACKQG01 (sample SAMN15677084, study PRJNA649215) | marine metagenome | biome: marine; feature: Black Sea; material: saline water; isolation source: suspended particulate matter (SPM) from the Black Sea western gyre | collected 2013-06-09/2013-06-10 | depth...
GTTTCATGGGTTCCCCCTGTAGGACATGGGTTTCAGCTGAGCGGGGCTTTCCCACCCCTTTCAAGGGTACGCCAATTGTGCTGCTGGCAGGTTGGAAAGGCCCGCGCAGAGAGGATCTCTTGAAATCATCGCCAAGCGGCTGCCTCGCGCACCAGATTGAGCAGCAACCGGTCGGCCGCGGGGTGCACGTCCAGGTTTTCCAGGAGATAGGGCGTACTGAGGATCAAGCGGCCCGCGCCTGCGCGATAGGCGGCGATCAGCAGGCCGCAGGCATAGCCGGTCGGGTAGGCATGGTGGCCGGTCGCAAAGGCGGCGGCGATGGTCTCGTCGGGCGTGTCCTGCCCCTCAAAGACATCGTACGGGATGATCGGCCCGTAGTAGTCCCAGTCCATGATGCCGGGCGCCTGCAACCCTGCGAAGACCGGATGCCGCTTCGCCACGCATTCCTTGTGATACAACCAGTCGTTGAAGGTGTAGCAGCGGCCTTTGTTGTGCAGTGGCAGCCACTCCATGGCTGCCTGATTGCCGTGGAAGGGTTCAGCGCTAAGGAAGAGCAAGGTTGCGCCCCGGGCCAGGCGCCGCGCCAGCTCGGCCCATCCCGCAGGATCCTCGTCGGGACCGGCCGGTTTGCCGATGAGCACGAGATCGCCCTGTGCTTCAGGAGTCAAAGGATGGCATCGCAGGCCGCGTGACGTGAGCCATGCTTCGGCTTGGTCGTCGATCCCCCAGAGCAGGGCGCTCCCTTGCAGCCGGGGCAGGACGGCAGGATCGGACACGTAGAAGGTCATGCGCCCGCCGGTGGGCGCGCCGCCCCGGTCGAGCACGGCGGCGAAGGTGTACTGCCCCGCGGGGGCGTCGAGCGTCACGGTCTCCCGGAGAACAGGGATGGCCAGCGGCGCACGGTCGGGCACAGTCACTGCTATTGCCTTCTCCCAGACCACCCCGTGCGGGCCGAAGACCCGAAAGCGCGCCGGGTACTCGCCCGGCCCGAGAACGTCCTCGGTGGCGAGCACGGCTTCGACCGTGAAAGTGCGTCCTGCGTAGCCATGAGACGGATCAACGAACAGGCACCAGCGCAGCGGCGACCGCATCGAAGGTGGCCGGCTTCCATTCCCGCCAGAGTGTCCAGAGGCCTTCGCCCGTCATGCCGTGGTCGAGCATTCCGGTCAAGTTATAGCCGCAGAACTGAGGATTGGCGCGGACCAGGTCAAACCCCAACGTCCTCTGCCGCGCGTGGAGGCGCTGGCTCTCCCGCAGCAAGTCCTCCGGGAACGGATAGACGTCATCGAAGCCGAGCCGCAGCCAATCGGCAAGGAGCAGCTGGCTCTGCAACCGTAGCGCTGCGGCATCCTCCAGGTCGGGCCGAGCGCCGACCTGCTCAAAGTGTCGCCACTCACGGATGACGTCAAACAGGCTGCCGATCCCGTACTCCGACAGGAGCACCGGCTTGCTGTCCCGGCCCAGGTCGCGGATGAACTTGCTCGCCTCCGCGGACTGGGGCACCTTGGGATAGAAGTGGGCGTCTCCCGCGTTTTCCATGTAGCCGAGGTTGTGGAGAGGATCGACCTTTGCCGGCAAAGGCGCACCCGGCCCCTCAACGCCCCAGACAGGTTCCCACTCAACGCTGCCCGGGTTGCTCGCCGAGCCGATGGTCCAGTCGCCGTCCCAGCGCCCGCTGCTGAGCAACACCAGGCGCGTCGGGTCGAGGTCGCGCAGAGCCGGGAGGAACCCGACGGCGTGCCGAAACACCGGGCCGTCCTTGGTCTCATTCAGAAGTTCCCAGATCGTGACGCACGGATGGTTGCGGTCGCGGCGGATCATCTCCGAGGTGTTGCGGTCGTAGCGCTTTGTCATCATGGGGGAGTCCGCCAGGCACCAGCCGGCGTAAGAGCTTTCCCAAACCATCAGACCGATCTCGTCGCAGAAATCGAGCTGGTCCGGGTAGGCCACGCCCGCGATGAAACGTACGGTGTTGAACCCCGCGGCCTTGGCGTAGAGTAGGTCGCGGCGGACCAGGTCCGGTATCACCGGCGCCTGTTGGCCAATGGGCATGTGGTTTCCGGTGTGGGTGCTCTTGAGGAAGATGCGCTTGCCGTTCAGGTGGAAGTAGCCGTCGACGATGCGCAAGTCTCGAAAACCACAGCGGATATCCTGCTGATGAGAACCGATCGTTTCTGCCGTCACTGCGGCCGTGACGCGATACAGGAAGGGGTCGTCGAGGTTCCACAGGCGCGGCTGGGCCACGGTGAGGGTAAGCTCATGATCCGAGTCACCAGGCGGGAACTGCGCTGGTCGTTGAGCCGTGTGCAGCACCTCTCCGCCGGCGGCGAGCGAGATGCTCAAGGCGATGCTTCCCCTGATCGCTGCTGCGCAAACGCTGCGCACACCAACCGTCACGGCTACCACGCCGGTTTCGATGTCCGGCCGAGCGAAGATGTCGGCGATGTATACCGGCAGAACCCGTCGCACCTCCACGGGGTACATGATGCCGCCGCTGTTGAACGAACTGCCCGGCCGGGGTGGGATGACCTTGTTGCGATGTGGTGTTTCTTTCAGCACAACCCCGTCGATCGGCTCGTTGGTCGGGTTCAGCATGCGCACGGCAAGGAGATTGTCGCCGCCGCCCCCCCCTGTGAACCAGTTCGGTCACATCGAATTCGAATGGCGTCTCTCCTCCCTCGTGCGAGCCGGCCCACCGCCCGTTCAGCCACACCTCTGCCAGGTAGTCAGCTGCGCCGAAACGGATGAGGACGCGTTCTCCCGGCACGCCGCGATCCTCGAAACGGAAGGCATGCCAGTACCAGGCCACACCGTGGTAGGCGGGGTACACCTGCTGGATGACGCCTGGCACCGTCGCCTCCTGGGCCTCGGGCCGTATGGCGTCGAACCAGCGTTCTTTCCGGCCGGCGTTATGCGGGTCAGCGGCCAGTCTCCATGTGTCGTTCAATATCTGCATTGGTTCCTCATTCCCGGTAGGTCCCGATTTCCAGGCCCCTTTCAACAAAGAACTTGTACGTTTCGTAGTCCACCAGGGGCGATACACTATGATCCACCTGCAGGACATAGCCACTGCCCGCCATCGCCCCGGGCAGTTTGCTCAGTAGTTCCGCTTCGACGGCCTGGCGGTCGTTGGTCTCCAGGACCCGAACGTCCATACCTCCGATCAGTGCGATCTGGTCGCCGAACCGCTTCTTCAACTTGAGCAGATCCATCCCCGCTTTGACTTCCAAGGGCTGCAGGCAATTGATGCCGGCTTCGATCAAAGAAGGTATGAGCGCCTCCACATAGCCGTCGCAGTGGAAGACCACCGGCAACCCACAGCTATGGGCGAAGTCGAAGATCTTCTTGTGTGCCGGGTAGAGCAGCGCCCGATACATCGCGGGGGACATGAATGGCCTGCCCTTGAAACCCAGATCGTCCCAGACCCAGAGCCCGTCGGGCAGCCCTTCCCGCTCGAAGAGGATCTCCAGCAGGCGAATCGCGACGGTGGCGTAGAGATCGGCCATGGCGTGTACCCATTCGCCGTCGAGCGCCATGCCCATGAGCAGATGCTCGTGGCCGCACATGGGCGACATCTGGTCGAAGGGGCCGACGACGCCGCACGTCATGAAGCGATCCTCCCGGGTGCACTTCGCGCGCAGTTCCCGATAGCTGCTGAAGTTAATGCGCCGTTCGTAAGTCCGTTCGTCAAGCAGATAGGGGCGGATGTGCTCCTCCCAGCCCTGGCGGTCTTTGACGGTAAAGTCGACATGTTCGGGGGCACCGGAACCGCTCTTGATCCAGCGCAAAAGCGCCCCGTTGCCGTCCCGAATGAGTTTCGCCGATTCCGTTTCCTCCACGACCTGGTCGCCGACGTCAATGTTTGCCATCAGATTGACGATACGGTAGTCCCCCGGCGTGATCTCGCCTCCGGTTCGCCGCACATCCAGGCCAAAATGATCGCTCACCATTTTGGGCCGCGCGAAGTGTCCCTCAGCCGACCACCTCTGGACCGTTTCCCGCCAGAAAACCTCAAACAGGCCGACGCGGTCTACCGGCTGATGTTTCAGGATGCGATCAAACCGTTCCTTGCTGGTTAGTTCCATGAAAACAGCTCCCAGTCTATGTTGATGCTTCTGTGTTCAGGTCACGCGCTTGTAGACCACCAGGGCCGAACCGGGTAGCTCCTTGATTTCCAGGGTCAGGCCTTTTTCCAGCAATTCCTGGCCGGAGAGCGTCGTCGGGGCGTCGAGGTCGAAGTCCGTGACCGTGTACTGTGCGGCGGGGTCGAGCCCGCGCAGGCGGAAGGTCTGCGTGGCCTCAGTGTTTTTCTCGCGTCGGAAGGCCTGCACCATCCCCTCGCCCGCCTCCGGCTGGTCGAACTGCCAGGCGATCCACTCTGCCGAGTCCAGGTTGTAGGGCGTCAACGGGTAGTAGTCGCCAAGCATGTACGGGGCTATCTGACGACATTCATCGTATGCCGGTTTGGCGTCCGACGGTTGGATGTCGATTCCAACGCCAAAACAGAGCATGTAAAAGCTGCGGGCACTGTATTGGTCGCTTGTATTGTATACACTGCCGAACCGTAGTAGGGTATCCAGGAGGAGATGCCGTAGGTGTGGCCCTGGTTGCCCAAGGTCGTCAACGCGCCGAACTGATAGTCGCTGCGCAACAGCGGCACGGCCCGACGCAGCGTCTCCAGGTCATTCCGGCGGCCACCACTGGCGCAGGAGTCAATCAGCATGTCCGGACGTCTTCGCCGCAATTCATCCCAGAAAGCAAGATACCCCTGCACGTGGAGGTTTTCCGATAGACCTCGGCGATCAGAAGCATCGTTGGTGCTCCAGTAGTAGAGCGGATCCATGTTGAAGTCCTGTCGGTAGTAGTCAACGCCCTGCTCTGTCATCAGCGTGTCTATGTGATCGGTTAACCAAGCACGCGCTTCGGCGTTCCCCAGGTTCAAGAGACTCTGGTGCATTTCCTCCGGCGTGAGCAGCCACTCCGGGTGTCGCTCGTGCAGCCAGGTACCCGGTCGAACGCGCTCCGGCTCGAACCACAAGATGAACTTCTTGCCCTGAGTGTGAATCCAGTCTGTGAAGGCGCGGAAACCGTTCGGGAACGTCTTTCGATCCACTTCCCAGGTGCTAGTCTTCATCCAGTCGCCGTCGCATGGATACCAGCCCGCATCGCGCCAGCACAGATCGACCTTCACCCCGGCTTGGTCAAAGGCCTTCACCTTCTCCCATAGCCCTTGCTCCTCGTTGGGCACCTGAATATGGGCCATTGGGAGTGGATGCTCGCGTCCTCCTCAGGAACCCCAGCATGTACGGGCCTGGCCGGCGGCAACAGGCTGGTCAGGAGCAGGATCAGCATCACCAGCATCATGAAGATACGCCGTCGAGTGGTTACGGTACTCATGGTGCACCTCCCGTTGTTGGGGTTGGGGGCGGGTCCGCAGCCCGCCCGGGCGGGAGCCGAAAAAGACGACGCGGCTACGTCTGTCCCCCTGGGACGGGGAAGAAGAGGCAACGACGTCAGGGAGAAATAATGATGAGGAAAATCTCGATCGGCTACATTGTAGCACGGATTGCGGTGCGAGTCAAGAGCGGGTTTCGGGAGGCACAAATTCTAGGGTTGGGACAGAACGGCACTTGCGTTCTTGGGATCCAAGGCGCTTGAAAGTGATCGCCAGGGTAGAGTGTCGTTCAGCGGTAGCCTCAGAGATTTCCAAACAGGGCTGAGAAGGCCCCGTAGAGCACGTTAACAACCGGACACTTTTTGCCGCTGGACAACTCGGGCCAGACAGTGTATGCTGAGGCCCAGACCATTACCGTTGCGGGAGGGATGAACATGGGCTGGGCCAAGATGCGTTTCAGCGCCGCCTGGGCGGCCAAGCGGCAGGAGCGGCTCGAAGCCGCTCTGGGCGAGGAGAAGTATCGGGACCTGGAAGCCGCTGTGCTGTGGGGCCTGGGAGCCCGTATTCAGGATATCCAGGCTGTGCGCGGGCTGGGACGGTCGAGCCTGTACGAGCACCTGGTCAACCTGCTGACCGATACCCAGTTCTCCGAACTGGCAACCGATGGGGGCCATCCTGAACCGACAGACCCACCGCCCTTCGAGCCGACGTTGGCTGCTCGCATCGTGGAACTGCTGGTGGGGCAACGTCTGACCCCAGCAGAGATTGCGGAGCGGCTGGCAGAGCAGGATGGCACTCAGATCAGCGGTGAGGAGGTGAGCGCTTACCTGGAGCAGGCCCACCTGGCCGACTACAGGGGCACTCCTTTTCGGGATCAGGTGGTACCGGGAGCTGCGGAGGCCGAACTGGGCACCTTCACCCGCTATGCCACTCATCTCTTGCAGATCCCGGCCCTGAATGCGCTGGGCTATGAGCGGGTGATGCCCCTCCTGGACATGACCGAGCCTACCACTCGCTACAGCCATCTCCTACGCTGTTACACCATCCTCCTCTCCCTCTCGGCCGGCAAGCGACGCTTGTATCACAACGGCGAGTTGGTGGAGGATGAGTTTGCGGCCATGCTGAGTACCGATCGCTACCCCAAGCGCAGCGACTTGCATGCCTACGTGGACCGCATCGTGGCTCGCGACCAGGCCGAGGCGGAAGCTGGGATGCCGGAAGCGGAGCGAAAGGTCGCTCGTTTCACCCGGGAAAGCCAAGCGGCACTGGCCCAGGCTGCCGGGCCAGGGGCAGGGAAGGAGATCTATCTGGACGCGCATACCATCGCTCTGCACACAGAGAAACCGGTGGCCAAGGCCAAACATGGGATCTGGAACCGGGTGGTCAAGGCCTTGGTCAAGATCCGCACCGTCAGTGCCACCCGGCTGGGGCGGGCTTTGGCCTTCACCCTGGAGCAAGGAGACACTTCCTTGGTTGACCAGGTGGAGGCCGCTGTCGAGCGAGTGGAATGGGCCACCGGCGAGCAGGTAGAGATGGTGGGTGTCGACCGGGGTGCCCTCTCCCAGCAGCTGCTGGAAGCCTTCGCTGACAGCGACACTGGCCTGGTGGTGTGGGCTGACAATACCACGACCCTGCGGCGGGCGGTGGCGGCGGTGCCCAATAGCGGTTTTGGGATGGCGAATATGAAACCATCCGCCGGGGCGATGGCAAGAAGGTAAGGCGGCTCAAGACTCGCCTGGCCGATGTGCCGAAGACGGAGATCAACCGTCGAGGGTATCGCTGTCGCACGGTGGTGGTGGAGGATGTGCGCAACGGCCACCGGGCAGCTTTCCACGCTGTGGGCCGACCGACCGAGGGACAATCGGCCAAAGAGTTGCTGGCCTTCCTGCGGGGCAAGCAGTGGGCGGAAGAGGAGTTCAAACAAGGCCGGACCTGGGGGTCGGATGCCTTCTGTGGGGGCGAGATCACCCCGCAGTTGCGGCGGGAAAAGCCCACAGAAACGGAAATCACCGAAGAACTGCTGCCCCGTGCCCGTAAGCTGAAGCAGCGTTACCGGGACAACTTGGCCGAAGAAGGGGAGGTCGGGGTCAAATGGCGGGCCGGCGAGCTGAGCAAACGGCAATTGAATGACCTCCTGAAGGGGATCCACCGCCGTCGGAAGCGCATCAAGACAGATTGGCAAGAAGTGGAGGAGCTGATCCGTTGGGGCCGGACGGGCATCGTCCCCCAGAGCCAGGTACGCTGGGTGGTAGACACGCGCAAGATGAACATCATGGCCCAGTTCCAGGACTTCATCCGCCAAGCTCGACGAGATACCCTGGCTCGGTTGGGAGAGTGCATGGAACAGGCCCTCGTCGAAGGGGCTATCGCCGACCGGGGCGGTGCCGTGGATGAGAAGGAGCGCCAATTCATCGAACGGGAAGTCCACGGGGCAGTGCGACGCATGCCGTGGGGACAGATGAGTATTCGTTTCCTTGACCAAGGTGGGTGGGTGCGCAAGGATCCGGAGACCCGGGTGATGCACGTGACCCTCAAGTCTTTTGGCACCCGCCTGGTGCAGCAAGCCTGTGAACGATTGTGTGACCATCTGAACTCCCTGGCCCCAGTGATGCACTGTGAGGATGGCGACTACACCTTGTATTACGCCTGTCAGCCGAGACCTGGTTGAAAAAGTGTCCGGTAGCTATCGCCCCCCTTTGGGGCTTTTGGAAATCTCTGAGACTACAGCTTCCCAAGCTGTATGTCGTGGGTTCGAGTCCCATCACCCGCTCCTATAGGCACAAAAGAGACACCGCCAGCAGACCGAAGTCCACTGGCGGGGCCTGGGTTTGGGTGCCAACGTCTTGCACCCAAACAGGTAGTTCTTGGGTGCGTAGGCCGTAGGTGGGGAACCCCCATCATGCGACGAGCCTTTCCGAGAGGAGAGTGCCGAAGACGAACTCCGCTCGACGAAGCGGGAGGGGGCCTGTGACGACCTCTCGTGATGGCGAGAGGAACATGTGACGCCCCGCTGCTGTCCGCGGCAGCAGCGGTTTTCCCCACCTGCGGCTTGCACCCGAGTTCATCGAAATCATACACCCGTTCGCTGAACATGTCCAGCAGCGCCAGAGAGGTGCCCCATGTCCCTTGACAGATTCATCACTTTGGAGGAAGCAGCCAGTGCCTATAACCTGGACGTCATGCAGTTGACGGGCTGGGCGAACGATGGTACAATCACCGCGGGGCGGCTTGATGGCAAACTCTTGTTGAAAGAAGTGGACGTGAGACAGATGACCCAAGGTGATACTTCTCTCCCTCGGCTGATCACTCCAGCCGAGGCGGCGAGGCAATACAACGTGCCCGAAGGGGTGCTGGAAAAGTTTGTCGAGGAAGGGCGCGTCCGGCGCGGGGCTTCCGACGGCACCCTTTTGCTGGTAGAGCAGGACGTGCAGGAACTGGCCCGAAGGATCAGCCGGAATCGCTTCGCTCACCTGAAGGGGAAGAGTATCCGGGTGACAGAGGCGGCTGATAAGTATGGTTTTCCACATAGCACCCTATCCCGCTGGGCGAGTTCGGGGAAGATTAGGGTCATTGAGAGGGGCCCAAAGTTGCTGCTGCTTGATGAGGAAGACGTAGCTTACGCGCGGCTATTGACGGACATTCTAGGTATGAGAGAGAGACGCGGTGTTTTGCCCGAGACTGTGTACTAGCAATCCTACAGACACAGCTAACGGTTGATCCCTAACGAGGCCGCTCTTGACATAGCGGTCTGTTTTTGAAGATCTTTCGTCCCAGATTTGACAATTGGGACAAATAATGGTATAATGCCCCTAGTCCAGTCTGGACTGGGGGTTTTTGTATGCACACCAACGATCTGTTGCTTCGCTACTGCGACTTACGCATCAAAGACCTGGAGGCCCTGCGGGATCCCGCCTCGGCCCATCCCGCCACCCTGGCTCAGTTGCGCCAGGATGGCCTGCTGACGGGCAACGGCGTCCTCACCATCACCGGGGCGGAGGCAGTGCGCAACGCCGAGCAGCGAGAACGCTCTGGCCCTCCCGCGGGGAACGGGGCTGCCGTTCGGATCCCGACCTGGGCTGCCCTCAGACGTTTGAACCCCCCACTCACAACCTGCCATGCCAAGCTGCTGCGTCTTCTCTACCAGCATCCTGGCCATGCCTACCGCTGGCTCTGCCGCATGTTCGGCGAGGTTGTGGTCGAGGACCTGAAGCGCGCCGGCCTGGCCACCGGCTGGAGCGAGCGGGGCGCGCAGTGGTATCTGACCTTGGCAGGGTCGGATCTGGTGCGAGATTGGGTGGTGACCCCATGACCACATCGCGGCGGCTCCTGGAACGCTATTGCGACCTGCAGCCTGAAGACTTGGCGGCGTTGCAAGCCCCTGAGCAGGCAAACGGTCGCACGCTGGCCCGTCTGCGCCAAGATGGGCTGCTGGACAGACGCGATGGCCCCATGTCACAGGCACTGTGCCTCGTGTTCGTAGCCTACATGCTGGAGCAGCACGGTCCCCTGCCGGCCGTCGTCGGTGGCCTGATTGCCATTCCCCATTGGAAGGTGCTCAGGAGCGACGACCCGCCGCTCACCACCTCCCAGGCTCACGTCCTGCGCCAACCAGGGGATGCGCGTGGTCGTCGAGGTCAGCCGACAGGCCAGTGGCCAGGAGGTGCTGGAGAGCGTCCTCAGCCGCAGCCAGCTGCGGGAGACCTTCGGCGTCAACGCTCTGGCGCTGGTCGCCGAGCAGGTCAATG
>JACKQG010008335.1_pt1 | contig 10139 bp, 5 predicted proteins | sample 8237621 | NCBI WGS metagenome assembly JACKQG01 (sample SAMN15677084, study PRJNA649215) | marine metagenome | biome: marine; feature: Black Sea; material: saline water; isolation source: suspended particulate matter (SPM) from the Black Sea western gyre | collected 2013-06-09/2013-06-10 | depth...
GCATTGATGTGCAAACTTTTACCCAATCTGCCTAATTTGATTCCACATAAGGCGTTGAGTATAAGCGTAATGGGCGAAAACGCTTTGAACGCTTATGTCATTCTGAGCGGAGCGAAGAATCCCTGATACGTTCAATACATTTGAGCCAATGCAGGTATAAACTGGCTCGACCTTCCAGGGATTCCCTTTGACAGGCTCAGGGCAGGCTTCGTCGCTGCAGCCGCTGTGCTTCCTGCGCTCCTCTGAATGACAAGGCAAAGTGTTCAAAATTTATCCAATTCAGTTTATTGAGATAAGACTTGCTTTTTCTTCACTTCACATAAGAGAGAAATTCCCAATTGTCAACACGGCCTAGTGATCTAACCTTGGCTCTCTAAAATTTACGCAATAGGTAGCGATTATTTGCGTGCCAGAAGATAAGCCAACCCAGCCGCGCCGGCGGCCAAAATCGTCAGTCCGGCAATAGCTTGCTTGATGGTCTTCGGTTCAATACCAGGCATAACTACTTCGCCATCGCCGTAGTTTTTGAACATCTGACCCCATTTGGTGTCCAAGGCACTTTCAACTCGTTTGCGACCAACGAACGGGTACCAATAAACATTGTGGTAGAAGTTGCTGGCAAAATATGCCCAAGGTACGATGGGACTGCGCAGCAAGGGTTTCTCAACGAAGTTGAGCCAGCCATGGTAAATCCATTTTTGGCCGGTACTAGCAAGGGTATCTTCCTGGATGAAATCCCAATCAGGCTCACTCTCGATGTCATGACCGACGATCTCAATTTGGCGTGGGTCGCCAACACCCAGCCCCATCTCGTGGGCCAAACGGATGAAGCGCAAACTTAGGGGGTCAAATCCCTGCAATTTAGCAGAAACAGCGTCAATGGCGACCTGATCGGCAGAGGCTAACAGGATATCCTTCTCGTGCCAGCGCATCGCACGCGGGCCAGGGCCATCTCCGGCGAATGTGCCGTCCATAACGGCGAAAATTCCGGGGTGGATCTCTTGCTGGATCGAGAGAAGGTCAACCAATGTGTCATGGATCACAGAGTGAGTCCAGTGACGGTGGCGGTGCAGCAATCCGCCAAAGGCATTTTTCATTGCCCCCGTGATGGTGGTGAAAACGTGCGTTTTTACAGTTGGCAGATGGATGATGTTCATGCCGAACAGCGCTTTAGGGATGTGCACACCCTCGGGAAATACTTCGTCGAGGACCAGGAATGGGCGCTTTTTGGGTTGATAGTGGACCCATTCGAAATCCTGCTCGTAGAGATACAAACAGGGCACATCGTTGTTGTCGGTGACGAAGCGATGCTTGTTATTGCGCTCTCCATCGGCGGTGTTGACCACCACGGTATCGTTATGAACACCAACGAGGTCGTCATACCCAGAACCTTTGAGCGTTTTGATGACACCATCGAGCTGCCAGGGCGTCGTGGAACAGGCCGGATACCAAGTCTGCCAGGAGATATTGATCTTTAGGCCGGTCTGGTTGCCTTTTGGCAGCGCTTCTTCGAAACCCGCTTTATGCATGACATCTTGAATGTCATCCAGAACGGTTTCGGGTGATGTTTTCACAACGGCAACTTTTCCTTTGCCTGGGAAATCAGTCATTTTTTCCTCCAGAAACCCCTTTGATTTGGGGTTTATTATTTGATTATTTCTCCCAAGGGGAGTCCTGTCTATAGTATAATGAAAACTGCTTTAGGTGCTGTGATTTGAGTATTTTCTGTTGTTCAGCAAACAGTACCGGGGTATTTAAGCACATCATCTAGTATTTTGCAAACGGAATCAAACTAAGGTGTAGCAAATTAATCGGTTGCCATCAAATTGAGATGATACAGAGAAAAAGATTCCAATGTCGGGGATAAAATCGTTCTTCGGAAAGGTGCCAATACAGGCATTTATTATAGGCTTTGTTTCAATTTGGATTTTCTATCGCTTATCACTGCCGGTAGAGAGCCTTTACGATATTGAATTTGCGGAGATCATCGTTGGCACTGTTCCCTTTGATCTCGAAGATGAAATTGAGATATACAATAATTCCGAAAGATACGCGTTTTTGTCATATGGCAAGCATGGCATTGCTGCGCTCCATATATCCAGAGAAGAGGGAGAAGAAAGGAAAAGAGATTTTATTGAAGTAGGGAAATTCGATACCTTTGGATCTGCACAAGGTTTGGCATATGATAAAAAAAATAAGCTCCTATATATTGCAGACGGGAAGAATGGTTTAGTTGTCCTGAACGTGGCTGATCCTGCAAATATGGAATTAAAATACCATGTGCCGCAAATTAATGATGCCAGAGATATTTTCATTGCCGGCGATTACGCCTATATTGCGGATGGAGAAAAGGGATTTTATTCACTCCTAATAAACCCTTTGCCGGCAGAAGGGGAAGAGCCAGCCTTATGGAGTGGCATAGAATCCGAACCTGGGCTCAGTCGTATTCTTGTAAGGGGGAGGCAAGCGTTTGCAATTGGGTTGGACAATAATTTGCATTTCTTTAAGCTTCATAACGATAACCGGGGTGTTGTAACCAACCACAACCCAATCACCGTTGGGACACAAATTCATGATATTGATTTGTGGGAGTCCAGTTTATTTTGGGTGACCAATGATGAATTAGCTTGGATAGGAAACCCCTCTATCGAGACAACCCAGAAAGATAATTCTTTATCCATTGAGAAACCTTTAAAAAGCCTGGAAGTGTATGGCGATTTTGCTTTTGTTGGAGTTACGGGTCACGGCATCGAGGTATTTGATATTTCAGATTTAAACAATGTTGAAACGATTGATAGAGCCAAGAACATTGAAGAAGATCGAATTACTGACCCACAAAAACTTGCTCATTGGGACGCCGGCTATATGGAAGCTGGCTATCTCTATGTTGGTGATGGGCGAAAAGGCCTGCGAGCCGTTCATGTAAAATATGAACTGGAGATGGACGAGAGGAATTTCGGACGAGTTTTGGGGAGTGTAGAAGATATTGCTGTTTTGGATAAATATCTGTACTTGGCAAGTTGTGAGCAGGGCATCACGGTTTTGGAGATTGAAGAAAACGAAGATGAACCCGGAAAAAGCGCGGGGGAGTCTCATGTAGTTAAAAAAACAAGCGGATGCCCAACAGCAATTGACGTGAATGACGAACTTGTATTTGTAATCAACTCTAAAATAGAAGAAGATAAGATCGTATCGGCGAATATTCATTTGTACGATCGAACAGTCTCATATGTAACTCCAACAAAACTTAGCTTTGATATTGAAACTCCTGGAATTGCACGAGACTTAGTTGTCAGGGATGAATACATTTATGTTGCCGATGGAAAAGCGGGGTTACAGATATTTACACGCGAACCAACAGTTTTCGTCGAAAGTGATGCGAGTACGAGTGTTGGTGACCTGCAATTCGATAGTAATTCTGACGCTCATGGAATTTTCCTTCTGGGTGACCTTGCCTACATAGCTGCAGGTTATGACGGGCTTCAAGTAGTCAATGTTGAAGATCCCACGAAACCACAGCAGTTATCATCCTATGAGGTTGGTTTCTTTACTCGAGCTGTTTATGTACAAGAACAAACTGCGGGAGAGCATGTAGGGAAAACTTTTGCGTATATCGTAGGTGGTAAAGAAGGTGAAGCTTCTGGGATGAAAATCCTTGATGTATCAAACCCTGATCTTCCCAAAGATGAAAACATTTTTTGGAGTAGCTCCGAACCAGTATTGGACGTTGCCGTAGATGGCGCTACCGGTTTTGTCCTTCAAGAGAAAAGCGGTTTGCGAATTTTTGATTTTTCCAACCCCAAGAAGTTTGTAGATAAAGGGAACATTGAAGACGAAGGGGTTAAATATTCAAAATTAACCTTAGACGACCATATAGTTTTCTTTGGGAAAAAAGAGGAAGGTGTCAAGGCAATTAGTGTAAAAGAAAATGGAGAAATTTTTGTCGAGATAGAGAATGCTGGTGGATGGACCGTAGAAGATGCAGTCTCGTGGGAGAATTATGTTTATATTGTCGATGGGGTCAAGGGGTTGCGCATCATAGATATTTCAGATTATAAATCGCCTTCTATGCTAAGTTACTATGCAACATCAGGCCCATCGAAAGGAATCACTCTAACGAAAAATGATGAAAGACTCTATCTATCAAATGGCAATAAAGGTATTGAAATTCTTAGTGTTGCAGATCGCAGCAATCCAACACAAATTGGAGTATTTCCAGATTTAAAAAATGCAATAGACGTTGCAGTCAAATCTGATATTGCTTACGTGGCCACAGATCTCGGAGTTGCGATCTTGGATCTCATCAATATCACAGAAATAAAGGAAGTAGATACTATAGAATATGAAGGCGGCGTTAGAGATGTTGTCGTAAAGGGGGATTATCTCTACGTTGCTAAAGGGACTTCCAGGATGGATGTATATCGGATTGTCAATCCAAAACATCCAAAGCTTGTCCAAATTCCTGAAGATGTTGATATCTATAATACCTCTATGGCTAAGGTGGATGGTAACTATCTATATATTACCGGTGGAAAGTGGGGTATTCGTATTATCAATATATCTAATCCCGAAGATCAAAACAAATTCGACATCGAATTTGATTTCGAATTTGAAACTGAGAATGAAACTAGCGATGTAGATGTGCTCGGTCGATACTTCGTTGTCGCTGATGGGGTCAACAGAGGAAGAATTTTTTACTTCCCAGGGGAATGGTTTACACCTGCCTGGAGTGATACCACACTAATTGGGACTGTAGGAAACCAAGATGTGACTTTGGCGATGCTAGAGGATCTCTCTCCAACTAATTCTTCAGTATTTCATGTAGTATACGGAGAAAAAGATGGCGGTCTTATAGTTAGGGTGGGGGACAAGAATGTCAAAACAACTCCTCGTGGATTCACCGAATCGCCTGGCCGGGCTAACTTCTGGGAGCTTCTCCTAAAAGGGACCAATCCCCAACGAACTCAAAGTGCCCGTCGGCTTGTGTGGGGAAGTGCCGGTGGATTTATGCTGACATTGCTCCTAATGCTCGCGCTTTCTTCCGGCACGATACTGCCCGCTACCCGCCGAATATTCTCATCTGATGTATTTGCGCTTTTGTTGTTCTATCTACTTGGCAGTCATGGCCCCGTTGTGTTTGTTGAAGATGGTAAAGAAACCAAACGTGAAGGCCCGTTTAGAGAGATTGGCCCCGGTTTTACAAAGGTGGATGCTGTTAGTGCTGTCGTCTTGGAAAGAACTGCCTTTCAACCTGGCTGCATTGGGGGCCTGCTAAGGGCGCTCATGGGCAGACATCCACGTGAGAACTTAACTATGCGCACCGAGGATGTGGGTATCAACTTCACCCGCCCCGGGGAGCGTGTGAAAGGCGTTGCCGACCTTCGCCGGCAAATTCGCTTGAAACCCGAAGTCAAAGCGCATACACGGGATGGTATTGAGGTAAAGAGTGTTGTTCTTTCACTTTTTACGCTGGGAGATCCCCCCGATGTTTATACGATCACATACGACGGTGATGAAAAGCCCGAGAATCTTCGGGTAATAAAAGCCAAGATCAAAGATCCCGAAGACGATGAATGGAAATATCCAACACAAGTTGTTAGTGGTTTAGATGATATATTGAACCCTGATGATAAGCTTGATGCACATCGTTTTGTACAAGCATATCGCCGGAGTGCTGGCTTTGGCAGTGAGCTGCCAGAGGAAAAACCGAACGGTTGGCGCCCATACAGATTCTTTGAAAACAGGGTTTTTGCGGCGATTACGGCACGCCCCTATGATGTCTTCAAGAAACAACGCATAGAATGGACCGAGATCCCCGTTCATCTTACTGTCAGCAAATTCCGCGAATTGCTGGGGGAACAACTCTACGACAATTTGTTCCGACCAGAAGAACCTAAACCATTCCCACTGCAGGAGCTAAAGGATCGGCTAAGGCTTGAAATTGTAAATCAAGGTATCCTTGCATACCGATTTGTCGAAAGGGTTGATGGAAAGCCAATTGAAGTTGATCAAGAAATGCGTGATAGTCTGTTGATAAATTATCCCGAGCGGGAGTTTTCTGCAAATAAAGTTCTCAGGTCTCGCGGAATCAAAGTTATCACGGCTGGATTTACAGAATTGACCCCTAGTTTTCCAGAAGTGCAGGGCCACTATTTATACAATAATTGGCGTGCTCCCTGGCAGCAAGAAGCGATCATTATTCAATCAGATCACGAGCTCCAAGCCATGCGCATGAAAAACCATGCCAGAGCACAGGCGCAGAAGGATATGATATTCACGCTTTCTAAGATTCTCAGTACCAGTGATTATTCAAAAGAAGCGCTGGCGTTGCGAGTATTTCAGGCCTTGGAAACTGCTGCAGCAGACCCAGCTACTCAACGATTACTCCCTAGAGATACCCTTGATTTCATGCGCAGTCTGCGGATAATGCTGTTACGATAAAGCAACTCATTTATAGGCTCAAATCGTGATAAGAAGACAAATTTTCATAACAAATCCATGGTTAGGGGGTAGACTGACTGGCCTCCTCCGAGTCATAATCTTGTCCGGTGTGATTTTGGTATTGGGAAGTGCTGGCAGCGCCTTGTTCGAAGATTTTGATACAGAGATCATTATCACCGGGTGGGTGGGTTGGCAAGGAATTTTGGACAGTATCCCAGATTGGGGATTAAGATCTCTTGCATTCATCACTCGTAGTTATCGATACTACCTATTGGTTTTCAGTGGGTTTGTTGCAACTTTCTATTTTGCTGCGCGCTATATTCGTGATATTTACAATCTTGAAAATGCGCGTTTAGGAATGCATTATCTTAGAGCGCTTCTTTTCGGAATTGATTATCCTCGCTTGAATGTACAAGATGGTGAAAAGCAGCTTGATCCAGGGGAAGTAAACTTACTCGATAAGATTGGGGGGCCAGGATATCTTGTTGTGCAGCCAGGTAGCCTGGCTTTGCTTGAAGGCGCTGACGGAGAAATGCGAGTATGCGGAGAAGGATCTAATTATGTAACTCGCTTAGAGAAAATACGCGAAACGATCCGCTTAGAGGATCAACAGGGTTATATCGAATCGACTTCTGGCACCACCAAGGACGGCGTAACGATCAAAGTAAATCATATCAATTACAGTTATAGACTTCGTACTGGTCGAATGTCCAGCGAATTAGCTCGTCAGAATCCTGATTCTCCAAATCCATTCTCTTATCAAGCCGTCCTTAATATGGTCTTTGGCCGTTCAGTCGGATCCATTGATATTACCCCCTGGCACAATATGGTCAACATCGCTGTAGACGGCGCTATCATTGATTATATTCGTGCCAATTTGTTCGATGTGGTGACCGCGCCATCATTTGATCAAGATACTGCACGTGTTGAAATAACTCGAAAAATTAATTCAAAATTTGTTCGTAACCGATTGGCGAACGTAGGAGCAGAATTAATTTGGGTTGATATTGGTCATTTTGAGGTTGTTGACAAGCGTTATGAAGAGCAAAGAATAAAGACATGGGGAGCAAAGTGGTCTGGCCTTGCTGAGGTGAAGCGCGCCTTTGGAGATGCTAAACGAACTTCGTATCTCGAGCAGGGACGCGCAGAAGCGCAGGCTGATATCTTGATGAGTATCATGTCGGTTTTTGAAGAATTGGGTGGTCCCAAGGGCGATATTGAAACTATTAGAGCGATCATTCTGTCCAGGACGGCTCAACTGATCGAAGGAATGTCACATAGTGGATTACTACCGAGGGGAGATTCTGATGAATTGCCACCACCTACGCAGTAAAAAAGGGGAAATTTTGTGACGGTAAATGCAAATCTTACAATTGAACAAGCGCATGCTTTGTTAAATGGGATAGATCCAAATAATCAAAAACAATCTATAGGACCAACAGTTCAAAAGTTGGTCAAAGATTTGGAAAAATCTTTAGATGAAAAGAAGTTGCTAGAAGCCTGGAAGCTTGTTGAGCGAATTCCAATTGTTAGTGATGGCTACGGCATAAGTAACGAAATGGCGGAAGCAAGAGTGTGTTGTGCTTGTGCCGCCTGTCGATTGGGGAATCTAAAAAAATCGGCAGCCTTATTGAAAGAAGCAGCCGGATTATATTACTCAGAACGACACCAGGAAGGTGTTGTGCGCTGGATGCTGGGCTGCGTATATTGGCAGCTTTCAGGTTTTGAAAATAAAGCTATCCATACCTGGCGTGACAGCATTCGTATCTACAAATCTCGTTCCGCAAATATCCGTTTTATGGACGGAAAGCATATTAAATGGTATGAAGAGACCATCGAGAAAATGAGGAATGATCTCAAGAATGCAATCGATCATCCTGGGAAAAGGGCATTGTGGATTTATGAGCAGGATGAAACGTCAATCAATACTGATAATGGGAAATTTGCGCAGAAAATGGAACCATCCATAACTGAAAAAACTAGTACTTTGTGTGGTGAAGAGATAGTGGATGACAAAATTCCACACCACAAAAACCATACTGATTTACCAGAAGCTTTTCTTGTTGAATGGCCTGTCTTAGCTGAAATTCCTGCTGGAACCCCTTATGATCGGCTGCTTCTTCCAGACAGCGAATCTAAAACCAGCCAATTGCTTATAGATGATCAATTGTTTTCTGTGCATAATTTGCACGGAAATTCGGGTAATCAAATAAAAATATCAGAAAATGATCGTTATTTCTTTCTAAGGGTTCGAGGCGACAGCATGGATCTTGCTGGAGTTAATGGTGGGGATTTTGTGTTAATGCGCCGAGAATCATACGCAAAAAATGGCGATATTGTAGCCGTTGTCGTTTCCGGGCATGGGGAAGAAGCGACACTCAAAAGATTTGCCAGGACGACTGAAACAATTCAGTTTCGGCCTGAAAGCACTAATGAAAAACATGATATTTTAGAGTTTGGACACCTTGATGAAAGCTTCCATGTTCACGGTATTGTTGTTGCAGTTTTGAAGCCGGATGAATCAGATTAGCCGATTCTATGGGAATTGCCGTGAGAGATCCCATATTTGGACCCCCAAATGTGGACCCTTATCACGGCGAATCCTAGAGACCCGATTAGCCAACTGATAAATATGCAATATTTGGAGCAAAAATTGGATAAAGATTATTTTCGTTTTTCATCTAAAATAGCCAGATCCCAACAACTTAAAACCCCCATCGTCGCCCTGGAAACCACCGTCCTGACCCACGGACTGCCATACCCGCAAAATTTGCAGCTCGCACAGGATATGGAAGCTCAAGTCCGAGAGCATGGCGCTACGCCAGCGACGATTGGTGTCATTGATGGTGTCATTCAAATTGGACTGAATGAAGCACAGCTAGATTTTCTCGTTAAGGCTAAAGGCCTGCGCAAGGTCAGCCGGCGTGATTTTGCCACCGCGATCGCCAAGAAGGAAAGCGGCGGGACGACGGTTGCGGGGACATTGATCGCCGCGCACGCCGCTGGGATCCAGGTGTTTGCCACGGGGGGCATCGGCGGTGTGCACCGTCACCCCGCTTACGATGTCTCTACCGATTTGCATGAGTTGGCGCGCACGCCCGTGATTGTTGTCTGCGCCGGGGCCAAGGCGATCTTGGATCTTCCGGCTACGCTGGAATATTTGGAGACGCTGGGGGTGCCGGTTGTCGGCTATCAGACGGATGAGTTCCCGGCGTTTTATTCGCGCTCAAGCGGACTTCCAGTCAGTGTACGTGCGGACTCACCAGAAGAAGTTGTCGATCTTGCTCATGCGCATTGGGGTTTGGGGTTAGACAGCGCTATTTTGGTAACTGTACCACCCCCGAGGGAGTCTGCCCTTCCCGTTGGGGATGTGGAAGCGGCCATTGAGCAGGCACTGCTCGAAGCAGAGCAGAAAGGCGTGCGCGGCCAGGCATCGACGCCTTTTTTGCTGTCTCGCGTCAGTGAATTGACTGGTCAAACTAGCCTAAAAGCCAATCTTGCGTTATTGCTTAACAATGCAGAAGTTGCTGCAGAAATTGCTGCGGTTTTATCCAAGTAATCCCCCCTTGTATCTTCCTGATCTATAACAAAAATACTAGCTACCCGACAGTTTCAATTTTGTACACGGATTTCACGGAAAAACTGTAATGGTCAAGGGTAGATTGAACACAATTCTGATGCAACTTTCACCGCTGAGA
>JACKQG010008336.1_pt1 | contig 10138 bp, 12 predicted proteins | sample 8237621 | NCBI WGS metagenome assembly JACKQG01 (sample SAMN15677084, study PRJNA649215) | marine metagenome | biome: marine; feature: Black Sea; material: saline water; isolation source: suspended particulate matter (SPM) from the Black Sea western gyre | collected 2013-06-09/2013-06-10 | depth...
TCTTTCCCCTTATTTAATTATTTATCTTAATTATCTTAATTAACTAACTATCTTGTAGGAACTTTGATTTGCTGATAACCCTGTTCTTTGAACGTTAATACAAGTCTTTGAAGTTTAGCCACTTCGTTCATATACATCTTCATATACAAAACTGTCTTGTTGCCATCAGCATAGGCATCTTTCTGACATAAGTTAGCTATTGTCAAATATACAATTGCTGGTAAGAAATAATCATTTACAGTAATTGAACTGGCAGAATTAAATGTGGTATATTGTGGTAAACTCTCGTAACATATAATTTCTACATTACCCCCACTTGCGTTCTTAGAGGCATTTACAATCACTTTATTACCAATTTGACAATAAGCCCTGTCGGAAGAAGCTTGATACTTTTCCATATACTCTAAACTACGTGGTGATAGTCTGAAACCATCCACATCTCTTATTTCCAATACACTTGTTACCTGATTGGTTATTGTGTCCAAATCAGCCACACAGCACGAGGTATATGTTCCGTTTGCCGTAGATAAACATTCACAATCCTCAATTGCTTCCTGAATAAACCCTTCAGAATTAAGGGTTCCAATACTATTATTTATTTCGTCATAGAGTTCTTTCGCCCCAACATTTGGCAATAGCCTCCAAATTTTATTCGACATTACTTTTAATGTAGTTGCCATTATATTCCCCCTTATGCGTCATCTGTCATAAATATAAGTGAACTTTGATTAGTGACAGCAATTCCACTTGCAACTCCACCACCAGTTGAACCCTTATCAAAGAGATCGCCTGAAGTTTCACCAGCATCAGCCTCGGCAGCAAAATCAGATCTATTGTAACCATTGGTTACTGCTCCACCAATTTCAATAGTATTTTCATGGTCGTCAATTTCATAAGTAAAGTGTAAATCTGTAGAAATTGCTTTACCCATTGCACTGTTTCCAACTACCAATGAACAGTAGTTATCAGTAACATCTGTTGGTGCAATTCGTTCTGATGTGTCAGAACCAAAGAAATCATCATTAGTTGTATCCCATCCACGAATACCAACAATATCTTCAAAAATAGCAAAACCAGCATAATAACCAGCAACACCCGAGAACTCAGGAACATCGCTAGTACCCATATATGCATAGCGTTGTGCATTAACATAATCGCTATCGTTTTGAAGTTTACTGTGTGTTTGTGGGTGTACAATCAATACCCAATATTTTTCACCACTTTTAGTTTCCATTTGAGGTATTCTCAAATTCATACATTTCACCCTAAGTGCTTTCAGGGCATCTGTATCCATTGCCGAAGCACTACTCACAGCACTATCAATATTAGCAGCAGTAGGTGTTTGACCTTCTGTAGTCGCCATTTTAGTTATTGTTCCTGAACCAGCATGATAATAGGAATTTGGGTGATAACGTTTATCTAATGCTAAGCCATCATCGGCTGTAGCAGCAGAAAGGTTTGGAGATACACCTTCATAAAATGCCTGGAATACATCTTGGTTTTCCATTTCAGCAAAATATCTACGCAGTTGAGGAAGTGCTTCCTCATAAAGTTTGTAGATTTTTGATCGAAGTTCAGACATATTACCTGACTTTTTAATAACTGCTTTTCTCCATTGGTTAACATAAGCACGAAGCCATTTCATTGATAACTCTTCACCAGTACCTTTAAGCACTGTATCTCCCATTACCCTATCGCCCGTAAGACGATTGAGGAATGGAATAAGAATATTATCACGACCTTCAGTGATATTATCTTTAAGAATTTCAATAGGATTACCAGATGGCTGGTACTTTTTGTTGCCGTTGTCGTCAATACTTACATCAACGAACCCAGCATACTTAGCCCAGAAAGTGTTATACCATGTTTCTTTTCTGAGTATTTCATTTAGAACTGCAATATTTGCAATCCAATCCTGTGATACTTGCATTTTTTCTCCTAATTAATGTAATATATCATCGTTAATTAGGGTGTCATATCTCTATAAACTTCCTTCAATTGTTCAACAGTCATCTTTTCTAGTTCACTATTTGAATAACTGGAAGGTTTTCTTTTACGTTTAAGTTCACCCTGCTTAACAAACGATACTTGTTGTTTACGAATATTACCAACTCTATTTAATTCGCCAGTAATATTTCTCTTTGCAGGATGATTAAGTTTGAATTGTTCAAAGGCTTTGAAATTGTAAGGCATACCTAAATAATTAATAGCAAAATTTCTCACATTAACAGGGTCATAACCGCTTTCTCGTACTTTCATGTCAAGCATAGCTACTTCAGCCTCTTGCCTGGCATAAGCTTGGCTCTGTTGCCCTGCCGCTTGTGATATTTCTGCTGTTTGCCGCACCTGAGCTTGGTAATACAAATCTGGGTTGTCTATTCGTACATCTTCAACTTCATCCCAAGTTTTTATATCTTTCTTTGTTAACTCTGAAAGAATTTTTCTTAGGTCTGGAGCTGTGGAAGTTTTAACGGGTTTGGTTTGTAAGTTTTTCTGCATTGCCTGTAATTCAAGTCTTTGCTTCTCCAGTAGGTCTTTCTGCTCTTTGATTTTTTTCAACTCTTCTTCTCTTTCAGTATTAAACTTATTTCGCTCCTGATTAAACTCCATTCGTTCATGATACGTTTTCCCAGCAGTCTCAACGGCTTGTTGTGCCCTTCTCTTAAATTTCTCAAGAGATTCGCCTTCAAGACCTTTTGGAACCTCAACTTCTATTACCCCTTGCTCATTTGTACGGGTTATGACATCACCATCATAGCCCTCAATCTTAATCTTTTCCTCTTTAGCCTGATTAGTTACGCTATCGTCTTTTTCATTGCCACTTTTTTGTGGTTGACTCTTCTTACTCATCTTTCCTCCTTAGGTCTCTTTCGAGTTGCCTAATTTTTTATTTAGAAGTCGCCTGTTGTGGCGGTGCTTCTTTATTTTCACTTTGTTGATTCTCTGGTGATTGACCTTGTTGCTGTCCTGCCGCAAATTCTCTTATCATCTGTTGTAATTCTGGATTTTCATTTATCATTTCAATGATTTGTTTTTCACCTAACTCATTGTCTTTATTAACTATAAGTTTTTCAACATTGGGGATACCTTGCATTCTAAGAGCATCTCTCCATGTTATCATTCCCATCTTAAATAGTTCAACCGCCTTAGCCTCTTTCATTGCCTTAACCGCTTCAGCGTTTTCCTCAACTATTACATGACAATAATTATCATCATTTTCTAACATCGTTTCATAACTTAAATTAACAACCCTTACGGATTTATTACCCTGTTCATCTAACCCCATTACCTCATGTTCATAGTCACGATAAAATACAATATACTCTTTTAATACCTCAGCATGCTGTTTTAAGAAATAGTTAAATGAACGAATTTCAGGTTTGTTAATTACATTAGCCGCTACTTGTAACATCCCCGTCTGTCTACCACTCATACCAGAGTAGGGTGGTTGCCCCCTTGCTATATCTGTGGCACCAGTGAACTCTTTAATAGCATTGTTTATCTTATCTTCAAGTAGAAGGTGCATTTGACCCACTTGTGGAGGTGTTATCCAACTAATTGGATCCTGTCCTGGGTGTTGCCTACGCCAATCCTCTCTTACTTTGGCAGTTACACCCAATTTATAATAGTTATTTAAAAAATATTCTTCATTCTCTAACGCCCCTGCCTCTACAACAGGAATAGGTTTATTAGTCTTAACAGTATTGATTAACTGAATAGTCATCATAATAATACTTGATTCTAATAAATCTTTTAAATAGTATGTCCATCCAAAACTATAAGCACTATCTGGTTGATGAAAAGACGGCATACAAATATATGTAAAGTTTTTTCCAATATATTGTGGCTGTTCTATAATTATGCTATACTCGGGTATAAATATTACTTGGAATATATGATCTTCCGCAACTGAAACCTTTTCACTCATCCTTATCCCTTCAGGAAGTGCTTCATTTGCGTTATAATCATCAGCTTTCTTGTCCATCTCTTCTGGTGATACTCCAGTCTTCTTCATATACTCTTGAAATTCTTTATCGTCAAAGTATTTTACAGTACCCCTTAGTTCATCTACAAGTGCCCTTTTGTCTATTGTGATAGTTTTCTTATACTGCATAGTAACAAATTCTGTTTTCTCTATCTCATCACTCCTAACACTCTTTTCATCATCTTCACTTGACATAGCTATTATTTTCTTAGCCACATCAGGATACATCTTTTGTAATTTATTTGTATCTACTTCTTCTCTATGGAATAGGTATCTTTTATCTGACTTATCTGGTTTTTGTGTTCCTGGGTCTAACCAAACCTTTCTGTCGTCAATTGCTTCTAATATTGGTTTTCCAGTCCTCCAACTACCATCAACATCATTCGTATTCCATACTTGCCTACTCCATCCCATACCCATATAATAATGGTTTTCTATTACAGCATCAGAGTTTCGCAAAAACTTAAATTTATCAAAGGCAAAGTTGATTTCATTCTCTAATAACTCTTGTGCAGGAGTAATAATTCCCGTATCATTACACACATCAATATAAACATCAGCTGCTTGTAGAACTGCTTTCTTGAATCTTAGTGCTTTCTCTACCCAATTATCTATGTAAAACTTTCCAGACCATTTTTCATAGCTTTTTAATGTCTTAGAGAGTGGTAAATTATTAATCATTATATCAATACCATCATCTGCCTGATCATCCCACCCCGATCTTGTTCTGTCATCTTTTGCTTGGTGAAATTTCGTTTTGGCTTCTTCTATATCAAATTCTTTTTCTTCTATTTTTTCTAAATATTCTTTCTCTGTCATATTAACCTTTTATAATATATGTGACATTGGGTTTTGTATTATTGTATCTTCCACTGTGTCTCTAAAAATACTGTGGTCTTTTTCATAAACAGCACTATCGGCACAAACAAGATACCTAAATAAATCTGGGTAGTCCTTATACTTTTCTACCAACTTACCATCTGCCAATGGTCTATCGTTACTTCTCTTTGAAGTTTCCCTTTTTCTAATATAGTGCGATATACCATTCCAAGCGTGATAACAAGTATTCCATATTACTAACCCTGGTTTCCCATCGGGTAAATATTTTAATAATTGTCGTACTTTATTATGACCATAACTTATTTCTGTATTACGATTAACAGTTTTATAACTCTCTACAAAATGTAAACCCCTATCTGCGTATTCATCAAATAGGTTTTTCTTATATACACCTCTTGTTTGTAAACCAAAATATCTATCCATAATTCTTTTCGGATGTATCAAATGTTCTTTCTCTTTAAACATTATTTGTTGAATGTTTTCATCTATCGTTACTGGTGACTTCATATCCCAAAAAGATATATTTTTATTATCTGGCAACTCATCAAATACAATAAACCTGCCCTCTGGAGTTAATGCCGCCCATATTTCTGCATTTGCTCTACCATCATGTGGGTCTACAACATGATAATAAAGATAATGTGACTTTAACGGATACTCTTCTGGATCTACAAAGTGTAATTCCTTTTTTAATCCAGGATATATCATAGAGGAAAAATACATAAACTTACCAAACGCCCTCGCTTCTCTCTCATCTTCATCATAATCAGAAACCATGGCATCAACTATGTCAGCATCCAAATATCCCCTCTTACCCCTTTTCTTACACGCAGTGTAAACATCACCCATAACGTGAAAATAACCAGGCTTATCCTCGTCTATATTCTTTTGAACTTCATCTAACACATATGGTGGTGTAAATAACGGTGTCATTATCATAACACTTATACACCCCTTACGTCTACGAGACTTTGCTGCCTTCCATAAATTTTGCGGCATCGGCTCGTCGATAATCATGCAATTATGTGTAACTACACCATTAATAACAAAATTGTGATTAGGGTCTGTTTGAATATCTATAACATTCCCTGTCCCTGCTAATTTTATAGATGTAACTTTAATTTTTTTTCTGGATTTCCTTTGAGATAAGGATTCTGACATATCTAAAGTGCCGCCCATTAGAGAAATACCAAATTGTTTCATACCCTTTCTCGCTTTTAAGGCTATATTTAAAATCTTATTTTGAGCTTCTTTTTTTGAATCAACCTTAATCATCTTGCAAAACCTAATAACTTCTTTCGACTTAGTAACTATTAAAAACCATTGGTCTCTCCAATTTTCATTTTTGGTTTGTCTAAAATAGACATTAGAGTTAATTCCCATCTCTTGCAATAATAGTTTTAAATCATTAACCAATCTTTTGCTTGTTGACGCATAACCTATTTCTCTTCCTGAAAACCATCCATCAGTCGCAAACAAAGCTTCGATAAAATTTTTCTTTATCTCTTTGTTGGCTTGAAAAATAATATCAGGAATAAATTTTGTATTGCTCTTATGTCCCCAAATACCAATTTCTTTTAACCAATTTTTTATTTGATTTTCGTTATATTGTTTCGTAGTAAACAAATACTCTTGTCTATCGGGGCGTGATTTACCAGGTTTTATCTTAGACATTCCATATCCATCTGGTAACATTTGTGCTATTTGGCTGTTTAATCTATCATTATATGATGTAAAATGTACAGATTTTCCAGTTAGACATCCATCCCCAATTAAAGCACCCAACAAAAAACTCTGCCAAGTTTCACAAGTTTTTCTACCTTTAATATCTATGTTTTGACGAACTAATTCCATGTTAGGTTTAATGTCTTGAGCCTCTACCCAACCCTTACCATAAATCCAAAATCTATGGTCAGGAGTACACTTAACAGAAAAACCACCCAGACCTTTTATTTCTAACATCTCTCTGTCTTTATGAACAATCTTGGCTGTAACCTTGTTAACGTTTTGACCTTTGGGCATATGTTGGTCTTGGTTTTTAGCTCTTACCCAAGCATGTTTACTACCATACGCAATAACACTATCACCAACTTTTATATCCTTTATCCTTATCCATCTTCCATCAGACATTAAAATACGCTCATTCTCTTCAATGCACCCAACATTCGCAGACTCATATACAGAGGGGTCTTGTTCAAAACTTTTGAATACTATTTGCCATCCATTATCAAAACTTATCCTTGAAGTATAGGGTTTACCATCTTTATATTCCCTATAATCCTTTTTTAGTTTAAGCAACCTTTTTATCTCTGGTAGTATTGTCTGTTTAATTGCATCGGAATCACTACAATACCAAATAGTTTTTGGAAATGGAAAATTTTGAAATATAGGTTTATTAAACCAACCATTCTGAGGTCCATATACAAAATTCAATAACATATTTATAATTGTAGTTGTTTTCCCCGTTCCATTGGCAAATGTACAAAGCGTTACTGGTATTTTAGTTTCATTAATACTATTGGCTACAGTATTTATTAACTCTTCCTGTTTACCAGTAGGCACGAAAAACTTTAATGGGTCAAGGAGTGCCCCCTCCATAAAGACCTCACGCTCCTTTTGACCCTTCATCTTTGCCATTAACGTCTCTGGCTGTTGCTTTAATTTAAAAACTTTGGGCATTTTAATAAAGTATTACTATTGAACCCGTATCCACTGCTGATGTATTTGTCTTTGTTAGGTTTGTCAAACAATAAGGGTAATATATACCCTCAGACATAGTTAAACTGGCACTTATACCACTTTCAAATGTCGCTAAATATGTAGCACCCGTATTACAATGAACGGCTCTACACTTTGAAAAACCCGATGAAGCACTCAAGGTTGAAGCACCATATGCTGATGCTACACTCTCCTGTGCACTATAATCATGTATCCCCATAATTCTCTCCTTTTGTTAAAAATATCTTTTGTTAAAAAATATCTTTGTTAAAACTAAATTTATTTAATACCTAAATTTATTTAATACCCAAAAAACCACTTTTTCTTATCCAATGTCATATTAGTAGGACTTTTCTTTTCCCTCTTTTTAAACCCAATAGTTTTTTTCATTTTTCTTCTTGGAAGTCGTTTCTTTTTAAAGGGCTTAGTTTTTTTCGTAAACATCCGTGACTCTTGATACATCCCATGTGGCATATCATCAGAATCCTTTACCCCTTTACCCAAACCAGCGTGATATAAGAAATTATAATTAAACTTTAACTTCTTCTTATTTACTTTTCGCTTTGTTAATATTTCAGCATGTTCTTTCTTTTGCTTCATATTTCTCCATCCTTCTATCTTCTTTCACCCACTGCTCTGCTAATTCTTTTGAAAGAAAGATCTTTTTATTTATGTTTGCTTTCCCATTTACTTTATCTTGAAACTTGATAACCCAAACATCCGCTACAGGACTTAGTTCAGGCTCATAATATATTCTCATTATTGGGGTAGACGACTATACCTTTTATCTAACTTTCACTTTTTTGGGTTTCATTTCTGCTTTCAAAGGTATCGCCACCTCTAATAACCCATCTTTTAATTCAGCATCAATATTATCTAAATCATATTTGTTACTGAACTTCCAACCATATGAGAAATTCCTGCGAGCAATATTATGACAAATATACTTAGAATCACAACACCCATCATCTTTCTCGCAATCACAACACCCACCATCTTTCCCATATTTAATTTTTAGTACATCACCATCTTCAACCGAAATGCTGAGACCATCTTTATTAGCCCCAACCATCGCAATATCTATGGAAATGCCCTTGTCCGTCTTATATATATCTACAGGGTAATTAATCCTACTCGTGTCTGAAAAATAAGAACTCGTAGCATCAAGAAAATCCCTGAAAAATAAATCAAGTAGTTGCATTATACCTCCTAAGATAGTTAATGCCGCCTACCCCGTGTACTCTTTTTAACTTTTAAATATCCTTTATATGTCTTACCATTGGGTAAATAACAAATATGCCTATACTTTCCAGATGGAACTCCCCACTTCTTATTAGGACCACTAATAGTCCTTGTCTTACTCTTAGGGTTTTTACTACATCTGTCAAAATCCTCTGGCATTACTCTTCCTCTATCTCTATTTCACTAATCTCTATCCCTGTCTCTAAATACTCAGCACGAGGTGTCGTAAACCATCTACCACCACCTGACCTGACCCAATATCTCGCATTCCCTTTTTCATAATGTGCAACACCAGGTTTCTGACCCTCAGCTTCTATAACTACGTCAGGAACATCTTCATCTAATACCCAAAATGAAAATGGAGACTTATCACCAAACATACCTTCATCTTCAGAAGCATCTTTAACAGAATCATCTTTAGGTATAATTTCATTAGGTTTATTTTTTTCCATCATCCCCTACTTTCGCTTTACCTTTCTTCTTATATTTCCTCTTCTTTGAATCTTGATACTTCAATGCTATGTGGGCAGCCTGATCTCTAACATCATGTATCTCTTGCTCTAACTGACCCTTTATCTTTATCTCTTCCTTCTTCCGTATGTTCCACTCATCATATAACCGCTCTATCATCCAAGCATATCGCTGCCAATCCTTCGAACCAGCTCCCTCCATCTTGGTAAATAACGCCCTCTTACTCCTCGCACGCTGTAACTCTAATAAATTTAAAAACTTCTCATATATCGGATGTTTAGGACGACTCGCCTTCGCACGCCTCTCATAATTGTTTAACTTAACTATACTTATCCTCTCACCCTCAGGTAACTCTTTGTTTATTAAACGCACTAACTCCGTCTTCGTATATATCAAAACATTTAACTCATCTTCAACTATCTTACGCAATACCTTTACTACATCTCCCCATAACTTCTTCTGCCTCTCTAACCTCTCCGCTTTACTCACCATAACTAAAATACCCCCCACCTTTTACACACTCGCATTACCCATCTCCATACGAAGCCAAGTCAAAAAACTCCGTAAAGTATCAATCCCAGTCCGTATGTCCTTTATCCTCTCACGAGCAATATGATAAACCTCAACTGCAACTTGATAATTAAATTTTGCCCCAGCAACATTAGAAACACCATTAACAATATCTTTTATTAACGTAGCTGGTAAACCCTCATCCTTCTTCCTCAATACCTCAGCCGCATACATAACCCTGTATTCCCGCTCCTTCTCATTCATGTCAACCGCTAACGCCTGTAACTCCCCATTCTTCTGCGATAACTCCCGATTTAAACTACTTAACCGATCTATTATCTTCTGTGGATCCATACTCCTGTCTCCAATATC
>JACKQG010008339.1_pt1 | contig 10137 bp, 10 predicted proteins | sample 8237621 | NCBI WGS metagenome assembly JACKQG01 (sample SAMN15677084, study PRJNA649215) | marine metagenome | biome: marine; feature: Black Sea; material: saline water; isolation source: suspended particulate matter (SPM) from the Black Sea western gyre | collected 2013-06-09/2013-06-10 | depth...
TTTTAGAGTAATCCATTTGTGTTTTGGTTTTGCGTAATTACCATAAAATTTAATAACAATATCATCATTATTATCTATGCCGTTAGTATCGTAAAAACGAATTGAGGAATTGAAAAGTAGAGGATTAAAATCATGGTAATAAGCAGCAGAAAATCCGGCGGAAGGTGTATTCATGTTATGACCTAAAAAATAGGCATAAGATCTAGAAGGTAGAAAACCATAATGATTGAATAATTGATGACTAATTGAATCAGTAGTAATATTAAAAATGATATTACGGTTGGAAGCAGTGCTTGTTGAAATAAAACGTAAATATATATTGTCTATGAAACAAGGATTGTCATAAAAATTAATAGTTATATCATTATCGTTTGCGGTATTATGATTAAGGTCGTGAATAGAATTACCACGTTTCCAATTCCAAACTTCTGGAAATTGTTGAAATTGTTGACCGTCCTTACTAAATTTTGCAGAGCGTCCGAAGAAGCCAACCATAAAATCACCTTGACCGTAAGATTTAATTGAGGATTGAGTTGGAGTAGGTTTGGCTATACCGGTACTAGATCCTAATATAGGTGTTGTAGCCATAATTTAATAGTATCTACGGTAGCGTTTAGCTCGACGGTATGAGCGGTAGTTGTGGTAACGTCTGCCGGCATATCTGCGGAATCTCTTAAATTTTCTACGAATTCGGCGTTTGCGTCTTAAATTGTAGTATCGTTTTTTCCAAGATGTGCGTTTCTTTTTTCGTGTGTAGGTCTTTTTACCGCCGGATAATAAGGCAAGTAGTCCGCCCAACAAAGCTATCATTTTGATATTCATATTTTTTCATTCATCCTTTTTTAAGAAGATTCTAACGAACCAATAAAACAAGGTTAATAATAATGATAAGACTCGCAAGAGTGATTTGAGTATAATCAGAAGACGTAAACCCATGTAATTTATCCAATGTCTTGTTCAATTTCTTGTTCCGTTGGTGGTTTGATTAAGGTTCCATGTAATATTTTCAATCCCCAGTAAATAAAAAGTCTGTATTTACTGGGAATATTATCAAGGCGAAAGCGTACTGCTACTGAGGCGTGGTCTTCATCGTTTGCATTATAAACGCCCAGTAAATCACAAAGAATTTTTGCAATTTTAAGAATCATTATCTAATATGTAATGATTTACTTAATAAGCTAGTAGGAGATTTACCGGATTGTTCGCGCTCATAATTAGCTTGTGCAATATCAGAAGATTCTGAAAGGGTTTCTAGTCCGGATTGGATAGCACCGCCAATTACCGGAATATTACTCGTAATAGCCTGTGCTATTGGAGAGCTTCCCCAAGAAAATATCCCGGTTCCCCTGCGTCTACTTTTTGATAATTTTTTGCTAAGCCAGCTCATTATTTGACACCTACTAAACTACCTTTTGGGATACGTCCGGTAGATCTTGCAAGTACTCTTTTATTACTGGCTGAAAGCGTTTTGATTTTTTTCTCAACCATTGGTTTAACCTTTTCAATTACTGCTTTGTCGACTTCCGGCGAATCCCATGCGGAAGTATATAGCAATGTTACGGTTCCGGAGTTTTCATTGATTATTTCCGAATCGCTAGGCACATCTTCATCATGAAGAAGTGCGAAGCTAGTAGTTGCGGATAAATCACTAGAAGATTCAGCTACGGTTCGAAGATAACATTGTTCAACAGATAAACGTACATCGTCAATTTGTACGTAATAAGAGCCGCTTTCAAGGTCGCCGTTACTATCCCATGCAAACACGTCTAAAAGATTATTTACATGAAAATTATTGTCGTCTGATTTGTTGTAAAGAATCGGCGTTGCTGGTGTTCCTTCATCGACTAGTGCGGAAGCGTTAACAATTAAAGCTTCGGGATCGCCATTGTCAATTTCTAGATAAAGCTGTGAGCCTTTCGGTACAGGTGTACTGCCTACGTCAACAGCTAAAATAGCGTAGGTAGTTTTATCGCCGCCGGAAAAGCTGTCTGCGTCTGCGTTATTATTCAAAGCCCATATACAAGCAAGCTGCTCAGCAGAATATCTTGTTACGTTGGTTTGTTCACCTACACGAACCGTTACATGAATTAGATCCAAGTCCAAATTATTGGCAGAAGGTGTAAAGCTAAGATAAATTTTGTGAACTGATGAGCACAAGATACTTTCAACATCTACTTCACCGGCTGCAATCGTGTGGTCGTTCCAGATTTCCTTTACTCGTCCAGGCATTATTCACCTCCGTAAGTAAGAGTTTTACCAAGTAAGCCGCCTAACATAGTACCGAATTGTGGCACCATTATTACAGCCATTGCACCGGCAAGGGCACCAATTAACATATTGATGTATTTTTTTGGCATTAGATTATTTCCTTTTCTGTTAGTTTTTGATGACATTCTAAACAAAAATCATCCGGAAATTCTGGATCTTCAATAGGTTTTAGTTTATCTTTTTTGTTAGAATATTTGGAAGGATAGTCCTGTTCTCGTGTTAATTGACAGAATGGAATTTCTACCCCGTTAACTGTTTTGAATTTATAGTGTGTTGTCATTGCGGTATAAAATTAGTTAGATTAAAAAGAAAGATACAATATAGATTAGTTTAATTTTAGAAACTAAAATTCAAGGTGAGTTTTTACCTGTTTAATAAATCCGGCCATGTTGTTTAGGCCGGGTATCTATTAGGTAAAATGTTCACGTTGAATCCTGTTTAATAAATCCGGCCATGTTGTTTAGGCCGGATAAGCCGGATCAATTAGGTAAATGTTCACGTTGAATAATTATTGAATGTGTAGGATAGTTTGTATATATAAATTTAATTGTTTTGTTTCTTGGTCAGAAAGTTTGTTGTTGATTATTCCCTTGCATGTTTCGTAACCATAATATTTAGAATCCGGAGGATATTGAAAGTTTTTGTAAAATGTATCTTCGTAGTTATGCTTAAATTTAATTTTTCTCTCTGATATGATGTAGTTTTTTTTGTCGTGTTCTTTTTGTAGCAAGCTTTTCCATTTTTCCGGATTCCATGCGAATAATTCATCCGTCCATTTGAAACCATGTTTTTTCACGAATTCAGAACCAATCTCATATTCAATTCTTGTAAAATCAGTTGTTCCGAATCTCATAACATCGTGAGCCTTATTCGGGTCGTAGTTTTTGAGATATATCCTTAATAATGATGATGTTCTTCCACGTGTTCCCACATCCCAACCAGTAATTAGTTTATTATATTTTTTTCTTTTGTCCATATAATAAGATCTGCAAGTAAATCCTTTGTTGTATTTTCCGGTGAAGTCAACCTTGTTTAGTTTTATTTTAGGTACATTAGCGGAAACATCAATTCTAAACACAGTTGGTCTAGTGTGGTTTATCGACAGATTAAACATATTAGGTTTTATGAAAAATTCATGATGTAATTTTTTATAAAAATTGTCAAGGTGTGTTAGGTCGTCTTTTATATTATCAGATTTGAAAAATGAACCTTTGAATTCAAAGCGTATGTAATTTTTATAAAATATAATGAAAATAGGTTGTATACCGTTATTAGTTAATGCTGGAAAATGTTTGTCGTTAAATTCTTCTATAAAGTTAGTAGTCCACAGTTTGAAGTCTTTGTGGTCGTCCGGAATCCATCCATTGTATTTACAAGAGTGATTGATCCCGACATAATCTAAGAACCATGTTGTATCATTGTATTTCATAGGTATGAACGAGGGAGGTATGAGTCTATAATATACCTCCCCGTTATTATAGTACTCTGGTCAATAGAGCCAAGTTTTTTTTGTTAAGTTTTTATCATCATCAACATGAATAAAATTTCTACCAATTCCAATTCTAGTGAAATTCATTGCTAGTAAAGAATGAATAATCTTAAATCTTGTTGATGAGTCTACGCAGTAGATATCGCAAGCGATACCGTCTTGATGTCTACTTTTTAGTGCAGTACTTACGCCAGTTGTGTAGAGTAATTTCTGATGTTTATTACAACGGTAGCCGGACGTAATATAGAAAGGCGTTCCGGACATTTCCCTAGCGTGATTTAATTTAGTAATAAAATCATTGCTCATTCCGTTTTTTCCGCAACAATTACAGTTAAATTCTTCCAATTCAAAGTAAGTCCATATCGGAGTAATATTAGAAAACATCATAATTTTCACTCTCTATATTTTTCCAAGTCAGCCAAATTAACCATGAAATTTCGATGAAGTGCAGTATTGAGTTAATTTCTATCATGACTCAGTACCTATCCGACAATTCAAACGGAATTCGTATTTGAACGTCTTTGGTTCCGTATTTATACGGGCAATTATCGATAGTTATAAAGTTGTCGAGTGCAAGTATATTTACTCGTACATATGGAGCAATTACGGATTTTGGTTGTATCCAATAGGTGCCGCAATCGTCTTTGTAGAGGTGTTTAACCTTGAACCAATTGTGCGGATTTGAGTTGAAGCGTATCAAAGTATGCCATTTTAGATATCCAAAACCGGGTACTTTGTGCGGCAACATTACCTTCGTTAAATTGTTAAATGGGCAAGATAGATTCGATGGTTTTGAATCGGTATGATTCGGTAGTTGTGGTGTTTCCATTGCGTATTCTTTCGTTTAGTACTGAATAGGTACGAATAACGTAGAAGAAGTATAATATAAGTTGCAACAGTTAAATTTTAGAAAAAATTAGCGGTATTTATTATACTTTGGTTTACTGGTTTTATTAAAAAGAAAAACAGCACCGGCTAGAATAATCCATGTTTTTATATCGATGCCGCCGAGTATATCTTCAAACTTTTGAATAATTGAATTTGTAGAATTTACGAATCCGGCCGGATCTTCCGGCGGTCCGTAAATTTCCTGTTCTGTTGGAGTTCTGTCATCAATAAATTTTTTAGATTGATAAAATGCAGTTCCGACAGCTAAAACAATAGAAATTGCTAGATACCACACGATTAAATTCTTAGTACTTTAATATCTGACGGAGTTTTATCAAAGTTTGAACCGACGCCAAGCGTTTGTTCATGGTTTTCAATTTGTAATTCTTTACAATTTTTTAGAGTAATCCACTTGTGAATAGGTGAAGCTAAAAATCCACTAATTTGTATAAGTAGATCGTCATTATTATCTATGCCGTTAGCATCGTAAATTGTGAGCGTTGCTGTTACAATTTCGGGTAGAGGTAAAGTTAAGGCAAATTCATTAGAATAATTTAATTGACTGTAAGAATTATGATTGGAATGAAGTAAATATCTGCGCAAAGAGTTGCTGCTATGGGCTGCGTTGATATGAAATACAAACTCTTCATCGGTAGATATTTTGAATCTAATTTGGCGGTTGGTTGCGGTAGCAGTAGCAGTGTATTGAATATTTACGGAGTCAATGTAAGACGGTGAATCGTAAAAATTAAATATTTTACTGTTATCATTAAGGGTATAATCTGAAAGAAAAATAGGTTTACCTTTTTTATAATTGTAGTGCTCTGGAAATTCTTGAAATTGTTGACCGTCTTTACTAAATTTTGCAGAGCGTCCGAAGAAGCCAACCATAAAATCACCTTGACCGTAAGATTTAATTGAGGATTGAGTTGGAGTAGGTTTGGCTATACCGGTACTAGATCCTAATATAGGTGTTGTAGCCATAATTTAATAGTATCTACGGTAGCGTTTAGCTCGACGGTATGAGCGGTAGTTGTGGTAACGTCTGCCGGCATATCTGCGGAATCTCTTAAATTTTCTACGAATTCGGCGTTTGCGTCTTAAATTGTAGTATCGTTTTTTCCAAGATGTGCGTTTCTTTTTTCGTGTGTAGGTCTTTTTACCGCCGGATAATAAGGCAAGTAGTCCGCCCAACAAAGCTATCATTTTGATATTCATATTTTTTCATTCATCCTTTTTTAAGAAGATTCTAACGAACCAATAAAACAAGGTTAATAATAATGATAAGACTCGCAAGAGTGATTTGAGTATAATCAGAAGACGTAAACCCATGTAATTTATCCAATGTCTTGTTCAATTTCTTGTTCCGTTGGTGGTTTGATTAAGGTTCCATGTAATATTTTCAATCCCCAGTAAATAAAAAGTCTGTATTTACTGGGAATATTATCAAGGCGAAAGCGTACTGCTACTGAGGCGTGGTCTTCATCGTTTGCATTATAAACGCCCAGTAAATCACAAAGAATTTTTGCAATTTTAAGAATCATTATCTAATATGTAATGATTTACTTAATAAGCTAGTAGGAGATTTACCGGATTGTTCGCGCTCATAATTAGCTTGTGCAATATCAGAAGATTCTGAAAGGGTTTCTAGTCCGGATTGGATAGCACCGCCAATTACCGGAATATTACTCGTAATAGCCTGTGCTATTGGAGAGCTTCCCCAAGAAAATATCCCGGTTCCCCTGCGTCTACTTTTTGATAATTTTTTGCTAAGCCAGCTCATTATTTGACACCTACTAAACTACCTTTTGGGATACGTCCGGTAGATCTTGCAAGTACTCTTTTATTACTGGCTGAAAGCGTTTTGATTTTTTTCTCAACCATTGGTTTAACCTTTTCAATTACTGCTTTGTCGACTTCCGGCGAATCCCATGCGGAAGTATATAGCAATGTTACGGTTCCGGAGTTTTCATTGATTATTTCCGAATCGCTAGGCACATCTTCATCATGAAGAAGTGCGAAGCTAGTAGTTGCGGATAAATCACTAGAAGATTCAGCTACGGTTCGAAGATAACATTGTTCAACAGATAAACGTACATCGTCAATTTGTACGTAATAAGAGCCGCTTTCAAGGTCGCCGTTACTATCCCATGCAAACACGTCTAAAAGATTATTTACATGAAAATTATTGTCGTCTGATTTGTTGTAAAGAATCGGCGTTGCTGGTGTTCCTTCATCGACTAGTGCGGAAGCGTTAACAATTAAAGCTTCGGGATCGCCATTGTCAATTTCTAGATAAAGCTGTGAGCCTTTCGGTACAGGTGTACTGCCTACGTCAACAGCTAAAATAGCGTAGGTAGTTTTATCGCCGCCGGAAAAGCTGTCTGCGTCTGCGTTATTATTCAAAGCCCATATACAAGCAAGCTGCTCAGCAGAATATCTTGTTACGTTGGTTTGTTCACCTACACGAACCGTTACATGAATTAGATCCAAGTCCAAATTATTGGCAGAAGGTGTAAAGCTAAGATAAATTTTGTGAACTGATGAGCACAAGATACTTTCAACATCTACTTCACCGGCTGCAATCGTGTGGTCGTTCCAGATTTCCTTTACTCGTCCAGGCATTATTCACCTCCGTAAGTAAGAGTTTTACCAAGTAAGCCGCCTAACATAGTACCGAATTGTGGCACCATTATTACAGCCATTGCACCGGCAAGGGCACCAATTAACATATTGATGTATTTTTTTGGCATTAGATTATTTCCTTTTCTGTTAGTTTTTGATGACATTCTAAACAAAAATCATCCGGAAATTCTGGATCTTCAATAGGTTTTAGTTTATCTTTTTTGTTAGAATATTTGGAAGGATAGTCCTGTTCTCGTGTTAATTGACAGAATGGAATTTCTACCCCGTTAACTGTTTTGAATTTATAGTGTGTTGTCATTGCGGTATAAAATTAGTTAGATTAAAAAGAAAGATACAATATAGATTAGTTTAATTTTAGAAACTAAAATTCAAGGTGAGTTTTTACCTGTTTAATAAATCCGGCCATGTTGTTTAGGCCGGGTATCTATTAGGTAAAATGTTCACGTTGAATCCTGTTTAATAAATCCGGCCATGTTGTTTAGGCCGGATAAGCCGGATCAATTAGGTAAATGTTCACGTTGAATAATTATTGAATGTGTAGGATAGTTTGTATATATAAATTTAATTGTTTTGTTTCTTGGTCAGAAAGTTTGTTGTTGATTATTCCCTTGCATGTTTCGTAACCATAATATTTAGAATCCGGAGGATATTGAAAGTTTTTGTAAAATGTATCTTCGTAGTTATGCTTAAATTTAATTTTTCTCTCTGATATGATGTAGTTTTTTTTGTCGTGTTCTTTTTGTAGCAAGCTTTTCCATTTTTCCGGATTCCATGCGAATAATTCATCCGTCCATTTGAAACCATGTTTTTTCACGAATTCAGAACCAATCTCATATTCAATTCTTGTAAAATCAGTTGTTCCGAATCTCATAACATCGTGAGCCTTATTCGGGTCGTAGTTTTTGAGATATATCCTTAATAATGATGATGTTCTTCCACGTGTTCCCACATCCCAACCAGTAATTAGTTTATTATATTTTTTTCTTTTGTCCATATAATAAGATCTGCAAGTAAATCCTTTGTTGTATTTTCCGGTGAAGTCAACCTTGTTTAGTTTTATTTTAGGTACATTAGCGGAAACATCAATTCTAAACACAGTTGGTCTAGTGTGGTTTATCGACAGATTAAACATATTAGGTTTTATGAAAAATTCATGATGTAATTTTTTATAAAAATTGTCAAGGTGTGTTAGGTCGTCTTTTATATTATCAGATTTGAAAAATGAACCTTTGAATTCAAAGCGTATGTAATTTTTATAAAATATAATGAAAATAGGTTGTATACCGTTATTAGTTAATGCTGGAAAATGTTTGTCGTTAAATTCTTCTATAAAGTTAGTAGTCCACAGTTTGAAGTCTTTGTGGTCGTCCGGAATCCATCCATTGTATTTACAAGAGTGATTGATCCCGACATAATCTAAGAACCATGTTGTATCATTGTATTTCATAGGTATGAACGAGGGAGGTATGAGTCTATAATATACCTCCCCGTTATTATAGTACTCTGGTCAATAGAGCCAAGTTTTTTTTGTTAAGTTTTTATCATCATCAACATGAATAAAATTTCTACCAATTCCAATTCTAGTGAAATTCATTGCTAGTAAAGAATGAATAATCTTAAATCTTGTTGATGAGTCTACGCAGTAGATATCGCAAGCGATACCGTCTTGATGTCTACTTTTTAGTGCAGTACTTACGCCAGTTGTGTAGAGTAATTTCTGATGTTTATTACAACGGTAGCCGGACGTAATATAGAAAGGCGTTCCGGACATTTCCCTAGCGTGATTTAATTTAGTAATAAAATCATTGCTCATTCCGTTTTTTCCGCAACAATTACAGTTAAATTCTTCCAATTCAAAGTAAGTCCATATCGGAGTAATATTAGAAAACATCATAATTTTCACTCTCTATATTTTTCCAAGTCAGCCAAATTAACCATGAAATTTCGATGAAGTGCAGTATTGAGTTAATTTCTATCATGACTCAGTACCTATCCGACAATTCAAACGGAATTCGTATTTGAACGTCTTTGGTTCCGTATTTATACGGGCAATTATCGATAGTTATAAAGTTGTCGAGTGCAAGTATATTTACTCGTACATATGGAGCAATTACGGATTTTGGTTGTATCCAATAGGTGCCGCAATCGTCTTTGTAGAGGTGTTTAACCTTGAACCAATTGTGCGGATTTGAGTTGAAGCGTATCAAAGTATGCCATTTTAGATATCCAAAACCGGGTACTTTGTGCGGCAACATTACCTTCGTTAAATTGTTAAATGGGCAAGATAGATTCGATGGTTTTGAATCGGTATGATTCGGTAGTTGTGGTGTTTCCATTGCGTATTCTTTCGTTTAGTACTGAATAGGTACGAATAACGTAGAAGAAGTATAATATAAGTTGCAACAGTTAAATTTTAGAAAAAATTAGCGGTATTTATTATACTTTGGTTTACTGGTTTTATTAAAAAGAAAAACAGCACCGGCTAGAATAATCCATGTTTTTATATCGATGCCGCCGAGTATATCTTCAAACTTTTGAATAATTGAATTTGTAGAATTTACGAATCCGGCCGGATCTTCCGGCGGTCCGTAAATTTCCTGTTCTGTTGGAGTTCTGTCATCAATAAATTTTTTAGATTGATAAAATGCAGTTCCGACAGCTAAAACAATAGAAATTGCTAGATACCACACGATTAAATTCTTAGTACTTTAATATCTGACGGAGTTTTATCAAAGTTTGAACCGACGCCAAGCGTTTGTTCATGGTTTTCAATTTGTAATTCTTTACAATTTTTTAGAGTAATCCATTTGTGTTTTGGTTTTGCGTAATTACCATAAAATTTAATA
>JACKQG010008340.1_pt1 | contig 10137 bp, 5 predicted proteins | sample 8237621 | NCBI WGS metagenome assembly JACKQG01 (sample SAMN15677084, study PRJNA649215) | marine metagenome | biome: marine; feature: Black Sea; material: saline water; isolation source: suspended particulate matter (SPM) from the Black Sea western gyre | collected 2013-06-09/2013-06-10 | depth...
TTCGTTTGCGAGTGTCACAACATCTCGACCGTACCACGTTTCCAGCCCCCGCCTCGTCAAACGCAGCATGTGGATTTCCCACACTACGCTTTCCTATAACTGCACCGAATGGGAGACTGATCGATAAGAGTATATAGACTGTAGAAGCATTTTTGCTTCCTCGGTCCCTCAGATTCTTATGAATGGACCTTCGGAAACAAAAATGTTAAAAAAACTATTGCACTACGTAATCATGGGAGACATTTTGGTGACACGAATTATCCCTTGTAATGTTTGAATATCTGCGCGAGCAGCAAAAACTGGGCGGCATGGCCCATGTAGTTCCTGGGTAGTCGTATGCGGATTCGATGGCGATAGGCCCTTAGCTTATTTGCCAAGGCGTCAAGAGACTTGCCTTCGAAAGCTCTCACTTTTTCAAGATCAAGGATTAGCTTTCCCCGGTCCTTTTTGAGATACTCTTCGATTTTTTGGGCGAGTCTTTCGGCGCGAAGATTATCCAGAACGCCATTCAATTGCACCCAAACCTGCCTTTTAGCATGTTGAAGATCCACATGGATGGAGAAGTGCGGGGAAATGCTCTCATCTCGCAGAGATTCCCAAATCTTAGTCGCCCATAATCCCAAACCTTCTTCCGGCATCCTGAAGCTGACGCGACCAAGACGCGGGTGCTGGAAGATGCCCAAACGCAGCTTCAGTGCGGTCCAGGCCGCCGCTCCCAGAGCAATCAGAGATATCAGCCTCTCCGACATAGTCGGGGCGCCCAACTGAGCATGAACCTTGTACTGTAACTCTCTGATGCTTGACCGAATATTACTATTAGGGCCTAATAACCGCCCGACTAAAAACATCAGATACGCCTTTCTGATATCCTTCGCCACGCTTTCCGCTTTCTTTCGAAGGAAATCATTGGAAGACTCACTCCACTTCTTATATCTCATAGACCAGGCCTCGATAAAACGATAGATCGATGGACCAAGTCTCTGAAAATCCTGTTCAAAACACCAGCGCTGCGCGCCCTCGATTTCGGAAGAGGACATAGTTGGATGCTTTACTATGGAATTGAAACCGCATCCATCGTGCCATCGCTTGTTGACATCTTCGGTATATTTAGGTCGCATAAGACCCTGAGACAGGACTCGATCATAGAAGGGCGTTCCGGGAGGAGGACTATATATAAGGAACTGTGCAAGCTCTGGCCTAAGATCCATCAGTCCGTCCAGTTCCTGAGAGATTACTTCCGGAGTCTGATAATCAAATCCGACAATCATGGAGGTTAGAACAGTAATTCCCTTTTCTCGGAGTTCACCGATGAGTTCATCCACAGGCTTGCCGCTCTGCTTGCTGTATCCCGAACGTGTTCCCTCGTAACCGATCCAGATGCCATCTATACCCATTTCCTGGATTTCCTCAACAGCATACCGACTGAGGGCCTTGATGCTTGAGAACACAAAAATCGAAACGGGTCTGCCTCCGGCGAGCACGCAGTCCCGAAACTGCATAGCCCTCTTTTTGTCCAGAAGGAAGTCTTCATCGATAATAGTGAACACCATGCTTGAATCTCTTATGAGGTAGCGTTCGACCACGTCGTAAATATCTTTCCCTTTGGGAAGTAATTTGATATGCTTTCTTTTGAAGAAATGGGAGGTACAGCAGAAATCACATCCGTTGGGACAGCCCAATCCTGCAAATATCAAACCTGTCTTGGAGACGGGAACCGATAAGACCTTCATGCGACTTTCAATCAGAGGATGTTTATAAGGCATGGAGATTTCAGGTTCACCGAGAAGTCGCCGCATGAACCGGACTCCTTCCTCTCGGCATATATAGTCACCATATTGCCTGAGGGTATCATCATCCAGAACTGTACCATAGCCGCCTAAGATGATCTTGGTATTGGGAGAATACTTGCGTATCAGGCTCACTGTCTCCTTCACTCGGTGAAATGTCGCCACTATGAAAGAGATTCCGACAAAATCATATCCCTTCTTGAGTTCTCGAATGAGTTCTCTGCGCGATGGGTAGTGAAGCACTACAGTAGGGATTTCCAGATTGTTCGCTATGTAATCCAGAGCGTAGTGAATATGTGTGGCTCGAGGGCTGAAGAGCCCTTGGGCCCTGGTGACCTGTCCGTAGAGGAGTTCATAACCTACACTCTCCCCATCCCCGTATTTTGGTCCGAGAGGTCTGCATACGCTGGTTAAAAGCAATTTCCTGCTTTTCTGTTCTTGTTTATAAGAATACATCAAACTATTTCCTTATTTGCGTTTCTTGTGTGCCACAGCACTGTTCTTGATAAAGGGCAGTAAAATGATGGAAATGATGGACAACAATAAGGCGTGATGTTGGTTCAGTAAGTCTTAATTCCGCGACAAGCGATTCATTATGTTCTCATTTCAATCTATTATACGCTATTATTATATCGGCGACTATCTGCACAAATCAAGTATTTTATGCTGTTTTTTTTAGAAATATATCTCAAAGGCCTCTTTATACACTATAAAAGATACTTTACATGACAAAAAATGATCGGTTCTCCCTCTCTGTGCGCAGCGAGACAGTGAGCCAATTACAGTTATTAGAAAGCAACATAGGCCTGTAGTGTTGAGCCTCCACGGCACTGCACCTTCCTATGCTCAGGCCGGAAAGTGAACTGCGATTCGTACTGTACTACAAACGTTTGCTCGATATACCTGAAAACAAAACTCCAAAAGAATTGTCTTTCTGATTTTTTAAGATGGTACCACTTGTTGTGACGTGCCTCCAGCAGTACCACCACCGTGTTTTGAACGCTCCAGAACAGTATGGACAAAAGTCTCAAGTCGGATATGCTGTGCGAGTCCCTCAGTACAGCCGTACGTCAGCGTGATGATAGGCGTGTCGGTATAGGTATTGCGAAGGAGAGGCAAAGTTGCATCAATTGCCACTCCCACCATGCAGTGAAGGGCAACAGCGTTTATAACCCCTTTAACACCGCAGTCGATAAAATCAGCAATCTTGCCGACGCTGAGCAGGACGAGACAATTCGTTTGCTCTGAGACAAACGGTTCGGCAAGCTCGACGAGCCTTGAAGGCTTCTGCTCAGTTGCCAGTGCCAGTGCCTGGGGTTCAATGTTCCGAAGCAGCCGTTTCAATACGCCCGTTGTAATTCCCCAGGAAAGAGTCTCCCAGAAGGCGTCTTTCACGTGCAGTCTCCGCGCATCTCGCCTGCTATCCCTCCATGCCGTGATGTCCACACTAGCTACATAATATGGACTTGGCCAAACTTCGCATCCCATGCTCTCAAGGTGGTGGAAAAGGCCCCTATTGCCCACTGGATTAATCCTCGTGTACAGGTCACCTGTTACGCCTATGACCGGCTTGTCACCGGGATTCCCATCTCGCTGCATGGCAAGCAATGCATGTACACCATTGATTAGCTCGACCTCTACACTTCGTTTGTTGGCAACGGCACGCGAAACTCTGGCTATCGCATCGGTGAAAATGTCATCAACCGCACCACTCTGTCGCTCATAAGCCCGGAGCCTTGTGGCCAGCACGTACAGGAAATCGACTGCACTAAGACCTTCATAGAGTCTAAGCAGACCAGACATGCCGATTACATTGCCGATTTCACGTCCAGTTCCATCCCAGATCTCGATCTCTGGTAATTGAGCACGCTCTGCAAGAATGCGATAGGCATCGCCATATTGTCTAATCAAACATGGAGTCGTGGTCGAAGGGCTGACAAAGACATCACCCTTTTGCAATTCCTTGGAACGGGAAATCCTTGCTAGTTCACCGAGGATAATGGAAAACGGGTGACATTCCCGGCCAGTGCTGAGTTCTTCGCCCAAACGCAATGTTTCCGCATCAGGCATTGGCAGCACCTGTGCATTAAGGCCTGCCGACTGTAAAACAGCTGCATAGATGTGTGCATGTTCAGAAAAATTTGGTATGAACAATCGCTTCCCACAAGGCTTCAGCATGCTTCCGCGAGTTGCTTTTGGCGCCGCAGACCAGGTAGTACCCAAGTCGATGTGGCTGTTAATCTCATCTGCAAAGGCCTCAAGCCTCGTTACAAGGCCGGCTTCACCACGGTGCTCGTCGAACTCAAGAAAAAGCCTTGGCCTGTCACATAGCATTTCTTCCAGATGCTTGAGTGTAAAAGCATCTGGTCCACACCCATAATTGGAAAGCAGAATCGGGAAAAGCCTGCGATCTGATCTGATGAACTCCAACACCCGAAGCTGTTCCCTGTTGTAATGCCATGGAAGGGTATTCCACCTATCTGAAAGAGCAACCTGGCTCAAAGGGAGGCAGTCCCACGGGATCGCTGGCAGGCCGAGTCTTTCAAGGTGGCGAGCCAGGAAAAGATTCAACCCCGGATCGTGTGTATTATAAGGCTTGCCCAGCACAATAACGGCTCTGTCAAAACTCGCTTGTAATGCCTCACGCCCAAGGTTTTCTCGCGCCTGGACAAACTGCTCGTACACTTTACGCGCCTTATCCATGGCAAAAAGTACCTTATGAAGCGGTTTATTAAACGCTTTGACAAGTGCCCTGGCCCCTTCCAAATCATCCCAGGGTTTTTCCCCAAAGGCGAATTGCGCGTGAATTAGCTTGTCTTTATATTCTGCTCGGAGCATGTCCGGAAACTGTTGCGCATACAAACATGTGTGTGTCTCTCCTCCATCTTTTCGCGGCAGACACTCCAGTAGAGATGGTACAAATGCGTATGGTACTTGTTGCTCGTGAATCAATGAGGCAACGCATGCAGCTGCTGCCTTGAGCGGTAGGCATACCTCGGCCGGTACGCCGAGGGCCATTTCAGTAAGTTTTGCAGGGTCTGCCCTTGCAGACTCAATGGGTGCAAAACCGAGTTCAGAAATCAAACTCATCCAAAAAGGCAAAAACTCAAGAGCGAGCGACGCCCTTGGAATACCCACTTTCATCCTACCGTCTTCTGAAGACGTTGAAATTGTGTTGGCCTGTTTCAGCAAATCTTCTCGAAGGGCGAAAAGCTCCGGAAACGGTCGGTGTGTCTTAAGCTTTTCGATAGCTTTTAATCCGTAGAGGTCTTTTTCCGTGTAACGTTCGCAGATGTCACCGAAATGAACCGTACGACCCGAAACCTTAACTCGATTTACTTGACAACGGTTTTCGCACCTATTGCACTCAAAACTTGAGACTGTCGCAGCTTTACAGGCTTCAAAGCCGGCAAATTTTGTCTTATAAGGAGCGCATTCCATCTGTCGTTTGGCGAGCAGCGCGGCTCCAATAGCTCCGGAAAGCCTGTTGTAGGGATGGATGTGAACATTGCGTCCGAGAATCTTGCGAAATGCAGAAACAACCGCATCGTTAGAGGCCGTGCCGCCTTGAAAGACAATTGTCTTACCGATCGATCGACCCGCCACTACTTTGTCTAAGTAGTTCCTTGCCACAGAGTATGCAAGACCAGCGCAAATATTGTTTAAGGAAGTGCCTTGTTGTAGGGCGCGCACAACCTCCGAGTCCATGAAGACCGTACACCGAGTCCCGAGGTTGCACGGCGAGGCGGCTGACATTGCAAGCTTTGCAAATTCTATGTAAATGTTGATTCCCAAACGCTGGGCTTGCTCCTCGAGAAACGACCCTGTTCCGGCGCTGCAGATCTTGTTCATTTCAAAATCCAGAAGCTGCCCTCCTTTTGCCTCGATATACTTGGAGTCCTGACCCCCTATTTCAAAGACCGTATCTACATCTGGGAAGTAATGTGCAGTAGAGGTTAACTGTGCCGTGATTTCATTTCGCACTATATCGGCACAAAGGATCTGGGCTGCCAGGTAGCGCCCGCTCCCGGTTACTCCAACACCAAGGATCTCAAGCCGGTCGCCATACTGTTCTCTGATTCGGTTCAAACCTTCGTCAATGGCGGCCAGTGGCTCACCACATGTCGCCAGGTATATGCCCTGTATTAGCTCAACCTCTGTGTTTAAAAGCACGAGGTTCGTACTAACAGAACCAACATCTATGCCCAGGAAAGCCTGAGTTGGACCAGGAACTGGTTCCGGGTTTTCATTTAAGCACGGAGTGACGGTCTGACCGGGCACGTCAAGAGGCTCTAATGCGGTTGTGTCCTTGGAAAGGCTTACAGCCGGACGATTCGTTAAAGACTCTATAAGCGCTTCTAAGGGTACGGCCCCAGCTTGCTCGGTACGCATAATTTGGGCTGCCCCCAATGCGCCCAGACACATCGGTTTATCAGGCACAATAAGAGCATCCTCAGATCCAAGCATATCTCGAAATGCGCGGACAAGACCGGGATTAGTTGCACCACCGCCAACAAGCAGCACAGGAAGTGTCAGTTTCCGCCCATGCATCACCGTGGTCATGAACGTTCGAACCAGGGCCAGACAGAGACCGTAAGCAATCTCTTCTGTCGGAGTACCCTTTTGCTGTAGGTGGATCATATCCGATTTCGCAAACACGGTGCAGCGGCCGGCAATTGTGCAGCCCTTTGGAGCCGTACTCGCTATTTTGCCAAGTGTCTCCACGCTGATCTGGAGACGATCGGCCTGACGTTCCAGGAAAGCCCCTGTCCCGGCGGCACATAATCCGTTTGTGGCAAAGTCCCGGACTTCGTAAGGATTAGAGCCTGAGCCTGTAAGCAGTATCCATTTAGAAAACTGCCCACCCATTTCCACAACCGTACGAATGCCCGGGAACAAGCGTGCGGCAGCTCTGGCCGTGGCCATCACCTCATTGACCATATGTACACCGGCTATGCCGGCAAGCAAGTTCTTGCCAATTCCTGTAACGGCCGGACAAACGTGCGAGTTGCCGACAGATTTGCGAATCTCAGTCTGAAGAAGTTCGGCAATAACATCAAGGGGTTTGCCACCCGTAGGCCTCACCCAAAAAAAGTGTTCTCCTTGTGGAGTGATTGTAACGACTTTGACGTGCACGGAGCCGACGTCAACACCCAAATACCAAGAAGTGTTCATGGTCGCCCCTTCCACGCTAATTGAGACTCATGGCTCAGGAATTTAGTTTTCCTTTTAACCAGCTCAATTGGGTTTGTTTTCACCCTAAGGCCTAAAGACAGCAAAGTATCTCCGGCGGCTCTTGCGAATTCAAGCGATGTTTAGGAGTGAACATGCAAACCGGCTTTTTAACCTGAACTACATGATAACATTAATTGAAGGTTCGTGCAAGAAAAGTATTCCTTAAACTTCAATATTTTCTAATAAGACTCCGCCTGACAAATCCTTGTGAAACCCAGGAGATTTGTTTATTGCTTCAGTTACAGTATCTCACGTCGGATATTTCAAAGAAAATAAGCTAAACTCGCAAAGTTGAAATTAGCCGATAGCGTATAGCGTGAGGCAGGAATTGTGTACAGTTAATCCCGGCCTGCCGGAAAAGCTCTCGCTAAACAAATACCAGCAAACTTCCAAACCCATAGATAAAAGGATGTCGACGGCTATAGAACCAGGTACGTATATGACGGAGGTAACGTTATCGCTGAATACGATGGCAATAACAACCTCACGCGCAAATACATCCACGGTGCGCGCGTTGATGAGCTGGTCTGTATGATAGACGTCGCAGACAGTAACGCCGTCTATTACTATCACTACGATGCTCTGGGTTCCGTTAAAAACATTGTCATTGCGAAGGAGCGAAGCGACTTCGGCTTTTCTTCAATACCAACTCAAAACTCAACACTAAAAACTCAAAACTAAATTGCCGGCCGCAGGTTCGATTACGAAACAGGGCTTTACTACTACCGAGCCCGATACTATAACCCATACATCGGCCGGTTCCTGCAGACAGATCCAATCGGCTACGGCGACGGCATCAATTGGTACGCATATTGTGGAAATAATCCGCTGGGAAGGATGGATCCATCGGGCACTCATGATATGGAATATCACCATATGCATTTTACAATGCCAGCTGAGCTCATAGATTTAGCAAATTTATCACAGGATGCTATTCCTGGTGAGTTTATGTTGTGGCTAACAGATATGGGCGTTGGAGATCTACTGCCTGAAGGCTGGGTTGTTGACAGCGTGTATTGGGCAGATGGCCGTTTCCAGGGAGTGGCGTTAGCGAGATTATATAAGATCTTGTATCGTCAACATTTGCGTTCCGCAGAAGCAGTGTGGTGGTTTAATAAAGGTTGGCGGGAATACGACAAAAGAGCCAACTGGTGAGATGGAGTAAAAAGATTAATTCTATAAATAGATATGCCAAAATCCTTAAAAAATACGAAGTGCTTACTTGTATTTTTTAAAGAAACAAAGATAATAATTTAGTGTTGGATTGAGCAATTTCTAACAAATTATCTGTGTCCATAGAGCCATGATAATTATTATTGAGAGCACCTTTTTGTTTAAGGAAAGGATATGACTATGAAAGTAAGTAAAAAAAATATTCTTAAAATTGTTATTGTTTTGGTCATAGCTTTTGTTGTTTTCAATGTATTTAATTATCTGAGCGGTTTCGTATATGTCTTATGGGATATCAATAAAGGAAACCAAAGGCTGACTCGACTTATATGTGAGACGGATTATCAGGCTCTATTGAAGGCTTGCAGAGAACTCTCAAGACGTGTCACCACAGGGGACTTGGAGCCTAATCAATACCGTGTCCGTCTAGATCCTCATCCAGAAGCTTCCAGCTTTCCTCAAGAGATTCTTGATCTTAAACCAACATTTGTCAGGTTATATAAAGATAGAAAAGTAAGAATAGAACTGCATGGAGGATTTCTTAATTATGGAGTAACAGCATATCCTGAGGATTATCAATATGATCCTAACCTTCATTATAATGAGAAACAACTTATTCCCGGATTATGGTATTACGATGATGATTACAGAGACAAAAATCCTAAGCATCAGAAAAGAATAGATGCTTTGATACAAAAAGGAAAAATGAGACAAATAGAGGAAAATGTGCCCAGCGTAAGCGATGGGAACAATGACCCTTAATAAATAGGGACGCACCTGCTCTGTATAGAACATGGCATTAGATGCCAGAGAATGGCCAAGTTGTGTGTCAGGATGCGCAGACGGATTTCGCGAGTCTTTCTTTCCGAATACTAAATAAAATAGAATAATAGGGACGCACCCTATTTTCTTAGTTGACATTGACCATCTGGTCTGCTAATTTGGCGTTATGCCAAGAAGCTCTCGAATTGTTTTTGCAGGTTGATAATGGGGTTGATAATGGGGGGTTGATAATGTGATAATGGGGACAGTCACCTATTATATGATTGACAGGCTTTGTTTTTATTGTTAATTTGTATGCATGCCGAGATTAGCCAGAGCAGTAGCAGTCGGGTTCGCCCATCACATTACCCAGCGAGGTAACAATCGCCAGGATGTGTTCTTTGTCGATGATAAAATAATAGGGACGCACCTGCTCTGTATAGAACATCGGAAAAATGGAACTTGCGTATTTTAGGATATTTAAGATTTGGAGTAAACTAGGGACAGCCACCTATTAATTCCTTGATACCACACTTTATTAACCAAGAACAACAAGACTGTTGAAAAAGCCATCCCATGATTTTAGCAATGAACAGCCATCTGAGTAAACTAGGGACAGCCACCTATTAATTCCTTGATACCACACTTTATTAACCAAGAACAACAAGACTGTTGAAAAAGCCATCCCATGATTTTAGCAATGAACAGCCATCTACTACTTCAATGGCTGTCTTTTGTTATTCCCAGCCCTGACAATTAATAACCAGCATTCTCCGTAATCTGAGTCCATTGACCCGTCGCTCGCGTCGTGTATAGCAAATCCCGGCCAAACAAATACCAGCAAACTCCCAAACCCACTCATAAAATCATCCAAACCTCGAAAAAATCGAACACTTTTCGACAAAAAACACTCAAAACCACCCCAAAATCTCCGATTTCCAACATAAATAATGAATTTCGTCAGCTTCAAATATTTTGCATTTTAATGCAACTGTGGACGAAGTCGGGCAAGGTGATAAAGCTCGTTTTAAGAGCCTTGCATGTCAAGAACACCAAGCTGACTAAATCCGTGCTAACCAATGTAAATCCGTGGTTAAATATTATTGTATTCTCTGAAAACTAGGGACAAAACTAGGGACAGCCACCTATTAATTCCTTGATACCACACTTTATTAACCAAGAA
>JACKQG010008343.1_pt1 | contig 10135 bp, 7 predicted proteins | sample 8237621 | NCBI WGS metagenome assembly JACKQG01 (sample SAMN15677084, study PRJNA649215) | marine metagenome | biome: marine; feature: Black Sea; material: saline water; isolation source: suspended particulate matter (SPM) from the Black Sea western gyre | collected 2013-06-09/2013-06-10 | depth...
ACGACCTTCTGTATATGTTGAACCCATTGAATTAACAGAAGAAGAATATGACATAACAGAACAGGAAACAATGAAACTCGCGGTTAATAAGAGAACTAAAAATCTTAAAGAAGTGGATTTAGGTTTTGATAGAGAACGCGCTGTAAAGGAAGCGAAAAGATGTCTGCGTTGTGATTTAGAAGCGAAGGCTGAAGACGAAAAAAGAGAAGAAGTGAAACTTACAGGATAGTTTCGCTTATTTGAGTAAAATAAGACGTAAATAATTACGTCTGCTATTAATTGAAATTAATATCGAATAATCGAATAAATAAAGGAGTAAACAATGGTTTCTTTAAATATTGACGGTAAAGAAATTCAGGTCGAAAAAGAAACAACTATTCTAAAGACTGCCGAGAAAGAAGGGATTTGGATTCCAACGATGTGCCATAATGATTATTTCGAACCGTATGCAGTTTGTCGTTTATGCAGCGTAGAAGTAATCCGTGGTCGACGAAGCAGAATTGTTACTGCATGTAATTATCCGGTAGAAGATGGAATTAAAGTTTTAACAAATTCTGATAGGGTTAAAGAGACTCAGAAATTCATAATGGAAATGACACTCTCCCGCTGGCCCAACGTTCCTTATGTTAAAGAAATGGCAGAACAACTGGGAATAAAGGAATCACGTTATGAATGCCTGGAAAGAGATGAAGCGGAGGACGCTTGTATACTTTGCGGACAGTGTGTAAATGTTTGCAAGGATGTTGTTAAAGCAAATGTTCTCGGTTTTGCCAAACGCGGTATTGATCGTGAGGTCGTTATCCCTTATGGTAATTTTTCGGAAGACTGTATAGGTTGTGGAGCCTGTGCTTATGTCTGCCCGACTCATCATATTAAAGTCGAATCTCTTGAGTATGAACATGGTGCTTTAAAGGATTGGTATCTTGGACCTAAAACCTCAATATATGTTCCTACGATGCAATCAGTACCGAAATCACCCATTATTGATGTTGAAAGCTGTATAAATAAGATTACCGGTGGGTGCGAAGTTTGTTCTATTTATTGTGAACCCGAAGCAATAAATTACAATATGGAAGATGAAGAGGTCGAAGTTGATGTTGGACAAATATTGCTTACAACAGGTTTTCAAACTATCGATCTAAAACAAATGCCTCAATATGGATACGGGAGACTTGATGATGTATATTCGTCAGTTGAGTTTGAGTATATGTTGAACTCTACTGGTCCAACAGGAGGAAGAGTTGTATGTAAGGATGGTAATGAACCAAGAGCTGTTGGCATTATACATTGTATCGGTTCCAGGGATGAAAATTTTCATAAATATTGTTCAAGGGTATGCTGTATGTATGCTCTGAAATTTGCACACCTTGTTAAAGACAGAACAACTGCAGAAGTATATCAATTCTACATTGATATGAGAGCATTTGGAAAAGGATATGAAGAATTTTACAAGAGATTACTTGATGAGGGTGTGAACATGATAAGAGGAAAAGTTGCCGAAATCACAGAAGTACATCATCCTAATAATGGAACAAAACCATTCTTAAATGTAAAATGTGAAGATACCTTAATCGGGAAATACAGGGATATACCTTTAGATATGGTAATATTGAGTCCTGCAATAGAAGCGCAGGAAGACGCTGCAGAAGTGAAAAAAATATTCTCTATTAGTCAGAGTCCTGATGGATTCTTTTTAGAAAGACATCCAAAGCTTGATCCGGTTGCAACAATGACCGATGGGGTTTTCATTGCAGGATGTGCACAGGGACCGAAAGATATTCCCGATACAGTTGCACAGGCTTCGGCTGCCGCAGCAAGAATGCTTTCATTGATATCTGTGGGAGAAGTTGTAATTGACCCGGTTAAAGCTGAAATTAATCCTATATATTGCAGTGGTTGTAAGATTTGTAATAATCTTTGTCCGTATACAGCGATAACATATAACGAAGATGATAAGGTATCTGAAATTAACGAAATGTTGTGTAAAGGTTGCGGAACTTGTGTAGCTGCTTGTCCTGCGTCGGCTATAACGGGTAAAGGATTTGCAGATAATCAAATACTTGCAGAAATTGAAGGGCTTCTTTCTGTGTAATTTTACTTAAATATTAGTTACAATAAAATTTTAAAAAATAACTTATGGATAACGATCAAACCAAAAAGGATAATGGATATAATCCTCGAATAGTTGCTTTTTTATGTAATTGGTGTACATATACCGGAGCGGATTTAGCGGGAGTTTCAAGATTAAAGACTTCACCGAGCGTAAGAATTATAAGAACGATGTGTAGTGGAAGAGTCGATCCTTCTTTCATTCTGAAAGCATTCAAACTTGGAGCTGATGGTGTAATGATCGGAGGTTGTCATATTGGTGATTGTCACTATTCGGAGGGTAATTATAAGACTCTACGAAGAGTTGAATTCTTAAAAATAATGTTGAAAGAATTTGGTATTGATTCGAGTAGATTACGTCTTGAATGGATTTCGGCTTCAGAAGCTGAGAAATTCGCAGATATAACTTTAGATTTCGAAAAGCAAATTAGAGAAATTGGTCCTTTACAACTACAGGATTAATTAGATTGAAAATAATCAAATCAATTTTTTTATTAAAAGAACAATTATAAATTTTGATAAAAGAGGAAAAAAATGGCTAAACCAAAATTAGCATTGTATTGGGCAGCTTCGTGTGGAGGCTGTGAGATTACAGTTGTGGATATTGAAGCAAAGATACTTGATGTTGCAGAATTCTTTGATATTGTATTCTGGCCCTGTATCATGGATTTTAAATATAAAGATGTAGAAGCTATGGCTGATGGAGAAATTACTTTGTGTTTGTTCAATGGTGCTATCAGAACATCTGAAAACGAATATATGGCAAAACTTTTAAGGGCAAAATCGACGGTACTTGTTGCCTTTGGCTCCTGTGCTCATGAAGGATGTATACCGGGTCTTGCGAATTTCTTTAGCAAGGATTCTATCTACGACTATGTTTACAATGAAAGTCCTTCGGTTGATAAAGATTCAAAGGGTGTTTTTCCCGAAACAAAAACTCAAATGCCTGAAAGAGAGATTGACCTTCCTGAATTCTGGAATACAGTTAAAACTCTCGATCAGGTTGTAGATGTCGACTATTACGTCCCGGGTTGTCCACCACAATCAAATCAAGTCTTAGCTGTAATAGAGGCTGTGATTGATATATTAAAGAACGGAAAACCATTACCGCCTAAAGGAACTGTTTTGGGTGCAGGAGATAAGACCTGCTGCGATGAATGTCCAAGAGAGCGAAAAGAGAAAAAGATTACGAGGTTTTACAGACCTCAGGAAATAATACCAAATCCTGATGAGTGTCTGTTAGATCAGGGTTTAATGTGTATGGGTCCGGCGACCAGAAGCGGTTGTGATGCATTGTGCGTAAAAGCTAACATAGGATGTCGTGGATGTTACGGAGCACCTCCTAATGTCATGGATCAAGGAGCAAAGATGATTTCAGCATTAAGTTCTGTTATTGATGCTACTGATCCGGAAGAAGCAAGAAAAATAATGGAAACCTTAGCAGATCCGCTTGGAACATTTTATAGGTTTTCTATGGCTGGGTCATTATTAAGAAGAGTTCAAGAACCAGAAAAAAGTTCATAGGAACTTCTAAAATTTTATAATTTTGAAATTTAAATCTGAATAAGAAAATGAAACAGATAAAAATAGATCCAATTACAAGGTTGGAGGGTCATGGAAAAATTGACATATTTTTGGATGATGATGGTGAAGTTGCAAATTGCTATTTGCAAATTCCGGAACTAAGAGGCTTTGAAAAATTTGCTCAAGGCAGACCGGTTGAGGAATTACCAAGAATTACACCTAGAATTTGCGGTGTCTGTCCTGAGGCGCACCATATGGCGTCGGCTAAAGCTTGTGATGCTGTATATAATGTTCAAATTCCCCCAACGGGTAAAAAATTAAGGGAATTACTCTATAATACTTTCTTTACTGCTGATCACACTGTACATTTTTATGCATTAGGCGGTCCGGATTTTGTGGTTGGACCTGATGCTCCTGCTGCAGAAAGAAATATACTTGGAGTTATACAAAAAGTCGGATTGGAAATTGGCGGTAAGGTTATCACATTACGGGCTAAGTGCCAGGAAATAATACAAATGCTTGGTGGGAAAAAGATACACCAGGTCACCGCTATACCCGGAGGCGTATCGAGAGGAATCAATGAAGAGGAAAGGAAACTTATTGAAGAAAGTGCAAAGTATATGATAGAATTTGGACAATTCTCTTTCAAATTGTTTGAAGATGTTGTATTGAAGAACAAAGCTTATGTAGATCTCATATTATCTGATGCATATACACAAAGAGTATATTATATGGGATTAGTTGATGAGAACAATAAAGTGAATTTTTATGATGGTAAGGTTAGAGTCGTGGATCCTGACGGAAATGAATTCTGTAAATACGAGCCCAAAGACTATCTCGAGCATGTTGCTGAACATACCGAAAAATGGAGTTATCTGAAATATCCTTATTTGAAAAACGTAGGTTGGAAAGGTCTTGTTGATGGTAAAGATAGCGGTGTTTTCTGTGCAACACCACAATCGAGATTGAATGTTTCGGATGGTATGGCAACACCTCTTGCTCAAGCTGAATATGAAAAATATTATGAAACGTTAACAGGAGATAAATCAGGAAAAACACCTGTTCATAATACTCTCGCAACACATTGGGCAAGGTTAATTGAATTACAGTACGCAGCAGAAAGAGTAATGGAATTAATTACAGACCCTGAAATAACATCGACAGAATACAGAGTATTGCCAACCGAAACGCCATCTGAAGGTGTAGGTATCGTAGAAGCGCCAAGAGGGACGTTGACTCATCATTATATCACTGATGAAAAAGGAATAGTGAAAAAGGCAAATTTAATAGTGGGTACAACTAATAATAACGCTCCTATTTCAATGTCTATTAAGAAAGCTGCTCAAGGATTAATTCATAAAGATGTTGAAGTTACAGATGGTATATTAAACATGATAGAAATGGCATTCAGATCATACGATCCTTGTTTTGGATGTGCTACTCACAGTTTACCCGGTCAATTGCCATTACTAGTAAAGATTCGCGACAGCGAAGGAGAAGTAATTAAAGAAATAAAAAGGGGATAAAAAGAGCAAGGCGTAGTTAATTTTTTATTTCCTAAGATATTTAGATAATAATTCTAAAAGGAATTAGTTTACACAACAAGTCTATCGGACGGGTAAACTTTACTTTAGGAATTGATTCCCAAAGCAGAAAAATGTAAAAGTTTATTCCTGCCTGCTGTATTTTTTTATTTTGCTGGATTTGTTTTAGGAATTGAATAAACTTCATCAAACTGAATAAACCTTTACTATATCTGTCAACAGTTGTCAGTGAGAGGAAGACCGCAAGGCATTTGGTTGAGCACCAAAAGTGCGAACCGCATACACCGCGTTAGGCATAGTCGATGCATTTAATAGTTAAAATTTAATTCATTAATTTCTGCCGTAAGGACAGATTCTATTCAGTCCCATTAACTTACCGATTCCAGCCACAGTTACACCATAAATGATGTAGTCTTTATTATAATTATGTATGCACTCCCATATAAAATCAAAAGTGTCATTTACCAATGTAGTTCCAGTAATAAGGATTACGTCTGATTGCTTGATTAACTCTTGAGTCATTTCTCTGCCATCCCAGATTTTTACCCCATATTTCAAAAAACTAATATTTTGTTTATTAAGATCAGTAATTTTGACGTTTTCCACACCAAAAGTATTGATCAACATCTCAGCTATCGCTGGATTTAAACCGATTAGACCGATCTTAACCTTCCCAAACTTTTCAAATAGATATGAAGCTATTTCTTTGGCACATTTTTCAGGATCTTCATCTTTGCAGTGTACCGTCCCTTCAACTATACCCAAATGTCTGAGTACAGCGTTCAGTGTAGCAACATAGACCGCCCGATTTTGATTCGATGTAAAACTAAGCTCTAATACATCCTTTAAGGTGCCATTGAATTCTTGTGGAATATCTGTGAAGGCGTGACCTTTTGACCCAAGAACATTTGCCTCTATGACCCTCTCCTTACCTTCAATGATCGGGTAATCCCTTCTTTCAGGATTACCAATAGCCTCCTCCGGGGTCAAAGGGATGGCTTTCACAGACACCATAACATCAAACAATTCATTCTCTTTAATTATCTCTCTTAACTTAACCAACGATTCTTGTAAAATGGGTTTTTTATTCATATATGGACTCCAAAGAATGTAAAAATATATTTTAAAGAAACATATAAAAAGGCTATACCAAACATTAGCTTAAGTATCCTCGGTGTGGTTCGTTTGTTCAATATTGCTCCAATATTTGAACCAATAAATGTTCCCAGGCATATAGGGATGGCTACGTCGAAGATGACAAATCCCTGTAGAATCTTAATTGCTGCACTGACGAAAGCACAAAACGCAAAGCAGGTTAATGAGGATCCTATAGCAATTTTTATCGGAGCTTTTAAAATATGGTGAAACGCAGGGACAAGAATAGCACCCGTGCCTATTCCAAAAATTCCGGGAGGAATTCCAGCTACAGAACCGATGGCAGTTTTTTGAAATAATGACCCCTGTAATCTATTTCCGTTGGATTTTGAATTCTCCTTTTTGAATAGCATTACTTCAATTATCATTCGGACAGAGATAAAAGTAAATACCAACCCCAATCCAAGATTTAACCATTCCTCTCTTTTGGTGAAATATAAAAAGAGAAAAGAAAAAGCAACTGTAGACACAACTCCTGCTATAATGATGGGAAGAAGGGAGCTAATGTTTACATGCCCTAATTTATAATGCCTGATACTTCCGCCCAAAGTGGTGAAAAATACTGCCAGGATACAGGTTCCGACAGCAAAGGCAGGAGATAAACCAAAAACGAAATAAAGAAGAGGAATTATAATAATACCTCCACCAATCCCAAGGTAACCTCCAAGTATTCCAGCCGAGATACCACCGATAAAAAATATTAACAAATCAATCATAATTACACCCGTTTTTGTGTATGAGCTGAGTCTTCCGAAACTTTCACTAATAATAAAAGAGAATTGATATAGATTGTATTTAAACAAAATTTCCACTGAGTCCCCCTATCGAGGAGACTCGGTGGTGACTGTAAGAATTTACCTGAAACAGATTTTCTATGCAATTACAAAGGATTTTTTTAGGGGGTGACGTTGGCAATTCTATTATTACCTGTGTTGACTTCTTTAACTGGCTACCTGAAGCTTTTCAGGTGACAGTCCGCGCGTCCCGATTCATCGGGGAACCTTATCATGTTATACCTTTCATTGCCTGCTCTCCTTGTCATTTCCGAATGCTTCTGTCGGGAATCCAGTTTGTGTTGTGTCAGATCTTCCTCCGAAGGAGTGCTACGCACTGACCTGACACGTGTCAGATGATGAACATCTGACACAACATCTAAGCAGGAAGACCTTATTAATTTGGCGGGAAATTATTTTTAATTAATTTTTCATCATCCACTACAAAAGCAACACTATACTTTGCTCTTGTAATCGCAACATACAATTTAGACTTATCTCCAGACTTTGATATGTCTTCTGTTTTTAAATAATCGAGCATTGGTTTTGTAGGGAAAATTAAAACTCTATTGTAAGTTCTTCCTTTAGCCAGCCCAATATTAATTCCATGAAAATCTAAAGTGTCTGTTTTTTTACTATATCTAAGAATTACTGGGTTGTGAGTTTTGATATAGGTATATACTTCATTACTTAGGATGTAAAAAATACCATCATGTTCTGTTAAAGTTGAATTTTCAGAAACCGTTTTTGGAAAATCAGGAAATAATTTATCCGCAAAATCGCAGATATGTTGATTACATCTATGGCTATAATTTATTTCTTTAATTGAGATCTCGTCATTGCGTTCTTTTTCTTTTAACCATGAATAAATGTTGCTTTTTCTATGTTGCCTATTTTTTTGTGCGTTGTTGGTACTAAAAGTTGCTTGTCTTGGATCACCCACCGCAACAATACTAATGTCTGTCTTAAAAAATATTTCCAGCAGGTTCAAATCATAACCTGCAAAGTCCTGTAATTCGTCAATAAAAATATAATCGTAAATCTTCGCAAGCCTTTTTGAAATTAAACCATTTGTTTTTTGATCACACTCGTAAACAAATTCCGAAACTTTGTTACTATATATGTTATTTGATGAAGTTAAGTAATTATTTTTTTTATGATAACAAGAACTTTTTGTTTGAAAAAATATTGACTGCACTCTTTTTTGACCATTCATGTGGTTTTGATATGGTCGTACGCCTTCTTGTAGTAAAAAACTAAACCATGACTGAATAGTTACATTAGCTGGAATACAACTGGCTTTTTCAATAAAAAAAGCTTTAATCTGATCTAAATTTTCATTCGTATAAGTAGTAACAAGTACTCTTTGTTCTTTCACTTTAAGTGCTTCATCAACAATATAGGTTGTTTTGCCAGATCCCGCACTAGCTATTATTATTTTGTTTTTATTTGATAGCATCTTCTATATACTGAGGAAATGTAATGTTTTCTTGAGTTTCGAAGATTTTCAAAGCACACTCTGTTTTGTTGTTTACCATATAATCCCTCACGGATTCTTTATCTTGAAAACTTTTGTACAAAACTTTATTTAAAATTTCTAACTCGTTGCATTCTACGAGTTGTGGCTCAAGTGTTGTTGCAGAATTATTGTCCGATCTACAGATGGTAATATTCGAAAGTTTTTTATAAGACTCATATTTTTTGTCTACTTTATTTTCATAGTCACCATCATTATCAGTTACTACCACCACATCTTTTTTTAATTCTTTTGCAATATCAAGAAATCTAGAAAACGATAGTCCTCGAACATTTATTACATCTATTCCATTTTCAATAGGTAGCTTTTCGTACTTTTGTAAATAAGCTTTCTGCACAATAAGTTCATCTGATGGCCCCTCCACTAAAATTGCTTTTTTGGATAAAACAAGTCTCAGGGTGTCATACCCTGATAACTTTTTGAAATAGTTTTGAGTATCATCTGGTAGGCTTTTTAAAGTTGTAGTCTTATTGTCGTAAAGCAGAATAAGATGTTCAAGTCCAAGTTTATTAAGAACATAAGCACTGTGTGTTGTAATGATGATTTGCTTTCCTTCACATTTATCTTTAATTTTTGAAACCAATATGTTCATTGAAGAAAAAGATAAATGGTTTTCCGGTTCTTCAATAAGAATTATATTTGACTTACTAGCTTTACGTTCAAGCGCAAGCATTATTTTTAGAGCATTTTGTTCTCCTTTGCCAATTAGCTGAAAAGGCAAATCATCCAGATGGGGTACGAGGTTGGTCTCCCAGTTTGATTTCTGGGAAATATCAAACGAAATAGAAAGGCTCTTATCTGTAATAGCACCTTTCTTGCTTGATAATTTGCTGTTGATTCCTTGAATGGATTTTTCCTGAGAAAATACTTCTTTCAGTTTCCTATATGCAACATTAAGCTCTACTCGTTCTTTTGCATCGAGGTCCGTTTTAATAATATCCTGAAGGTAATAATCTGTACCGCTTTGCAAGCGTATTGTTGTAGCGTCAATGTATGACAATCGAATAGGTAAACTTCTTAAAGTAATTGCCTTATTCCCAAAAGAATACCATTGAACTTTATAATATTCTGCCGGAATTAATTTTATTTCGGATAGATTTTTAGTCAGATTTTCATATTCTTCCTTATAGTCTTCATCGAATACAATTTCTATTTTTATACCAATACAATCTTCCTTTTTTGAGTTCATGCTGCCTCGTAATGATTCCATTTCTGGATCGTCATGAAGATAAAGCTCAATAATAATTTCCGGCAATTGTGCTGGTTTACTGTCTTTTAAAGATCTCAAATATTCATAGGCACATTTTGTATTAAACAAATACGGTGTTAGTTCATATTCAATAAATCTTCCATTGAGTCTTTTTGTTAATGCAAGATTTATAGCTTCAAGAATGATAGATTTTCCGGCTTCATTATCACCAACAAGAATGTTGAAGACATTGTCCAGTTCTATGTCAAAGCTATCGAATATCTTATAATTTTGAATAAATATT
>JACKQG010006664.1_pt1 | contig 10131 bp, 9 predicted proteins | sample 8237621 | NCBI WGS metagenome assembly JACKQG01 (sample SAMN15677084, study PRJNA649215) | marine metagenome | biome: marine; feature: Black Sea; material: saline water; isolation source: suspended particulate matter (SPM) from the Black Sea western gyre | collected 2013-06-09/2013-06-10 | depth...
AAATGGCGCCCCACTCCTTTGCGCTGCTGATTTCCAATATCGACATGCGGGAAATGAAGGGACTGAAACTTTTGAAACTGGTCAAAAAGGAAGGGCCCCTGACAAAAGCGGTCATGATGACGGCTTATGCTTCCACTGATACCGCCGTTAGGTCCATCCGGATGGGGGCTCTGGATTACCTGACCAAACCGTTTACCCCCGATGAGTTAAGATCGACCGTTGAACAGGCGCTGACCGGAGCGCTGGTTGAGGCTCCCACCACGGAAAGAGAAAGAGAAATTATTGATGTCGATATTCCCTTTGACGCAGCCGAAGTGGCCAAATACACCGGAGAAGATTATGTAGACAAGCTGGGACCTTCGGATCTGCCGGTTGTTGAAGCCGCTCCGGAGACCCTGGAAAATTATTGTCAATTAGGCAACATGGTCTGTGATATCTTCAAAAAGTTGGAAAACACCTGCAAGGGCGGAATCAAAACCGGGGAATGTCCGCAATTGAAGGCCAAAAAGAAAAAGGCCGCCGCCAAGGGATTTGATGCTGAAAAACTCATCGGCATCGATTATCCTTTTAACTACGAAGAGGTGGTCTCTGTCACCGGTCCCGAGTATGTTTTAAATCTGCATCACGATGGCATCGCCTTTGTGCCCTATGAAGACCTCAAAAAGAACATGGCTCGACTGCTGCAAGAAGCCTCCGAAATTCCTGTCGATGAGCTTCCGGTTGAGACCGCTCCTTATGACATTCTGGTTGTCGATGATGAGGTTGCCGTCAACAACAACATCCGCAAAATCCTTTCCAAAAAGGGTTACCTTGTGGATCAGGCCGTCAATAAAACCGAAGCGCTGGAGAAAATTCAAGACCATGAATACCGTCTGGTTCTGTTGGACCTTAAAATTCCAGAGGTCAACGGTCTGGAACTGCTCAAAGCCATTCGCGACCAAAGGCCGGATACCCAGGTAATCATCATCACCGGATATGCCAGCATAGAGACAGCGGTGGAAAGTTCGAGGATGGGGGCAATCGCTTACCTGCCGAAACCGTTTACTCCGGATGAAATCCGCGACGCGACTGAAATGGCATTTCGTCTGGCCGCCTAAACATACCCGGAATCTCCCGACCGCTTTGGTCGGGAGATTCTTTTTATGATACCTTATCATCCTTTCACCAATTCAACGCTTTTAACCCGCAAGATCACGTCAAACCCAGAAAAAGCCCAGAATTATATTGACAAGCCTTTTTTCTGCATATAATTAGAGTCGTTGTTTAAACTCGACGTTACAAATCAATATTACCCCGAAATTGCTCTTTTATTTACCAGGAGAATCTACGATGGCTAAAGATACTGATGTAATCGGATCGGTACTGGTTGTGGGCGGCGGAATTGCCGGAATGCAAACCGCTTTGGATCTGGCCAACTCGGGCTATTATGTTTACCTTCTTGAAAAATCTCCTTCCATCGGCGGGATCATGGCCCAACTCGATAAAACCTTTCCCACCAATGATTGTGCCATGTGAATTATCTCACCGAAACTGGTCGAGGTCGGCCGGCACCTGAATATCGAAATCATTACCTACGCAGATCTCGAGTCTGTCGAGGGATCTGCCGGAAACTTCAAAGTCAAAGTGAAAAAGCGCGCCCGCAGCATTGATATGGAACTATGTACCGGGTGCGGCAACTGCGTTGAGAACTGCCCTGTTGTAAACATACCGATTTCTGCCCAGCAGCAGTAAACGACATGTGGTTTCTATTAAAGTAGGTCCTTACAGTAGGGGGATAAGCATATGAGTCAGGCAGCCCAGCTTAAAAGCGTTTCGTTGGAAAGAGTTCCGTCCTTAGAAATCGATTATATGCAACTAGATGATATCATCGAAAAAGAATTTAACAACGACAAAGAAAATTTGATCATGATTCTTCAGGCGATTCAACGGCGGTACAATTTTTTGCCCCGACCGGCCCTCGCTTATCTTTCCACAAAGCTCGAGGTGCCGTTCAGCCGGATTTACGGTGTTGCTACCTTTTACAGCACCTTCAGCCTTGAACCCAGAGGCAGAAACATTATTTCCATCTGCCTCGGTACGGCCTGCCATGTTAGAGGCGGGGAAAGAGTTCGTGAAAGAATTGAGGAAACCTTGAACATCTGTGACGGCGAAACGACCGAGGACCAGCGGTTTACCTTAGAAACCGTACGCTGTCTCGGTGGTTGCAGCTTTGGACCGATGGTTAAAATTAACGAAGACATGCATGGCCGCATCTCCTCTGATAAAGCAGATAAAATCTTAGACCCATATAAATAAAACTGTATAGAGGCGGGACCCATGAAAATCGAGTCTGTAAAAGCGCTAGAATCTATCAGCCAGGAATACAGCCGAAAACTTTACCATCCTGATGTTACGAAAGTTAACATCGGAATGGCAATGTGCGGTATTATCGCAGGTGCTAAAGCATCGTTTGCAAAGGCGCTTAAAGAATTTCCCGGCAACAACGGTGTCCATGTTAACCAGTCCGGATGTATCGGTTTCTGTGAAATGGAGCCACTGGTTGAGATATTCGAAAACGGCAAGCCGCGGGTTATTTACAATAATATTACCGAAGATAAAATTCTGGATGCCATTGGAGATTATACCGAGGGCAATTTTAACAAAAAGTGGATTCTGGGCCAGATGCGCGATCCACGGTCATTATTGGAATTCGATATCCAGAACCCTTTAGCCGATGTAACGCCGTTGAAAGGGATTCCTTTTTTAGAAGACATTCCCTTTTACAATAAACAGGTTAAAATTGTTTTACGGAATTGCGGATATATTGATCCTGACAGCATTGAAGAGTACATCGCCAGGGGTGGATATTCTGCTTTCTTCCGTGCACTCCATGAATTGAAACCCAGTGAAATCGTAAATTGCATTAAAAAATCAGGGCTAAGAGGGCGCGGCGGAGGCGGCTTCCCAACCGGAATCAAATGGGAAACCTGTGCGAAACAAACCGGTGAAAGATATATCATCTGTAACGCGGACGAGGGTAACCCGGGCGCTTATGTGGACAGAAGCATTTTAGAGGGAGATCCCCACAGCGTTCTTGAAGGTATGTTGATTGCAGCACTGGCTATCAGTTCTAATGATGGATTCATTTATGTTCGCCATGAATATCCGCTTTCCATAAAACGTCTTATAACCGCAATTAAGGCCGCCGAAAGCTATGGATTATTAGGCGACAATATTGCCGGGTCTGATTTCAGCTTCCATGTTAGGATATCCACCGGAGCGGGCGCCTACGTTTGCGGTGAATCCACGGCCTTGATGGCTTCGTTGGAAGGTAAGGTGGGCCGGCCCAGGGCCAAGTATGTGCATACTGTCGAAAAAGGTTTCAGACAAGGACCTTCAAATTTGAACAATGTGGAGACCTATGCGAATGTACCTGTCATCCTCCTGAAAGGCCCTGAGTGGTACGCCGGCATGGGTACGGAGCACAGCAAGGGCACAAAACTTTTCAGCCTGGTCGGCAATGTAAAAAATTCCGGTCTGGTCGAAATACCTATGGGGACCTCCCTTAAGGAGATTGTTTTTGATATCGGTGGCGGCATCCCCAAAGAGAAAAAATTTAAAGCGATTCAAACCGGGGGGCCTTCAGGCGGATGTATTCCCGAACAATTTTTGAATTTGGGAGTCGACTTTGATGAGTTGACCAAAGTCGGATCCATGATGGGTGCCGGCGGCATGATCGTTATGGACCAGGACACCTGTGTGCTCGACATTGCCCGTCATTTTCTGGCCTTCAATAAAGAAGAATCCTGCGGGCAATGTAATCCCTGCCGGGAGGGGATCAAACGAATGCTGGAAATTTTGACCAATATCTGCTCAGGTCGCGGTAAAGAAGGGGATATCGAACTTTTGGAAGAGCTGGGAGGCATGCTCCAGAAATTTTCCCTCTGCGGACTCGGAACCTCGGTTCCAAATCCGGTGCTGACAACGATTCTCTATTTCCGCGACGAATACGAGACCCACATCAAGGATAAGAAATGCCCGGCAGGAGTCTGCAAGCTATTGTTGCAACCTGAGGTTGAGGAATAGGTATGCAATGACTTCCAACGGCACACCCTTAAATCGTCGGAAGGAGGCATCACCGGTAAAGAGAAAAAGCCATGCAAATCGGACCCGTAAGAGTGTATCAAGTGCGGCATTTGTTACGATACCTGTAAGTTCAAGGCGATTCTTATCAAATAATCCAGGATATAAGAAGGTTAAAATCCATGGTTACGTTCAAGCTTAACGGAAAAAAGGTGCAGGGAGAAGAAGGACAATATATCCTTCAAGTCGCTGAAAAATACGGAGTTGAAATTCCGACCCTGTGCCACCACAAGGCCCTCGAACCCGCCGGAATGTGCCGCCTATGTACGGTCGAACTTTTTGACGGTCGCCGCACCCGGTTTGTAACCGCCTGCAACTATCCCATCTGGGAAGGTATGGAAGTCAAGACCGATACCGAGACGGTCCACGAGGGGCGCAAACTAATTGTGGAACTGTTGCTGGCCCGCTGTCCAGATGTGCCCATCATCAAAAAACTGGCGGCCGGGTACGGCATTGAGGAACCGCGCTTTTCCAAAGAAGACGACGACTGTATCCTTTGCGGACTGTGTACCCGCATTTGTGAAAAAATGGGCAACAACGCCATCGGTATGACCGGCAGGGGCGTCGAAATGAAAGTAACCACCCCTTTCCAAGACCAAACTGAAGCCTGTCTGGCCTGCGGGGCCTGTGTTTCAGTTTGTCCAACCGGCCACATCAAGCTTGCAGATATCACCAAGCATGCTGTCAAACCGATTCCCTCGGAATACGATGCCGGGCTGGCCCCCCGCAAACCGATTTATGTACCCTATGCCCAGGCCGTGCCCAACACACCGGTGATCGATCGGTCCCTGTGTGTCTACTTTAAAACCGGCGGATGCCGGATTTGTGCCGAGTTATGTCCGGTCAACGCCATCAATCATTCCCAGGAGGATGAAACCATCGAGCTGGATGTCGGGTCCATTATTTTAGCGCCCGGTTTTCAAGCCTTTGACCCAAGCCGGTTTGATACTTACGGCTACGCCAAGCTGCCCAATGTCGTTACCGCCCTGGAATTTGAACGAATCCTGTCCGCCACCGGTCCTTTCATGGGCCACCTTGTCAGGCCCTCGGATAAAAAGGAACCCAAAAAGATCGCCTGGCTGCAGTGTGTCGGTTCCAGGGACCTCAACCGCTGCGATAATGCCTACTGTTCTTCGGTCTGCTGCATGTACGCCATCAAACAAACCGTCATCGCCACGGAACACAGCCATGATCCACTGGATTGCGCGGTCTTTTACATGGATATGCGCACCCACGGCAAGGATTTCGACCGCTACCTGGAAAATGCCAGGGACAAAGGCATCCGTTTTATCCGCTCCCGGGTTCATACCGTGAGTCCGGTTACCGGCAACGACGATCTTTGTGTGCGCTATATCGAGGAAGACGGAACCATTAAGGAAGAAGTCTTTGACATGTTCGTACTTTCCGTGGGTCTTGAGATCAGCCAGGATGTCGTTGATCTGTCCAAACGTCTGGGAGTAGCGCTGGATGACTACCGTTTTATTGAGGCCGGCACGTTTAACCCTGTGGCAACTTCCGTTCCGGGAATCTTTGCCTGCGGTGTATTTACCGGGCCCAAAGACATTCCTTATTCGGTCATGGAAGCCAGCGCCGCAGCCTGTGCCGCAACCCTGGAGCTGGCATCGGCACGCAACACCCAAACCAAAACCCTGGAGTTGCCTCCGGAAAAAGATGTCCGTGAGGAGCCGCCCAAAATCGGCGTCTTTGTATGTAACTGCGGGATAAACATCGGTGGTGTCGTCCGGGTGCCGGAAGTTGTCGAATATGCAAAAGCACTGCCGAATGTGGTCTATGCCGGCGAAAATCTGTTCACCTGTTCCCAGGACACCCAGGACAACATTGCCCAGGTCATCGAGCAACAAGGGCTCAACCGCGTCATTGTGGCCGCCTGCAGTCCCAAAACCCATGAACCGCTGTTCCAGGAAACACTGATCAGTGCCGGTCTGAACAAGTACCTGTTCGAAATGGCCAATATCCGCAACCAGGATTCCTGGGTGCATTCGGGTAATCCGGACGCGGCCACCCAAAAAGCCAAGGATCTGGTCCGCATGGCGGTAGCCAAGGCCAATCTTTTGATCCCTTTGAGCCAGACCGATCTTCCGGTTACCCAATCGGCACTGGTGGTCGGTGGCGGAATTGCCGGCATGACGGCTGCGGTCGCGCTGGCAAAACAGGGCTTTCCGGTCGATCTTGTGGAAAGGTCCGATGTTTTAGGCGGCAACGCTCTGATGCTGAACAAGACCGTTCAAAATGAAGATGTCCGCGCTTATGTCGCCGAACTCGCAAAGGCGGTCCAATCCGACGACCGCATCACCGTGCACACCGGAACGACCATTACCGGCGTTGACGGTTTTATCGGCAATTTCAAAACCGAGCTGCGTAACGGGTCTTCATCCAAGACCGTCGAGCACGGCGTCGCCGTTCTGGCTACCGGCGCCAAAGAATACAAACCCACCGAATACCTTTACGGCGAACATCCGGCCGTAATGACGCACCTGGAACTGGACGAACTTTTTAAAAATGACGACTCCAGAATCCAGCAGGCCGAAAATGTGGTCTTTATCCAGTGTGTCGGCTCCAGGGATGATCAGCACCCCTACTGTTCCAAGGTTTGCTGCACCCATTCCGTTAAATGTGCTTTGGACTTCAAGAAGAAGAACCCCGAAGTGAATGTGTACGTCCTTTACAGGGATCTGAGGACATACGGAAAAAAGGAGAATCTCTACCGGCAGGCCCGCGACGCCGGGATCCTCTTTTTTACGTATTCCAAGGATGACAAGCCGGTGGTCCGTCCGGAGGGTGATCAAGTAACGGTAGAGTTTACGGATCGGATCATACACCGCAAATTGTCGGTTACGGCCGATATGCTGTGTCTGGCAACGGCCATCGTATCTCACAGGGATCTGACGCTGGCCCAATTCTTTAAAGTTCCGCTGGACACTGACGGCTGGTTTTTGGAAGCCCACCAGAAGTTGCGACCGGTCGATTTTGCCAACGACGGCGTCTTTTTATGCGGCATGGCCCACTACCCCAAGCCCATCGAGGAGAGTGTCGCCCAGGCCCAGGCCGCCGCTGCCAGAGCCGTGACCGTGCTGGCCATGGAAACGATCAAGGTGGGCGGCATTGTTTCTCATATTAATTCCGAACTGTGTTCCGGATGTCTGGGATGCATCAAGGTCTGCCCCTACAATGCCATCGACTTCAACAAACAAAAATATGTAGCCGAAGTCAATCCGGCCCTGTGCAAGGGCTGTGGTGCCTGTGCAGCGGCCTGCCCGTCCGAAGCCCCGCTGCTGATGGGATTTAATAACAACCAAATTTACGCCCAGATTAAAAGCGCCTTGAGCGCATAATCGATTGAAAAGGAGAGCAAGGTGAAAGAGGATAGATTCGAGCCCAAGATCATCGCGATGATGTGCAACTGGTGTGCCTACGGGGCGGCCGACCTGGCGGGTGTCAGCCGCCTGAACTACCCGCCCAATATTCGGCCCATCCGGGTTATGTGTTCCGCTACGGTATCGCCTCACCACATCTTAAGAGCCTTTCAGAGCGGCGCCGACGGCGTCCTGGTGGGCGGGTGACATATCGGCGACTGCCATTACCTGTATGGTAATTACATGACGATCAAGCGCATCACGTTTGTGCAGGAGCTTTTAAATTTCATGGGATTGGGCGGCCGCCTGCACCTGGACTGGATATCCTCGGCCGAGGCCCACAAGTTTGTCCGGGTGGTTACCGGTTTTACTGAAAAAGTCAGGGCGCTGGGCCCGAGTCCCTTGACGGGTAAACTTGAACTGAACGCCATCGCGAGAGACTGCGAAGCGGCACAGGAAGCCCTGAGCGTAGAGGGAGGATAATATGCAAACGCAGGTTAAACAGTGGCTCCAAGAGGGAAGCGTGGATATATTCCTGGGATACAAACTGGTGCAGGGACATCCGTTGCCGCACTGTTTTACCAAGGACAATCTGGACGAGGTCAACGATTTAATCGCCGGCAAAGCCCGATATTCTTTGGAAAAAATCGCCACCAAAATTGCCGCCGTCCATCCGGACTTAAAAATCGGCCTGCTGGCCCGCGACTGCAACCAGCGCGCCTTAAACGTGCTTTATGTATGGAACCAGTTAAAACCGGATAACATTAAAACCGTCAGTTTGAACTGTTGCCCTTCCAAACTCAAGGAACATGGAGACTGCACCTATCTTGAGCCGGATAAGATCGGGCCGTTTAAAAAGATGGTCGGCATTGACAACAACATGGACGTTGAAACGGCTGAAGAATTCAAACCGGAAGAACGGTTCAGCCGCTGGATGTTTGAATTTACCAAGTGCATCAAGTGTTACGGCTGCAGGAACATCTGCCCGGTCTGCTTTTGCAAGGAATGCAGCCTGGAACACCCCGAACTGATCGGTACCGGAACGCTTCCGCCTGAAATACCGATCTTCCATCTGGTTCGGGCGGTTCATATGGGCGGCCGGTGCATCGACTGTGGCCTGTGCGAAGACGCCTGCCCGGCGGACATCCCGTTACGGTTGCTTTACAGAAAAGTCAACGCAACGGTTTCCGATGTCTTTGATTATCAGACCGGTACCAGCCCGGAGCAATCGCCATTCAACCTGCTGGGCGAAGAAGTGACGCTGGAACTCAAACCGCTTTAAGAATTGAATATTGAATATTGACGCTTGAAGATTTGATAATTTGAAAGTCACAACAAAGCCAATCGCCACATTAAGGAGTAACAAGTATGGATTTTAAATTCGTTCCTTCAGTTTGTTCATATTGCGGTTGCGGCTGCGGGGTTTTGTTCCAGGTAATGGACGGCCAGGTCGTGGACACGCTGCCGATGAAAACGCATCCGGTCAATGAAGGCAAACTGTGCATCAAAGGCTGGAACCTTCATGAACACGTGATCAGCGAAAAACGCCTGACGACCCCGCTGCTCAAAAAGGACGGGCAATTTCAGGAAGCAACATGGGATGAGGCCATCCAGACCGTTGCCGGACGGCTTAAGGAAATTATAAACGCCCATGGGCCCGACAGTGTCGCTGTATTGGCTTCGGCCAAAATCACCAATGAAGAAAATTACCTGGTTCAGAAATTTGCCAGGGCCGTGATCGGAACCAACAACGTTGATCACTGTGCCCGGCTCTGACATTCTTCCACTGTGGTCGGTCTGGCCGCAGCATTCGGCAGTGGAGCCATGACCAATTCCATTGCCGAAATCGAAGATGCCGCTTGCATTTTTATTATAGGTTCCAACACTTCGGCATGCCACCCGCTGATCGCCCGGCGGGTTTATAAGGCCAAGCAAAAGGGTGCCAAGCTCATTGTGGCCGATCCCAGAAACATACAGGTCTCGCGCTTTGCCGATATCGTTGTCAACCATCGTTTGGGAAGCGATGTGGCGCTGCTCAACGGCATGATGCACATTATTTTTAAAAATAACTGGCAGGACCAGGGCTATATTGAAGCAAGATGTGAAGGGTTAGACGGATTCAAAGCGGTCGTGGAAGCCTATACTCCGGAAAGAGTCGAAGCCATCACCGGTGTGGCCCGGACGGATTTGGAAAAGATGGCCGAGCTGTATGCCGTCAATTCTCCGGCGGCATTGCTGTATGCCATGGGGATCACCCAGCACACCACCGGTGTCGATAATGTCAAGTCTTGCTGTAACCTGGCCATGCTCTGCGGCAATGTGGGCGTGCGCAGCGGCGGCGTCAATCCCCTGCGCGGGCAGAACAATGTCCAGGGGGCCTGCGACATGGGCGGTCTGCCGAATGTATTTCCGGCCTATCAGCCGGTCAACGTCGAAGCCAACACTGAAAAATTCTCCAAGGCCTGGGGCAAAGCCCTGCCGAATCAGGTCGGTTTAACCATCACCGATATGATTCCGGCCATGATCGAAGGACGGCTGAAAGCCCTGTACATCGTCGGTGAAAACCCGAAAATAAGCGATCCGGATCAAAACCACCTTGATAAGGCCCTGGCCAATTTAGAGCTTCTGGTGTGCC
>JACKQG010008344.1_pt1 | contig 10129 bp, 9 predicted proteins | sample 8237621 | NCBI WGS metagenome assembly JACKQG01 (sample SAMN15677084, study PRJNA649215) | marine metagenome | biome: marine; feature: Black Sea; material: saline water; isolation source: suspended particulate matter (SPM) from the Black Sea western gyre | collected 2013-06-09/2013-06-10 | depth...
TAGATATTATGAAATTAAGACAAATAATTCCAATATTTTTGATTCTCATTCCCATTATTGAAATTGTGCTGTTTGTGGAAATTGGCTCAATAATTGGCAGTTTTCATACAATTTTAATAATAATTATTTCAGCATTTTTAGGATTTTATTTAATTAAGCATCATACAATTTCATATATAGCTGAGATACAAAATAAATTAATGCAAGGCATAAAGCCTGAAAATGAAATATTTTCAGGAATATTATTATTTTTTTCAGGAATATTATTGATAGTTCCCGGATTTTTTACTGATTTTATTGCATTATTACTTTTATTTAGACCTACTAGAGCATTAATTATCTCTAAATATGTGTCATCTAACACAGAGTGGAAGAAGACAAGATCAAAAGGTTCGATTATCGATGTTGATCACAAAGAGGATAAATAAAAGTATTCTCATTATATACTTGAAATTTGAGAAAAGGACGCTATATTATCACTCTAGGAGTTAGAGTTCTAACCTAAACAACAACATTTGAGGAAAAACCTATGAATATAAGACCATTACATGACCGCGTGATTATTAGAAGAATGGAAGAAGAAAAGACTTCTCCTGGCGGTATTGTAATCCCAGACTCAGCAGCAGAAAAACCTATTAAGGGTCAAGTGGTTGAGGTTGGGAAAGGTAAAATTCTTGATAATGGCGATGTAAGACCATTGGATGTAAAGAAAGGAGATTTAATACTTTTTGGAAAATATTCAGGAACCGAGGTTAGTGTTGACGGAGAAGAACTACTTGTTATGAGAGAAGACGATATAACCGCAATAATCAGCGAATAAATTCAATCAAATTATAGAGGAATAACAAAATGACAGCAAAAGAAGTAAAATTTGGTGATGATGCAAGAAAAAAACTTGTAGCAGGCGTTAACATTCTTGCAAATGCAGTAAAAACAACTCTTGGCCCAAAAGGAAGAAATGTTGTTTTAGATAAATCTTTTGGAGCGCCAACTGTGACAAAAGATGGTGTCTCAGTAGCAAAAGAAATAGAATTAAAAGATAAATTTGAAAATATGGGTGCACAAATGGTTAAAGAAGTTGCATCTCAAACATCAGACATAGCAGGGGATGGAACAACTACCGCAACAGTATTAGCTCAATCGATTTTACATGAAGGGCTTAAATGTGTAGCAGCTGGAATGAACCCTATGGATTTAAAGAGAGGGATAGATAAAGCTGTATCTGCGGCGGTCCAGAGTTTACAAAAAATGTCTAAACCTTGTACTGATCATAACGCTATTGAACAAGTTGGAACTATCTCTGCCAATTCAGATAAAAATATAGGATCTATCATAGCTGAGGCTATGGGTAAAGTTGGGAAAGAAGGCGTAATAACTGTAGAAGAAGGACAATCTTTAGATAATGATTTAGATGTTGTTGAAGGTATGCAATTTGACAGAGGTTACTTGTCACCATATTTTGCAACTAATCAACAAAATATGTCTACCGAATTAGAAGACCCATATGTTCTTTTATATGATAAAAAAATTACCAATATTAAAGACATGTTGCCAATCTTGGAAGGAGTTGCTAAAGCTAGCAAACCACTTCTAATTATTGCTGAGGATGTTGAAGGAGAGGCATTAGCCACTCTAGTTGTAAATAGCATCAGAGGTATTGTTAAAGTTGCTGCTGTTAAAGCTCCAGGTTTTGGTGATAGAAGAAAAGCAATGTTAGAAGATATTGCTATTTTGACAGGCGGAACCGTAATAGCTGAAGAAGTAGGCTTAAGTTTAGAGAAAGCTGATATAAGCGTTCTGGGAACCGCAAAGAAAATAAATGTAACTAAAGAAAATACAATTATTATAGATGGTGGAGGTAAAAAATCTGCGATCGAAAGTCGAGTTAATCAGATAAGATCTCAAATTGAAGAAGCAACATCTGACTATGATAAAGAAAAAATGCAAGAGAGAGTTGCAAAACTTGCTGGTGGCGTTGCAGTTATTAAAGTTGGAGCAGCTACTGAAGTTGAAATGAAAGAAAAAAAAGCAAGAGTAGAAGATGCTCTTCATGCTACTAGGGCAGCAGTTGAAGAGGGAGTAGTTCCTGGTGGTGGTGTTGCTATGATAAGAGCAAGAGATTCCCTCAAAAATCTTAAAGGCGATAACTCTGATCAAGATCAAGGTATTCAGATAGCCAAACAGGCGATGCAAGAACCTTTAAGACAAATAGTAGCTAATGCTGGTGACGAAGGCTCTGTAGTGCTTGCAAAAGTTGAAGAAGGAAAAGAGTCATTTGGTTATAATGCTGCTACATCAGAATATGGTGACATGCTGAAAATGGGAATTTTAGATCCTACCAAAGTGACCAGAACAGCATTACAAAATGCATCTTCTATCGCTGGGCTTATGATTACGACAGAAGCAATGGTTACAGAACAAGCAAGCGATGATGCTCCTGCTGGTGCAGCCCCTGCAATGCCTGATATGGGCGGTATGGGCGGTATGGGTATGGGCGGTATGGGAGGAATGTAATCCCTTTCAATTCTAATCATTTCTAGATATATATTACTAAGCCTCTTATTTAAGAGGCTTTGTTATTTTTTAACAAATGTTAAGATACTTGTATGGATAGAATATGGTTAAAAAGTTACCCAGATAATTTTGTATCAGAAATTAGCCAAAATAAGCATAATTCAATTATTGATTTAATGAATGAGGCAACAAAAAAGTTTTCAAAAAATAAAGCATTTAGTAATTTAAATTCACAATTAACATACCAAGAAATCAAAAAATTTTCAGAGAAGTTCGGAGGATTCCTTCAACATAAATTAGCCATTAAAAAATCAACAAATATTGCAATTATGCTTCCTAATCTTTTAAGCTATCCTGTCGCAGTTTTTGGATCATTTATAGCTGGCGGTATAGTGGTTAATGTAAATCCATTATTTAAACAAAGAGAAATTTTAAATGTACTGATTGATTCTAAAGCTGAAATAATCATTGTTCTTGATAGATTTTTAGAAGAGTTAGAGCCTATCATTAATCAAACTAAATTGAAGCATATAATAGTGTGTGATGTTACAGACCTATTGAATCCATTAATGAAATTTGTCGTTAAAATTGTATTAGGGATCAAGGGACCAAAAGTCAAACAATTAAAATCAACATACATAAAATTCTCAGATATTATAAAATATGAAAAGAAACCAAATAAAATATTATTGAGTAGGGAAGATATAGCTCTACTTCAATATACTGGAGGTACTACCGGTAAATCAAAAGCTGCGGTTCTTACACATGGGAACCTATTATCAAACATTGAACAACTTAGTATATGGATAGGAAAAAGTATTGAAATTGGTAAAGAAAGCATAGTTACAGCTCTACCCCTTTATCATATTTTTTCACTGACAGTTAATTTCCTTTACTTTTTTAGTATAGGGTCAAAAAATATTTTAATTACGAATCCACGAGACTTAAAGTCTTTTGTCAAAACATTAAGAACTAATAAATTCACTGTCATAACAGCAGTCAATACATTATTTAATCTTTTATTATCAAGTTCCAGTTTTAAAAAAATAGATTTTAAACATTTAAAGTTTTCTGTTGGAGGGGGAATGGCTGTTCTTAAAAATACAGCACAAAGATGGAAAAAAATAACACAAACAAACATAACCCAGGGATATGGTCTTACAGAAACTTCTCCAGTTATTTCGGTTAATATTATTTCTGATGAATATAATGGAACTATTGGCCTTCCTTTGCCTTCAACTGATATTTCTTTAAGGGATGATAAAGGCAATGAAATTGGAATAGATGAAGTTGGAGAACTATGTGTTAAAGGGCCTCAAGTCATGAAAAATTATTGGAATAATATAAATGAAACAAAGAATGCATTTACTGAAGATGGTTTCTTTAAAACAGGAGACATAGCTTCTATTGATAAAAATGGATATATAAAAATTGTTGATAGAAAAAAAGATATGATTATCTCATCAGGGTTTAATGTTTATCCAAATGAAATTGAAGATTATGTTGCAACTCATCCAGATATTTTAGAATGTGGCGTTATAGGTATACCAGATATAAATCGAGGGGAAAGTATAAAATTATTTGTTGTAACTTCAAATGTAGATTTAAAAAAAAATGATATCTTATCTTTTTGCAAAGAAGGACTTACAGTATATAAAATACCTAAAATAATTGAGTTTATAGATGAGCTCCCTAAAAATAATGTTGGAAAGATTCTCAGGCGTAAGCTTAGAGAATTATAATGATTCTTCAAACAAGATGAGATGGTCTATTTCAGATTTAATTCCTATAACCTCGTTTATTTGATGGTTATGATGGCTGGGTGTATAACAAAGGATGTTTTGACCATCCTGTAATTCTAGTTTATATAAGAAATCTGCCCCATGAAAAATTTTTTCTACAACTTTTGCAGATTTCGTTGCATTATCATCATGAATAACATCATCTGGTCTTATCATAACGTCAACTTTCATATTTTTTGAGTAAGGAGCAGTATTTCCAAAAAAAGTCCCTAGAGATGTTTCAACATGATTTGAATCAATAATTTTACCTTTTAAAAAGCTGCCCATACCACAGAAATTAGCTATTTCGCGAGTAAGGGGTTTATGATAAATGTCATATGGTTCAGTATATTGAATAATTTTTTTCTGAGAAAGAAAAGCAATCTTATCAGATAATTCAAACGCCTCTTTAATATCATGAGTGATAACAATTGTAGTAATCTTTTCTTCTTTGAGTAGTTCCTTAACATCCCCTATAAGTTGATCTTTTAGCTCTTCATCAAGAGCAGTAAATGGTTCATCTAGAAGTAAAATTTCAGGTTTAGGTGCTAATGCTCTTGCTACCGCTATCCTTTGTTGTTGTCCGCCAGAAATTTCATGAGGATATTTATTTGAAATATTTTGAATAGCCAAAAGATTCATTAAGTGATTGCATCTGCTCACCTTTTCTTTATTTGAAGTATTAGAAATACCAAAAGCAATATTTTCTTGACAGGTGAGATGTGGGAACAAAGCAAGATCTTGAAAAATAATTCCAATATTTCTTAATTCTGGGGCTATGGTAAAGATAGAGTTATTTACGATCTGGCCATTAAGAAATATTTCACCTGAATTTATAGATTCAAATCCAGCGATTATTCTTAATAAAGAACTCTTGCCTGAGGCGCTAGGCCCAATAACTGAAATAATTTCATTTTCATTAATTACCAGACTCAAGTCTTTTAAAATTTCATCTTCATCTATGTTAAATGAAATATTTTTGATATTAAGTTTCAAAGTTTACACTACCATCATTGATTGTTTTTTTTGTTAATATTATAACAGGAATCAATCCTATAATAATCAACAAGAGGGCTGGCGACGCAATATAGGACAATTGTTCAGCAGAGGCTAACTCATATATATTTATAGATAAAGTATCAAAATTAAAGGGCCTCAATATAAGTGTAGCTGGGAGTTCTTTGACTATATCAACAAAAACCAAAATAAGTGCAGTTATGATAGTTGTTTTCATCATTGGAATATGAATATTTTTAATTATGGAAAACTTAGATAATCCAAATGATCTCGCAGTTAAATCAATGTTGTTTTTAATTTTACTTAATCCTGCTTCAGTCGTAACAAACGAAATGGTTGAAAATCTAACAATATAGGCAATTATAAGAGCAACAAATGATCCGCTTAAATAAAATACTGGTTCTCCAAAAAAACTTGATTGCAATTCATCTAAAAAAGTCACGGGAATCATTATCCCGATAGCTATAACAATACCAGGTATTGAATAACCAAGAGAGAATAATTTCAGAGAGGCATTTGTAACAATATCTTTGACAGATCTATTAAGATACGAAAAATAAATAGATATAACAACGATTAGTAAAGAAGATGTACTAGCGATTACAGTTGTATTCCAAAGAAGTTGCGTATAAGAGTTTTCAAAAATATATGAATAGGTGTCTAAGAACCAAGCTATCAATTGAGCAATTGGAATAATAAACCCAAACGCTGAAATAATTAAGCACCAAAAAAAAGCATAAAAACCATCTTTTTTATTTAGTAATTTAGGCTCACTGAGTTTTGATTTTTGTGATGTATGTATATACTGACTTTTACCTCTTGAAAACTTCTCTAAAACTATTATGACAAAAACAAAAGTTAAGAGTAATGATGCTAAATGAAGAGCGCTTGTTTCGTCTCCTAATGAGAACCAGGTTCTAAATATTCCGGTTGTAAATGTACTAACACCATAATAATCAACAGTTCCAAATTCTGCCAGAGTTTCCATAATAACGAAACTTAACCCTGCCACAATACCTGGCCTAGCTAGTGGTAAACTAATTCTTCTAAAACAGGTAATTTTATCAAGACCCATTGACCTGCCAACTTCTAAAATGCAGTATGATTGTTCTTTAAAGGATGAATAGCATAAGAGATAAACATAGGGATATAAGCAAATACTTAAGATGAAAGTAACCCCGTAAATATTTCTTAAATCGGCAAATCTATATAATTCTTCACCTAAACCTAAATAATTATCAACAAAATTGAACAACAATCCAGATGGCTCCACTAAGCCAGCATAAATATAAGCACTCACATAAGTAGGTATGGCTATTGGCATTACTAATAACCACTTAAAGACATCTTTTCCTGGGAATTTATGCATTGCTACCAACCATGCCGAGGAAACTCCGATTAGCAAAGTTATAAAGGCAACAGAAAATACGATAATTAAGGTATTTGATAAATAGTTAATTAATAAATTATTGGCTAGATGGTCCCATAATTCTGTTGATGGATGAAATAGATATGAAAAAACAGTCAAGATCGGAGTAATTAATATAAAAACAATTGGGAGTAATATCAGTTTATTTTTATATTCAGAAAATATTTTTAGCATATTTATTGCCAATTTACTTCATCAAATATTTTTGCTGCTTTTGAATTATTAGACCCAAGTTGGTTTAGGTTAATCTGATCTTGTTTAAATGGATATCCCCATGAGTAAACAATTTTACTAAGATTTATAGTATCTCTAATTGGGTATTCATGATTAGCTCTTGCATAAAGCTCTTGAGCCTTGTCATCAGCTAAATATTCAATAAATTTGATAGCATTATCCAAATTTTTTGTATGTTTTATTATTGCGGCACCACTTATATTTATATGAGCACCTCTTGATTTTTGATTAGGAAAAAAGATTGAAATTCTTTTAGCATATTTTTTTTCAACTTCTTTTTTTGAAGCCATCCACTTTCCAAGGTAATAAGTATTAGCTAGTGTTAAATCACATTCTCCTAAAACAACTGATGTCATTTGAGTTCTATCATTGCCTTTTGGGTCTCTCGCAAAATTAGATACTACAGATTTTGCCCAATTTTTTGCTTCCTTCTCACCCAAATGTGTGATTAATGATGCTAACAATGATTGATTATAAATATTACCCGAGGATCTCATGCAGATTTTACCTTTCCATTTTTTATGAGCTAAACCCTCATAAGTTGACAAATCTTTTACATTTACAGATAAAGGATTAAACATTATCACTCGTGATCTTATAGATAATCCATACCAAAACCCATCATCATCTCTTAGATTTTTTGGGACTAGCATATTTAATTTCTTAGAATTAATTTTTTTTAAAAGATTTTTTTTCTTTGCTTCGTATAAATTTCCAGCATCAACTGTTAATAAAACATCCGCTCTAGTATTTTTGCCTTCTTGTTCTATACGCTTCTGAAGAACTTTTGCTTTTCCAGAAATTATATTAACTTTTATGTTGGTATCTTTTTCAAAAGCATCTAAGAGAGGCCTTAATAAGTAACTTTTTCTTGCAGAGTAAATATTTACTTCATTAGATTTGCTGTTTATATTTGTATCATCCAAATCAGCCCACAGTAGTTCAGATGGCAAGCTAAACATAATTAAGCAGTAAAATATTATAGTTAAGATAGATTTTTGCATCTATATGGTCCTTTTATAAACGAGAATGATTCTTATTATACACACTATTCAGGTAGATCAAAATCACTTATTTTCGATAAAACATAAATAAATACATGTGTTTTAGTCACTTAAGTCATGTTATAGTTTTTAGTTAATTCATATATAGAAGTAAAAAACTCATGATAATGTCTGAACTTGATGGACAAATTTGGATGGATGGATCTTTTTGTGATTGGAAGGATGCAAAGATACATATTTTAACCCATACGCTTCATTATGGGACTGGTGTATTTGAGGGGGTTAGAGCATATGAAACAGATGAAGGTCCTGCTGTCTTTAGACTAGAAGACATACTGATAGACTATTTAATTCGGCTAAGCTTATAGGAATGAATATTCCATTCACTAAAGATGTTCTTATGAAAGCACAATGTGATGCAGTTAATATTAATAAATTAAAAAATGCATACATTCGCCCATTATGTTTTTATGGAAATGAAGGCATGGGATTAAGAGCCGACAATTTAAAAGTACATTGTGCTATTGCTGCATGGGATTGGGGTCCATATCTAGGAGAAGATAAAATAATTAATGGAATAAAAATAAAAGTATCTTCTTTTCCTAAAAGAACTGAAGAGGCAATGTTATATAAAGCAAAAGCAACAGGCAATTATCTGAATTCTATGCTTGCACTAAAAGATGCTCTTAATGATGGATATGATGAAGCATTAATTCTTGGCACTGATGACTCAGTAAACGAGGGCTCCGGGGAAAACTTTTTTTTGATAAAAGATAATAAATTAATTACTCCAGATTTATCGACTGTTTTAGATGGAATCACAAGAAAAACTATTATTTCTCTAGCAGAAGACTTAGATATACAAACAGTTGAAAAAAAAATAAGTTTGGATGAAGTTTTTGAGTGCGATGAAGCTTTCTTTACTGGAACTGCAGCTGAAGTAACCCCAATAATTGAAGTTGATAATACTAAAATTAATAATGGAATCCCAGGTCAAATAACTAAAAAATTACAAGAAAATTATTTTAATCTTATTAGAGGAAAATATGACAAGTATGATGAATGGCTAACCATCCTGTCAAATAAGTAAATGATTAAAAGAAAAAAAATACTTGTTATTGGAGACATAATGTTAGATAGATATTGGATGGGGTCTGTTAACCGCATTTCTCCAGAAGCACCAGTTCCAATTATCGATGTAGATTCTTCGATAGATAAGCCTGGAGGGGCAGCTAATGTTGCAAAAAATCTATCAGATTTTGGAATGGATGTAACTCTTGTCGGCATTTCTGGAAAAGATGAAGCTTCAGAAAAACTATCAGCTTTAATGTCAAATTTAAATATTGTTTATAAACCTCTTATGGATTCAAAAGTTAGAACAACTATGAAGCTTCGAGTAATTAATAAAAATAAACAATTAATGAGAATCGATCATGAAGATAAAAATAAATCAAAAATTGTTTCAAATTTATATAAGATTATAGACCCTATAGTAGATTCTTTTGATGCAATAATAATTTCAGATTATGGCAAAGGTGCTGTAAAACCAATTATCAAAAAAGTTTTAAAAATTGCATCTAAATTAAATATAATGACTTTCATTGACCCAAAAGGTGATGACTTTGCCTTCTATAAAGGAGCTTATTTATTAAAACCAAATCAGAAAGAATTTGAAAATATAATGGGTACATCCAAAACAACTAGCGAATTTAAATTAAAAGGAGAAAAGCTCCGAAAAGAACTTAAGCTAAATTCTCTCCTTGTTACGAGAGGTAAAGATGGAATGATGTTATTTGAAAAAAAACAAATAACTTCTTTTAAAGCTATTCAGCAAGATGTTTTCGATGTTACTGGAGCTGGGGATACAGTTATATCAATAGTTGCATCATACATGACGGCTGGAGAAGATATGATAGCAGCGGTTACAATGTCTAATATTGCCGCTGGATTGTCTGTACAAAAATTAGGATCAACAAGCGTATCACAAAAAGATTTATCTAATGCTGCCAAAAAATAATAAATTAGTAAAAAATACCGCTGAACTCAAAGCTCTTTGTTCTGGTTACACTAACCAAAATAAAAAAATTGGTCTTACAAATGGGTGTTTTGAGATTTTACATACTGGTCAAACATATATACTTGAGGAATCT
>JACKQG010008345.1_pt1 | contig 10129 bp, 10 predicted proteins | sample 8237621 | NCBI WGS metagenome assembly JACKQG01 (sample SAMN15677084, study PRJNA649215) | marine metagenome | biome: marine; feature: Black Sea; material: saline water; isolation source: suspended particulate matter (SPM) from the Black Sea western gyre | collected 2013-06-09/2013-06-10 | depth...
TTTAGATATGGCGGTATTAGTGGGATTTGGTGTTTTCGTGCTTTTGTGGCGGAAGAAAAAATGCCACTAAAACACAAAGACACGAAAATCCACAAAAAGTTTAATTGCCATTTTTGATTACTAAAATAAAGATCATTTAGAAAATCGCTGAAGTTTCGTGACAGGACTAAAATCTTAATTCGTTAGTCTTTCAATCTCCTCCACTTCCCTCGGAATATTTGCCATCAGATCCACCGGTATTTCATCTATCAAAATATCATTCTCAATCCTTATTCCGATACCTTCTTCCTTAATATAAAGCCCCGGTTCGCAGGTAAGTATCATTCCTTTTTTAAATTCCTGGTACTTGCCGCCCACATCATGTACATCTAAACCGATGAAGTGAGCCACGCCGTGCATTAGGTATTTGGAATACAAAGGCTGGTCAGCATCCTGCTTTTTAACATCTTCTTTGGTAAACAATCCCAAACCTATCATTTCCTTTTCCATCATTTTCCACACTTCTTTATTCACCTTGTCAATGGTGTTTCCGGGTTTATAAAGCTTGATGGCTTTTTTCTGAACCCTTAAAACAGCTTCATAACATTGCCTTTGTCGTGTGGTAAATTTTCCGTTAACTGGGATTGTCCGTGTGCAGTCGGCTGCATAGTTGCCGTATTCGGCGCCGAAGTCCATAAGCAAAAGGTCGCCATCCTTACATTCCCCGCTGTTTTCAATATAATGAAGCACCAAAGCATTTTTCCCTGATCCGATAACCGGCTGGTAAGCATGTCCTCCTGCGCCATTCATCAGGTATTCATGCGTTATCTCAGCTTCAATTTCATATTCTTTTGCGCCAGGTTTAACAAATTTCAGAATACGCCTGAAAGCCGATTCAGTGATATCACACGCTTTTTGGATCAACTTAATTTCTTCAGGTTCTTTAACAAGCCTTTGATTTGTAATTAAGGGCGCTAATCTTTCAATGTTGTGGGCAGGATATTGCTCTTTTATGCTTGTAGCAAAGCGATTATCGCGATAAGCCACATCCGTTTGATATTTTATATACTCATTAAGATTAATGTAGATATTATCTGAATTTAAAACAAGGTCTCTGAGAACCGCATCAAAGTCATCAAGCCATTTAACGGTTTCCACTCCGGAAATCTTTCTTACTTCTTCTCTAATATATTTATGCCCTGTCCATGTTTCAAGCTGTTCATTTGGTTTTATGGTAAAAACAATCTCCCTTAATTTCTTATCAGGAAAATCGGGGCATAAGGTTAGAATACATTTTTCCTGTTGCAGTCCTGTCAGATAAAACATATCCGAATTTTGACGGAAAGGAAAATTCTGGTCAGCGTTGCGGTTTAGTTCATCATTTGCATTGATTATTGCTACAGAACCGGGCAGGAGTTTTTTTACAAGCTTTACCCGGTTATTAATAAAAAAGGATGTTTTGATGTGTTGGTATTTCATGAGTTATAAGTTTACGGTTATTTAAAATCTATACAAATTAAAGAAATATCTAAATTTATAATCCGATAAAATAAATAAAAATATACTTTTGCATTGTTAATTTAATAACAAAAGGGCAGAAGTATTAAGTATTTTTTGACTAAATCATTGATTATGGGCACTTCGAGATTTCAATCATCGCTTGCAAAAAAATTTATAATGGCATTTGCAGGATTGTTTTTAATTACATTCCTGTTTGTTCATTTGGGTATAAACATATTAGTCTTATTACCCGATACCGACTGGTTCAACATCGCTGCTAATTTTATGGCATCAAATCTTATAATTAAGGTTTTTGAAGTTGTATTGTTTGGCGGGTTCATTATTCATATCACATACGGATTGGTTTTGCAATTTCAAAACTGGTGGGCACGCCCTCATCGGTATAAAATAGAAGGCTGGTCGCATAAATCACCTTTCTCCAAATTTATGATCCATGCTGCAATAATTATTTTGATTTTCCTGATAATCCATCTTATAAATTTTTACTTCCGTTCAAAGTTTGGGGAAATGGACGAAGTTACTATTAACGGCAATCACTATCACGACATGGCAGCCTTGGTGTTAGCCAGATTCAAATTGATAGAATATGTGATCGGATATATTATTGCCTTTATTATTTTAGGTTTTCATTTACACCACGGATTCCAGTCAGCCTTTCAATCGCTCGGATTGAATCATTATAGATATACCCCTATTATCAGTAAGGTTAGTACTCTTATTTCCATTATTCTGCCATTGGGTTTTATTATTATTCCTCTGGCTATTTATTTTGGTAATTATTAATAACAGAAAAAAACATAACTATATATGGTTACTTTAAATTCAAAAATACCCGAAGGACCGTTAGCAGAAAAGTGGTCAAAATACAAATCCTCTATGAAATTAGTGAACCCGGCTAATAAAAAGAAGCTGGATATTATTCTTGTCGGTACGGGACTTGCCGGTGCGTCAGCAGCTTCTTCATTAGGAGAGTTAGGATATAATGTGAAAGTCTTTTGTTTCCAGGATACTCCGAGAAGGGCACATTCGGTTGCAGCACAGGGGGGCATTAATGCAGCAAAGAACTACAAAAACGATGGCGATAGCGTTTACCGTCTTTTTTACGATATGATAAAAGGCGGCGATTACAGGGCAAGAGAAGCAAATGTTTATCGTGCAGCAGAAGTCAGTAATGCTACCATTGATCAGTTAACAGCTCAGGGCGTTCCTTTTGCCAGGGAATATGGCGGCACATTGGATAACCGTTCATTTGGCGGGGTGCAGGTTTCAAGAACATTTTATGCCAAAGGACAAACAGGGCAGCAATGTATATTAGGTGCTTATTCAGGATTAAGCCGGCAGGTAAAGAATGGTACCGTGAAAATGTTCAGCCGCCGTGAAATGCTCGAACTAATTATCGTTGATGGAAAAGCCAGGGGAATTATAACAAGGAATCTAATAACCGGCGAAATAGAAAGACATTCGGGACATGCTGTGGTTCTGGCAACAGGCGGCTACGGAACTATTTACTACCTTTCTACTCTGGCTGTTAATTCTAATGCATCGGCTGCCTGGACAGCTTATAAAAAAGGAGCATTTTGGGGGAACCCGAGTTTTATTCAGATACATCCTTCAAGTATCCCTGTATTAAACGATTACCAGGCAAAGTTAACACTGATGTCCGAATCGCTGAGAAATGACGGCAGAGTTTGGGCTCCAAAGAAAAAGGGAGACAAAAGACCTGCTAATGATATTCCTGAAGAAGAAAGAGATTATTATTTGGAAAGAAGATACCCTGCTTACGGAAATCTTGTACCGAGAGATGTAGGTTCAAGAGCAGCCAAAGAAAGGTGTGATGCCGGTTATGGAGTTGGTGATACGGGTTTGGCTGTAAATCTTGACTTTAAAGATGCTATTGCAAAACAAGGCAAGGAAGCCATTGAAGAGAAGTACGGTAATCTTTTTGAAATGTATGAAAAGATAACAGGTATTAACCCTTATGAAGAGCCGATGCGTATTTATCCTGCCGGGCATTATACTATGGGTGGCTTATGGGTTGATTATGAACTAATGACTACTATTCCGGGTTTATTCGCTATTGGCGAGTCCAATTTCTCCGATCACGGTGCAAACCGATTGGGTGCAAGTTCATTGATGCAATGCTCCGGCGATGGTTACTTTATTATTCCTAATACAATAGGTAACTATCTCGCTGATGAGATCAGGACGCCAAAGATACCGACTGATACTCATGAATTTGAAGAAGCTGAAAAGGCTGTTAAGTCAAAAATTGAAAAGCTGCTCTCGGTAAACGGCAGGCAAACTGTTACTTCATTCCATAAACGATTAGGGAAAATTCTCTGGGATTACAGTGGAATGACAAGAAATGAAGAAGGTTTGAAGAAAGGTTTGGTTTTGGTAGATGAATTGGAAAAGGAATTCTGGAAAGACGTATAAGTACCGGGAACTGCAGATGAATTGAACCAGGAATTAGAAACAGCCGGAAGGGTAGCTGACTTCTTCGAACTGGCAAAATTAATAATTACCGATGGTTTGAACCGCAGAGAATCATGCGGTGCTCATTTCCGTGAAGAAAGCAAGACAGAAACCGGCGAAGCAAAACGCGATGACAAGAATTATTCGTATGTTTCGGTTTGGGAATATAAAGGAAAAGACAAACCGCCTGAATTGCATAAAGAAGAATTGAACTATGAATATGTTGAAGTGAAGGTTAGAGACTATAAATAATGGTTGAATGATAAAATATAACAATAATAACAGCAATGAATATAAAACTTAAAATCTGGCGGCAAAAAAATGCGAAAGCCAAGGGTAAATTTGAAGATTACACTTTGGATGATGTTTCACCTGAAATGTCATTTCTCGAAATGTTGGATGCTTTAAACACAAAGCTGATAGAAGAAGGCGGTGATCCTGTTGCTTATGATCACGATTGCAGGGAAGGAATATGCGGATGCTGCAGCTTATATATTAACGGCAATCCTCACGGGCCTGGTGAGAAAACAACAACCTGTGAATTGCACATGCGTTCATTCAAAGATGGACAGACACTGATTGTTGAACCCTGGCGGGCAAAATCGTTTCCTGTTATTAAAGACCTGATAGTTGACCGTAATGCATTTGATAAGATCATTGTTGCCGGAGGTTTTATTTCTGTTGATGCAGGCTCTGCCCCTGATTCAAATTCTATTTTGGCTAAGAAAGAAAATGCCGATGAAGCAATTAATTCTGCATCATGTATAGGATGTGGCGCATGTGTTGCTGCCTGTAAAAACGCTTCTGCAATGTTGTTTGTATCAGCCAAAATATCACAACTTGCGCTCCTGCCTCAGGGAAAAGTTGAAGCCATGGACAGAGTGAATGCAATGGTAGCCAGGATGGATGAATTAGGATTCGGAAACTGTACCAACACTTACGCCTGCGAAGCAGAATGCCCGAAAGGAATTAAAATTACCAACATAGCCCGCATGAACCGTGAGTTCTTTGCCGCTAAGGTTGTGGGGTAAAACATGAAGTAAGTTACCAATAAAATATTAATTTTTTGTATTTGACATCACACATCATACATGATAACTATGGTGTTGACTCATTTCACAAAGCATCCGGCGGTTTTCTTTTCTCCTTTTTATCAGCTATTATCCGCTTCTTCTCCAATCGCTTTTCTTTTGATGCCGGCGTGGGTTTGGTGGGTTTTCGTTTTTTGGGAGGGGTGAGTGCCTTCTGCAATAATTCATAAAACTTTTCAATTGCTTTTTCCTTGTTTTTCAATTGCGAACGATCATCCTGCGAAACAATAATCAGTTCACCTTCGCTATTGATCTTGTTTTTAAGCTTTATTAGAAGGATATCTTTTTCTTCATCATTGAGCAAACCAGAGTTGGGAATATGAAACCTGAGTTCAACTTTAGTGCTGACCTTATTCACGTGCTGCCCGCCCGGACCGCTGCTGCGGGAACTTGTGAACACCAGTTCACGTTCGAAAGGTATGCCTGTAAAGCCATTTTGCTCAATTGTTTCCATATTTTAGTAATCTATTTATAAAATCCTATTTACCCAATATTCAGGATTTCTATGTTGATGAGCAACTGCAATGATAAAAATTTTATTATTGCGGATACAAGAAATTAAAATTATTTGGAAATCTTTTTACTATTGGTTTTCTGGTATTTGCTGTATGTTTTTCCCAAGCCTTTGGAAACTAGAAATTAACCTAATAATAGATAAGGTTTCATTAAAAAATCATCTCCCAAGCCCTTGGATTGCATGTTATAATAATCAATTGCATCATCTAATTCAATTAAAGCAGGCTCAAGAAATTCAACTTTCATTGTTTATATTTTTCTATTATCTGCTCCAAAGGAATGGTAGTTACTTTACCTTTTGTTAAAGCATAATATCTTTCTTCGGATTCTTTAGCCCAAACCCGTTCTATTTTTTCATCTGATTTATCTAAGCTTTGTGCCAGCATTTCTATAAGATGAATCCTTTCCGAAGGTCTTAAGTTCAATGCTTCCAAATATAGTGCTTCTGTATTTTCCATAAATCAATAAAATAAGTATTGAAAATAACTTAATTTTAATATAAGCAAAAATACAATAAATAATCCATGTATTCCAAAAGACGGCTTTTTATATATACTGAAACGCATAAACTTCGCAAATTACTGAAAAGCAATTATAGTGATTTAAAGTGAGTTGTGTTCATATTATTTTGCCTGCCCGTCCGTTCAGGCGGGCATTCCCGTTCAGTATCAGTTTATTTTCATGTGGATACAAATGACGTTATTTTGTATGTATACTCGTTCTTAATACCGAATAATCGGTACGAAAGTCAATACTGTTTGGGGAGAGTTATATCGATAGGAAAAGACTTATATTTTTTACCTGCCAGCCGTATAACTCAGGCAGGCGGGCATGCCCAACTGTGTCATTCAGGCGGGCAAAACTTGTCCGTGTCGGTATAATATCATTAGTGGCACGAGCCGAATCCTGAATCTTCAATGGGCATCAAAACTATTTCTCTCCCGGAGGTTGTATTTTTCCAAATTATATTATTTTTACAACTCTAATCATTTTGTATTGAAATATGGCACGACTATTTTTATTGGTGGTATTTTACTATATAATTATATTTTGTTCTGCTCAACAAAATAAAATTGACAGTTTAATTAATACGCTGCCCGCAATAACCGATAAATATAAGAAGTCAAAAACTTTAAATAATATTTGTTTAAAGCTGGTTTATATCAATCCCGATTCAGCATTAAAGTTTGGTCAAAGAGCATTGGAAATTGGAAAAGATGAAAATGATAACCTGATAAAAGGTGAATCTTTTAACAGGATTGGAATTGTATATGATGTAAAAAACGTATGGGATAGTGCTTTGATATTTTACGATTCAGCCTTGTTGTGTGCTGTTAAAGCCAATGATTCCATCACAATAGCAAGTGCTTATAATAACATCGGGCTGGTATATTGGAATAAATCCATATATGATAAAGCGATTGATAATTTTTTCAAATCACTGAAATTATTCGAGAAACTTGGTAAAAAAAGAGGCGTTGCCAATACTTATAATAATATCGGTTTGATACTTATGGAGCAAGACCGCGATTCCTCTGCATTGCAATACCAGTTTAGCAGTCTTAAAATACGTGAGGAAATTAGCGATGAATATGGGATAAATGATTCAAGACTAAACATAGCGCTTCTATACTGGAGTCTGAAAAAATATGACTCCAGTGCCTACTATTATAAAAGAGCTATTCCCTTTTATATTAAAACAGATAACCATTACGCATTAGGAACCGCATTTAACGGACTGGCAATGGTTTATGAAGATATTCATAAACCGGACTCTGCATTGTTTTATTATAATAAAGCTATTAATGAACATTTAGAAGTTCAGAATTTTTATAAAGCGGCATCAAGTTTACTCAACAAGGCACATGTTTATAATCAATCAGGCGATACTGAAAACGAGCTAAATATTCTACTCAAGGCAAAAAGTCTATTAGATGATGAAAGCTCAATTAGGGTCAGGTCGAAGATTTTATTTCAATTAGCCGAACTTTATAATAAAAATGGGCAATATAAAAAAGCATCTGAACTTTACCTGGAATTTAAAGCTATTGATGATAGTTTGTATAATGTTGACAGGGATGAAAAAATCGAGCAGATCAAGGTAAAATATGAAACTGAGAAGAAGGAAAAAGCACTCCTGAAGGAAAAAGCCGAAAACGAAAGATTGCAAAAGGAAAAGGCTCTGACCGAAATACGGTTATATAACCGTAACAAATGGATTATAGGAATAATAGGCGCCAGCCTTATTTTGATCTTCTTCATTTTATTTATTTCTCAACGAAATAAGCGAAAAGCACAGGCTGAAAAGGATTCGGCAATAATTATGGAAAGAGAAAAAGGATTAAAAGCAGTGTTTAATGCACAGGAGGAGGAAAGGAAAAGAATTGCAAAAGACCTTCACGATGGTATAGGCCAGCAAATTAGCGCTATAAAAATGTATTTTCAAAACTTTGCAAAAGGAATTATTGAAACGAAACCGGAACTAAAGGAAGACATTTTAAAGGTTGAAAAGATGGTAACAGATACTGGCACAGACATTAGGAACATATCTCACCAAATGATGCCAAAAGCTTTATTAGAATTAGGATTGGTAGATGCTTTGGAAGATTTGCTGGAAAATAGTTTTTTTAAGACAAACGTTAAATATAGCTTTGAAACCTTTGGATTAAAAAAACGCTTACCCTCGAATGTTGAAATTGCTTTATACAGAATTGCACAGGAATTATTTAATAATATTATTAAACATTCCGGGGCAAAAAAGGTAGATGTTCAACTTATGAAAATGGAAAGCCACTGTATTCTCATCGTCCGGGATGATGGACGGGGGATTCCGGAAAGTGAAGCATCTTACGGAATAGGTATGTTAAATATAAATAACCGCTTGAGCACTATAAACGGAAATTTGAATATGGATTCGGGTAAAGGTAAAGGTACTACTGCAACTATTAGGATTGGATTGGCATAGTCGGCAGTCGGCAGTCAGACTGTAGACTGTGGACTGTGGACTTATTTAACAGAACAAACACATTAATGGAAAAACCAGCACATAACATCATCCTCGCTGATGACCATGAAATTTTCCTGGACAGCCTGTCTGTTATGCTCAATTCTGAAGAAAACCTTAAAGTGGCAGGCAAAGTTAATAATGGCAAAGAGTTGGTAAAAAAGGTTCAGGAATCGGTTCCCGATCTGTGTATCGTTGACATGGACATGCCCAACATGAATGGTTTGCAGGCTTCGGAAATTTTGTTAAAATTATATCCGGATATTAAAATACTTATCCTCACCATGCACAAGGAAAAAAGTCTGATCAGGAAAATGATGAGCATGGGAGTAAAAGGCTATTTAATTAAAACGTGTGATAAAGATGAATTTATTTTTGCCATTAACCAGGTTCTAAAAAATAAAACCCATTTTTCGGATGAAGTAATTAAAACAATAGTTAAAGATAACGATTTTAATAATCCCGATTCTTCCTATCTTTCAAAAATAGCAATGTTGAGCAACAGAGAAAAAGAAATCATCCGGCATCTTTGTATCGGATTGAAAAATAAACAAATATCCGAAAAACTTTATATCAGCCCGAAAACTATTGATAACCATCGCACCAGTATCATGCGAAAATTGGATGTTCATAATATTGTTGAATTGATCCGTTTTTGTTTGAAGCATGGATTAGCGGAATAAACAATTATTTTGACTTTATTATTATCAAATAGGGTATTTACCCTATCAAATTAAGTCATTTCCCCTATTGTATATATTACAAATTTATAGTAATTTTACACAATTATAATTTCGCATTGAAATTATTATTAACCTTAAAACAAAAAATGATGAAAAATTTATGTATTATCTTGTTGGGTCTGCTCATTTGTTTAGGCCACGGCCTCATGGCCCAAAAATCAACTCCCTTTGCTGAAAAAACAGCAGATGTTGATAAAATAAGTGCTAAATTCGATTTCCCTGCCGAAGGGAGAACATCCAAAAAGGGTGGAGGATATAGTGTAAATGTTGATTTGCTGGACCCGAAACCAAAAAAAGTAGCATTAGTAAGTTTCTACCTTTACGACCCTGCCTGTGGTGAAGCTAAAAAGGGTGGGGCATACTCCACCGCTGCTGTATGGAGGACACCTGATGCTCTGGGTCAAACACATGTTGATGGTTTCTATGCAAAAAGTATAGAACCTTTAAAAGCAGGCTTCGAAGAGTACGATATTGATTTGCTCACACCGGATGAGTTTTTGGATACCCAGGAAAAGAAAGATTTTTTCTATGGTTTTAACCAGGAATCAGGGAAAAAAGAAAAAACTGAAAGAACACAAATTGGCGCTTATGTACAGGCTACTGCATCAACTTTAAAAATTTGTCCCTATGATGAGGGATACAGACCGTTTTTTGTTGTCAACGAACCCATTAGCGCATCAACAGTCGCCAATTTCGTAAATACCGGAATTGGGGGAGCTAACAGAAAAATGACATCAAGCCTTGGTTATGAATTAGCAAAAGGATAGGGTGTTGATGCTATGAGCGTTTGTTATATTGTT
>JACKQG010008346.1_pt1 | contig 10128 bp, 7 predicted proteins | sample 8237621 | NCBI WGS metagenome assembly JACKQG01 (sample SAMN15677084, study PRJNA649215) | marine metagenome | biome: marine; feature: Black Sea; material: saline water; isolation source: suspended particulate matter (SPM) from the Black Sea western gyre | collected 2013-06-09/2013-06-10 | depth...
CCGGCCGCCACAGACGCATCACAAGGAACAGGAAAAGCATAGAAGAGAAGCTGCGCGGTGCGAAAAATGACAACGGCCGACGAAGAACGGGGAAAAAGATGCAGGTATTTCGGGCAGAAGAGAAGGCAACCTTCACCAGCCACAACGGTGCGACCCAAACCTAGCGCCACCGAGCAAACGCCATCTTCGGGTTTGCAGCGGCCGTGCGGGTAAAAATTATGTGAACGCGCTACCCCGGAAAAACTCGGGTAATAGCGCCCATTTCGATTCTTGCCGTAAACCGGTTGAATGATTACCGCCATTTTTTCCTCTTCATGGTGGTACGGCGTCGCCTTAATGTATGAACGCGCCCGGTCGGAAAAGGTCGACGCATAAATCCGCTTGATGCCGCGGCAAAGCTCAGTCAAACGTTTCTCTAATGAGCCGACGTTGCGAATCATCACCGTTTCATAAATGCCGGCAAACGGCTGGTGGTGAGAATCTTCCAACAAGCTCGATGAGCGCACCGCCAACGGGCCTTCGAAATGACGCAGCAATGCGCGCAAATCCGACAGTAATCCACCCGGCAGCCGTCCGCGCAAAAATCGCGCAACCCGTTCTTCTTGATTCAATTGATCGCTGAACGCCACCTTATGCAGGTGGTTTCGACGCAAAAATCGATCAAAAATATCCGTGGTCAGCACCACTACCTGCGGCACGGTAATGCGCACACCCTCAAATTCATTGTCGGGCACGTAGCGCGGAATCATGCGATTAATAAACGCCAAACCGCGTGCTTTTCCGCCTAGTGAACCACCGCCGATACGCGAAAAATAAATCGTGTCGTCGAAAGAATTGCGGTCGAAGTCAGCGATGGCGCCGCGTAAAGCCTGTTTGCGAGCTTCATAAAGAGTGTCCGCCAAATAGTTGCGGACCTCTTCGTCGTTCGAGAAGTCATCCACGCCCATGTCCGAAATCTGGTCGGCCAAGGCAAATTCAGTGCGTGCCCGCAACCACGTCGAGAAGTGGTTGCCCCTGGCATGTTGCATGATGGATTCGATGTCGACTTCGCGCAACGCCACTTCAAGTTCACGTAAGGACCGCGCCTGAGTCAGCAGCTTGCCGCTTGTATCGCGGAATTGAAACGGGCCAAAACCGAAATTCTCCAGCAAAAACTCGCGCATTTGCTGATGTAAAAGATTGGATCCCTTCAAGGCGAAGGTAGCGTTGAATTCTTCGGCAACTTTGGCATTGGCGGCGTCGGAAGATTGCACCATGACCGGCAAGTACGGCGAACGTTCGCGCACGTGCTCGAGCAAATTGTGGCCAGCAGCTTCTTCCACCACCGATCCATGCCGAGTCCGTGGTAACGCAATATCCGAAATTACACCCAGCAGGTGGTCGCGGTTGGCTTCGAACAACTGAATCGCAGTACGCCAATCCCGCGCCAGCAAAATCTTCGGCCGCGCCCGCGCCCGCTGCACCTTATGCGAACGGTTCACACTTTCATCCAGCACACTGCGAATTTGCTGCTGAATCTCGGTGTAAAGCAATGGCAAATAGGCCGACAAAAAGTTCAGCGAATCCTCTACCAACAAAATCGAGCGCACGCCGACCACTTCGCAATCGTGTACACAATTGCGTCGATCTTCCATCAACGTGACGATGGAACTCAAAATCCGACTATCGCCAGTCCACAGGAAGACCTCGTCAAAAGCATTGGTGCCACCGTCGCGCATGAGGCTGTCGATAGCGCCGGTGTCATAACCCAGCAATACCACCGGCGTCGATCCAGTATGTTGCTTGACCTGTTCGGCAAAGCTGACTGGATTGATGCCGCCCATTTGCGGCGTCACGATGACCAGTTCATTTTTATCCGAATGCATGACCCGATCCAGCGCTTCACTGGCATTGGATACACGAACCATGCTCGGTCCATGATTGCCGAATAAAGTGCGGCCGCCAGATAACAAATCTTCGAGCTGGCCGTCTTCTTGCAGAATAAATGCGTCGTAAAGACTGGAAACTAACACCACCTCTTGAATGCGATAAGGCATCAGGGTCTCGAAACCCTGCATCCAGGATTGCGGTTGGTAAGGCTGGTTGGATGTAGTCTTTTTGGCCACCGCTATAAAGACTAGCAGGCCGGAGCGTGATAACACGCACCGGCCTGAAAAACACCCAAAGGTGGATTAGGATTGCTCCGAATTACTCAGAGTTTGCTTAGACCAATCCTTGATCCAACATCGAGTTGGCGACTTTAAGGAAGCCAGCGATGTTGGCGCCATTCACGTAATTTCCAGGCGTGCCGTATTCGTCGGCAGCGCTAGCACAAGAGCTGTGAATGCTGTTCATGATGCCCTTCAGACGGTCGTCGACCTCTTTGCGGCTCCATGCCAAACGCATGCTATTTTGGCTCATCTCCAAACCGGAAACGGACACCCCACCAGCGTTGGCAGCTTTGCCCGGACCGTACAGAATGCCAGTCTCGAGGAAGATGTCGACACCAGCAGCGGTGGTCGGCATGTTGGCGCCTTCGGCAACCAGGCCGACGTTGTTCTTCATCAAGTTCTTGGCATCGTTGCCGTTGATCTCGTTCTGAGTGGCCGACGGGAATGCACAGTCTGCATTGATCGCCCACAGCGGGTTGTGATCCAACGCCGAATCAGCAGGCACGAAGGTCGCACTAGGGAATTCGTCGGCGTAGGCGGAGATGCGTCCCCGGCGGTTGTTCTTCAGGTCCATGACCCAAGCCAGTTTTTCTGGATGAATGCCCTCAGGATCGTGAATGAAACCAGCAGAGTCAGACAAAGTGATCACCTTACCGCCCATTTCGTTGATCTTTTCAACCGTGTATTGAGCGACGTTGCCGGAGCCGGAAACCAAACAAGTTTTGCCTTCCAAGCTGTCATTTTTGGTGCCGAGCATTTCGGCGGCGAAGTAAACCGTGCCGTAGCCGGTTGCCTCAGGCCGAATCAAACTACCACCCCAGCTCAACGATTTGCCAGTCAGAACGCCGGTAAACTCGTTGCGCAGCCGCTTGTATTGGCCAAACAGGTAGCCAATTTCACGGCCGCCGACGCCAATATCTCCAGCCGGAACGTCGGTATTTGGGCCAATGTGGCGCTGCAACTCAGTCATGAAGCTTTGGCAGAAGCGCATCACTTCATTGTCCGACTTGCCTTTAGGGTCAAAGTCACTACCGCCTTTACCGCCACCCATAGGCAGTGTCGTCAAGCTGTTTTTGAAGACTTGCTCGAAACCGAGGAATTTTAGGATCCCCAGGTTGACGCTAGGGTGGAAACGCAGGCCGCCTTTGTATGGACCGATGGCACTGTTGAACTCAACGCGGAAACCGCGCTGCACGTGAATAGCGCCAGAATCGTCCATCCAGGGGACGCGGAACATGAGAACGCGTTCCGGCTCCACAATGCGCTCAAGCAAAGCGGCATTGCGGTACTCGGGGTGGCGTTCCAAAATTGGGCCGAGGGAGCCAACAACCTCGCCCACCGCTTGCAGAAATTCCGGTTGATGGGAATCGCGAGCTTCAACTTTGGAGAGGAGTTCCTTAACGTAATCGGACATTTTAGGTCGGGTATCTAGGAGAATTTGCTGCTGCTGAATCAAGGGAAACAGCGCGGAACGGACGTTTTAATCAGAGTTTTCGCAAGTGCCTTTTTTGCAATTGCCGCAACTTCCGTTGCCACCGCAGCTAGTGGGAGTGGCATCGCCATTCTTGAGGTGCAAGAAGGTAAACGCGCCAAACAGCAAGCCCAGCCCAAGGATGCCGATGAGATGGTTCATGTGTTCAGGTTGTTCGTTGGCGGGTTGAATCAAGAGGCACTGCCGAGACCGGCAAAGCCCATGAATGCTAAAGAGAGACTGCCAGCGATGATCATCACCAATGCAGTCCCGCGAGCTAGGTTGGGTACATTAGCTCTTTCTGAGTCCTCGCGTATGGAGGCCATGAGGACCAAGGCCAAAGTCAGGCCCAGGCCAGCGCCGACGGCGAAAAATAGCCCCTGGAAGAAGCCGTATTCGCGGTTAGTCTGGAAAATGGCCAGACCCAGGATGGCGCAGTTGGTGGTGATCAGTGGCAGGGAAATGCCCAGCTGCTGGAATAACGTCGGGCTGAACTTTTTGATTGCAATTTCGACGATTTGCACCAGCGAAGCAATCACCACAATGAAGGAAATCACCCGCAAGTAGGGAGCGTATTCCAACACAAAGTTATTCAAGAACCACGCACATAATGACGTCAATACAAGCACGAAGATGTTCGCCATGCCCATGCGTAGGGCGGTCTCGACTCGGCCAGAAACGCCCATGAACGGGCACAAACCGAGGAAATAGGCGAGCGTGAAGTTATTCACGATCATCGCTGAGATCAGGATCCAGACTAGGTCTCCCATCACGCGGCCCTCCGCTCTTTGGCGCCGGCACCATCATTGGCCAAGCGCGCCTTTTTTCGTTCCTGATACCAAGTAAGTCCTAGCAGCCAGAAGCCCAAGGTTAAAAAGCCGCCCGGGGGCAGAATCATGACCACCCAGGGTTCAAAATTCGGACCCATGATGTTGTAGCCCAACAGCGAGCCGGCGCCGAGCAGCTCACGCACCGAGCCCATCATCAACAAAGCGATCATGAAGCCGATGCCAGTGCCAGCGGCGTCGAGCAGAGCACGCGAGACTGGCTTTTTCGAGGCAAAAGCCTCTTGTCGACCGAGGATCATGCAGTTCACCACGATCAGGGCGATGAAGGCGCCCAGGTCCTTGTGCAGGCTAGGGGCCATCGCTTCCAAGCTCATATCGGCGACCGTTACGAAGGTCGCAATGATCAGGATATAAGTCGAGATGCGGACTTCGTGCGGAATGAACTTCTTTAACAGCGCGACCAGGAAGCTGGACCCGCAGAGCACGAAAAACGTCGCACCGCCCATGCCCAAACTGTTTTCCACCGAGTTGGTCACCGCCAGCGCGGGGCACAAACCTAGCATTTGAATCAGCACTGGGTTTTCGTTCCAAATGCCGCGGAAGAAGTCTTGGTTAGGAGTGGTTTGCCTCATGAGCCGACCTCCGCCAGATAAGCCTGCAGCGTTGGGTGCCAATGCTCATAGGCTTCGTTAATGATTCGGATCACCGCCTTGGACGAAATCGTCGCGCCAGTGATCATATCGATTTCGTGCACGTCGCCCGAACCTGCACCTGTTTTGACGCCCACCAGTGGGGCTTGCGTGCGCGTGAACATTTCGACGAAGTCCAGGTCCTTTTCAATCTTGTCGCCCAAACCTGGCGTTTCTTTACTTTCCAGCACCTTCATGCCCAGCATCTTTTTGGTGCGAGGATCGTAGCCAAAAATGACTTTGATTTGATCCTGGAAACCAGCGCGGTTGTGAACCACCGCAAAGCCGACGGACCTGCCGTCCGCCGATTTGCCTAAAAAGACCTTTTCGAAATCCTTTTCCAAGCCTCCGGCTGGCAGCTCCTTGTGGAGTTTCTCGTCGACTAGGTAAAGCGTGTCGTAACTGGCCGGGCTCTGCAGGACTTCTTCCACCGCCAAGCGCAGCATTTTGGCCTTGTGAGCCAAGATTGCCGGCTGGGTGGCCTGGTGAACAAAGATCAGCAGCACGCCAGCAAGTAAACCAGCCACCGAAAGCGTCAGCACAATGCGCAAGGACGACGTCTCTTGCTCCGCCGGCGGTTGTTGCTCGGCTGCCTTCGTTTCAGCCTTAGCGGCCTCGAGGTTGCCGTCGGCGGTCATGAAATTGGCGTCGGAGCTCATGCCTGCCCTCCTTTTTTCATGAAGGGCAAGCCACGTTTTTCGGGCGGCGCCTGGCCGAAAACGCGCGGTTGCGTCTTGCGGTTAATGAACGGCACAAACGCATTCATGAACAGGATGGCGTACATCACACCTTCGGGCAAACCGCCCCAAGTACGGATGATGACCACCAAAAAGCCGATGCCTGCGCCAAAAATCCAGCAGCCCTTATGCGTAGTCGGCGACGTCACCATGTCGGTGGCCATGTAAAAAGCACCGAGCATTAAACCGCCGGAGAACAGCATGAAAAACGGGCTGGCGAAGGCTTCGGAATCGAATAGCCAAAGGATGCCCGAGAAGCTGAATACCGTCGCGCAGATGCTGGCCGGGATGCGCCAGTTTAAATAATTGCGCAATGCCAGGAACAGACCGCAAGCCAGTATGACCAAGCCGCTGGTTTCGCCGACGGAGCCGCTGGTGGTTCCTAGCAGTAGGTCCAAGAATTCGGTGGACTGCTTTTCGAACTTGAACAAGCCAAGTGGAGTTGCGCCCGTGCTACCGTCGACGACTTGCGGGCTCATGAGCGGCCAGGCGAAGTTGTCGCCACGCAGACTCCACCACGATCCCGTCTGAGAGGGCCAGGTGGTGATGGCAACTGGAAAGGCGGCTTGCAAAAATGCGCGTCCGAGCAGCGCCGGATTAAATACGTTTTGGCCTAGACCGCCAAAAATGAGTTTGCCAAAGGCGACGCCGAAAAAGCCGCCCAAAAATGCCATCCAAAGCGGCATGCCGGGCGGCAGGGTGAGGCCAAGCAATACGCCGGTGATGACAGCCGAACCGTCGCGTAACGAGCCTTTATGGCCGGTGTAATGTTCCGGAATTAGCGCGCCAAGCACCGCCGCCGCTTGGATCAACAACGCACTTGGGCCGAAAAACCAAAAGGAAACCGCAACCACCGGAATCAGACTGAAAACCACCGTCCACATGATCTTCGGCGTGCTTTCGGGGCCGCTCAAGTGCGGCGTGGCACGAACTAGGAATTGCGGTTCGGTCATTTCCTTGCCTCCGCGGCAAGCTGAGCCCGGGCGACGCCAAAGATATGGCTAAGCGGAATTTTGGAAGGGCAAACGTAGGAACAGCAACCGCACAACATGCAGGTATCCAAATGCAAATCCGTCTGCATTTCTTTGTATTCCATGTTCAAACCCAACGAGCCCATGGCTTGCGGGTTTAAGAACACCGGGCAGGCGTCCAGGCAGTGACCGCAACGAATGCATGGGTAAACCGCTTCCGGGCGTGCTTCGGCTTGGTTCAAAACCACCACGCCGGAAGTGCCTTTGAGGATAGGCGTATCCAAATTGCCTTGCGCCGGGCCCATCATGGGGCCGCCCATGATGACTTCGGCGGCGTCGTCGGCGAGGCCACCGCAGGCGGCGATTAAGTCGCGCAACTTAGTGCCGATAGGAACGATCAGGTTGCGCGGCTTATTCAAACCGCGACCGGTGACCGTCAAAATGCGCTCGACTAGCGGCAGGCCGGTTTCGAAAATCTCGGCGATGGTCGCGACCGAAGCCACGTTTTGCACCACCGCGCCGACGTGCATCGGCAGCCCGCCTTCAGGTACTTCACGGTCGATCAAAGCTTTGATCAACATTTTTTCAGCGCCCTGCGGGTACTTGACGTTCAAGCCCACAATTTCGATGTCCAGATCACTGGGCACCGTTTTACGCATGATTTCGAGGGCATCTGGCTTGTTGTTCTCGATACCGAGGATGGCCTTTTTAACGCCTAAGGCCCTCATCATGATGCGCGTGCCTAAATGCACACGATGCGGGTACTCGACCATGGAGCGGTGGTCAGTAGTCAGGTATGGCTCGCATTCACAGCCGTTCAACAGCACCACATCAATCTTTTGATCCGGCGGCGGTGCCAGCTTTACGTGTGTCGGAAAACCAGCCCCGCCGAGGCCAACCAAGCCGCCGTCTTGAATGGCTTGAAGCAATTGTTTGGTGTCAAGGTCATGCCAATCGGGAATCATGCGCGGGCGGGGTTCCTGCGCAGAAAACTGATCGACCTTAATGAAAATCGCAGGGCTAAACGACCCATTTGGGTGCGGGCCGCGCGCGATCTTGCTGACCGTGCCCGAAACCGACGCATGCAGCGGCACCGAGACATAGCCGTTCGCCTCGGCAATGACGTCGCCACGTTCCACCCGGTCGCCTTCACGGACTAGCGCCACCGACGGCGCGCCGATGTGCTGGCTTAGTGGCAAAACCACTTCGGACGGAAATGGAATGCGGCGCGTTTTGGAACTGGCAGTCAGTTCCTTCATCTCGGGAGGATGAACCCCGTTGCGGAAAAAATCCTTGAGCTTCATGGGGGAAGGTGGCGTGGGGCTGAAGCTTAGTTAAAAGGCTCGGCGCGCTTGATCCACTTGGCCAAGTCGCGTTCCTTAGGGTTGAGCGGCGTGCCAGGGTGAATGATGGCAACTGGGCAGGCTTCAGCGGCTTTGACCAACTGCTGGAAGGTACCAGCTTTGGGGTCGACGATTTCGGCTTGCTTCAAGTCGTTGTACGCGAACATCTTGCCGTTGAGGTTGGTGCACTCGTTGCAAGTGGTGCAGCGTGCGGACTCGATGTAGGCTTCCACCTCCATGTCGTCGTCATCGTCATCTTCCACGGCGGCCGGTGCTTCGACTACGGCAGTTGCAGAAGCGGTTGGGGCAGCTGCGGCGACGGTTGCTGGGGCTGCTGGTTTGGCCGCAGCGCCGTTACCAAACAAGCTCGCGTCGACGTTGACCTCGGCCAATGGTTCCAACTTCGAATCCTGGGCGCGGCGCAGGACGTCGGCAACGGTTTGTGATCCATCGCCGGTTTGCAGCAGGCTTTCGGCCATGCGGCGGGCCACCATTTGCGGGTAATGAATGCGCAGTTCGCGCAGCTTGGCTTCGTATTCGGCTTTGACCAGAGCGAGGCGGGCGTCAAACTCAGCCTCCATGTCGGCTTCCACGCCGCCGCGGGCTGATTCAGCAACTTCCACCGACGCCAACTGCTTAAGTTGAGTCCAAAAATTCAATCGATCCTCGGCTAGCAACACCATTTCCGACGACACCTGCATGCGCCGCAGCTTGCCCTCGGAATCAAGTACGTAAATGAATGGGTTGAGGTCGCCGCGCTCGTCCTCGCTCATCGCAACGAATTCGGCAAATGGCACCATGTCTTCGTCACCCATAGCCGGACGGAAGTGCTTCTTAAAACGACCTTCGGTTGCGGCCCAATCGGCTACCGTCATCGGCAACTCCATGCTTTGTTGCTTGCCGTCGTCGTCCAAGTAGTTCAACGAGTAGGTTGGCCAATCATCTTCAATCGCAGGGTTGCCATCCAAGTTCAAACGATCGGCCAGAGTTTCACCGGCATCCGGATCGTATTCCACGCATGGGAAGGCGCGGCATTCCAGCGCCATACGAGCGGCTTTGGTGGCGCGGTCGTCGGCGGTACCGTGTTCGGTCGGGCACGGCGAGTTGAGTACAAACACCGCCGGGCGACGCGATTGCAAACCGCGCAGGACGCCTCCGATCAAGTGCGAGGCAGTGGCTTGCGAGGATTGCAGCAAGTACACGCCGCGGTGAGCCATCGTGATCAAGGACAGCTCCTTGCGCACTTCAGTCTTGCCGTGTTGACCTTTGCCGAACATCGCCATGTCGGAAACCTGACCGGTGTAACCACTGGTGCAAGCCTGGCCGCCGGTGTTGGAGTAAACTTGAGTATCCAAAACCACTACCCGGAGCGGTTTGCCCGACGCCATCAAACGCGACAAGTTTTGGAAACCGATGTCCATCATTGCGCCATCACCGCCGACGGCAATGATGGGTGGGCATAGATGAAATTCTTCGTCGGTAAAGGCATGCCAATTCAATTTGGCCAGTTCCGCTTCCGTCTTTTCAGCGCTGTATTGGCCAGCCAATTCGGCTTCGGCGCGACGTACCGCAATGAAGCCGTCCGCCATCTTGCGCATGTGGCCTTCAAAAATACCGATCGCAATCGAGGGCGCGTCCTGGAACAGGTGGTTGACCCAAGGGAATGGGTAGGGGTTGTATGGGTAAGTACTGGCCCAAACTGACGAGCATCCGGTCGAGTTGGTCAAGCCCAAATAGGCGCGTCCGTTGCCGCTAGGACCTTCTTCGTAAAGCCACTTTAGGTGCTTCAGTTCCTTGATACGCGCGGCAATGCGTTGAACTCGAGTTTGCTTGCGTGCATCCAGCGGCAGGCCAAGCCTGCCGCCGACGGCGGTCATTTTTTTCAACCCAACGCCGCTGCAAAACAAATCACCGGCCACGGCATCCCGTTCCCTAATCAAGCCGCCGCTTTTGGCCCGACCTTATTTGACGCCTGGCGC
>JACKQG010008351.1_pt1 | contig 10122 bp, 9 predicted proteins | sample 8237621 | NCBI WGS metagenome assembly JACKQG01 (sample SAMN15677084, study PRJNA649215) | marine metagenome | biome: marine; feature: Black Sea; material: saline water; isolation source: suspended particulate matter (SPM) from the Black Sea western gyre | collected 2013-06-09/2013-06-10 | depth...
CCTTTAGGTTGAGTAGGTTTCGATACGCTTCGCACTCAACCCAAGGCTTGCGTATCGAAACCAGCCAGTTTTTTGCTTCGCGCAAAAACGCCAAAGCTTGCACTGAACGAAGTGAAGTGACGCCAAATGGTTCAACGGATAAATGGCACAGAGGCAAAACGGCCATTGCCTCCTTGCCGTCTTCCCATCTTGCCTCCTTATGATGGCACAGATATTGCGAATAGAAAAATGATGTGTATTACTTTGAAAAAATAAGGAGATAAGGAAAAATGAAGAGGCGAGTTTTACCACTGCTGCTGGCATTAGGGATGATTATGTGGACAGGCGGCGCGTTTGCTCTCACACATCCGGGCGCCTATACCGTTGCTGATAATACTATGGTCGAAAAGGATCGTACTTTTAGCTCCCGAACATATGGTTGGGCGGATTATATTGGAGGTGTTACTGATTTTAACTTCCATGGAATTGATGTAACCTTTTCCAACGGTCAACTAACCTTCGATATGTTTACCAATTTTAACGATGACGGAACATACGATGATGGAACCGTCTACGTATATCTTGCAGATTTTGGGATTGACGTAGACCCGGATATTCCGGGATACGAGTATGGAGTCAATTTGATTGACCATGACCTGTGGACTGAAGGTATTGCACCTACTTTGGAAGACTTGGATCCAGGTCTTTACTCCGTAACGGATTGGAACACGAGCTATTATTTCCTTGAGAATGCAGCACCCAACTATCTCTATGGTAGAAGTTGGGACCAAGGAAACCCGAGAGACTGCAACGTAGCTATAGCAGGCTATACTGATAAGAAAGATGCTACTATTAGCTTTAGTGAACTTGGAGGTACAGGTGCAGTTGGCGACCCCAAATATAAGTGGTCAGTTACCATAAATGCTGGAGATATAGGTTTCAATAGCGGTGATTCAATGAACATTTTTTGGGGTGGAGCGACTTGCGCCAATGATGCCATTGGTGGAACGCTTATGGTCGAAGATGCAACTCCAATAACAACTCCCGAACCCGCTACCCTAGTTCTCACTGGCTTTGGTTTAATAGGTTTGGTTGCGATTGGGATAAATAAGAGCAGAAGGCGCCGCCGCAGAAAGTAGTACAGTTGAAAATCTTCCACTTTGCGGAAGGAAGAATGGCAAGGTCACAAGAGTTGACCTTGCCGTTTTCATCCTTATCTGTGTTTTGTTTTTAGTTTTGAACACTATTTTTAGTTTTGAACACTATTTTTTGTTTCGAACACTATTTAGAATGGTGTTCGAAACTAAGATTGGAACGGTGTTCAAAATACAGATTTCCCTGCCAAATTGAAATCAAAACTAATTGCTCCTTCGAACAATATGTTAATCATTTCATTTCTCCTTAGTATAATGTAGGTCGATTTTCACAAATCGACAGTCGAGATGTGAAAATCGACCTACGAGGTTTCGTATCGAAACCAGGAGGAGGTTTATCATGCAAGGAAGTACAAGATACAGAGCACTTAGCTTTTCCCGTTGTTTGCTTTTTTCGCTGGGTGTTATCTTGATAATAGTAATGCTCAATACGCCACAACATGCTGATGGTTTTTCATACGCTTTCGCTGACGACACATTCGGGTACGATGTTGTGACCCATCCGTTCGGCTACCTGGGTACAGGGGGCGTCCTGGATATATCCGTTGGTATCGACCCGACCAGTGTCTACACTGATGAGATGGTCATTTCAACGCAAAATGTAATCAATACCTGGAATAGCCTAATTCCGACGACGGGCAACTTGCTCTTCAACCAAATATCGGGTTATGACTTTGAGTCGGTTTTGTTACACGAAATGGGCCATGCGCTGGGGTTAGGCCACCCAAATTTAGCGTCTGAATCTAAGTTACCTAACTCCAACGACTGGGATTACACCAAAGCAACTGAGGGAGACAACGGTGTATTCGAGCTCAATCCAGGGACGGATGGTGTCAGAGGCTCAAGCGACGACATCCGTGGGGATGACGTGAACCTCAACTGGTTCCGTAAATCCAACAATAATCCCTTCACCATTGCCGAAACAGTAGACTCGACATCCTACAGCCGCGATACTACTAATGACTTACCGAGCGGCCATAACTACTCCACCAATGCCGATCGCGACGTTGCAACCCTCCTTGGTTATTCCAACACCGAGGCGGTCATGCAACAGGGCGTATACCCTGATGAAGCTCAGCGCACGCTCGGTCACGACGATGTAGCAGGTATTCGTTATGCCATGTCTGGCTTGGACGAGCTTGCCGGCACCTCTGACGACTATACTATTTCACTCTCATACGCTGAAAGTGCCTTCGCCAATATCGTCATTGACTTTGATCATACCAAAACGGACTTTGCGGCTACATCTCTCCTCGGTTCAGAAATCGATGCGACTGGCCATTTTCGGATTACGGGCTCAACGATTTACTTCAATACAGGCTACGATTGGTTTTTCAACAATGTTGAAAACAGCACTCCAATCCCCGAGCCCAGCACCCTCGTGTTGTTCGGCATTGGTACCCTCGGTCTGATTGGCTACGGCATACGTCGTAAGAAGAAGAGTTCCTAAATCTTTGTTGAGAAGCATCGTAACCAAACTTTTCGTTATAAAACCGTGATTCGTGTAAGCATGTCACATACAAGATATGGGCGGCGCTCTGGCGTAGAGCGCCGCCTTTTTGGAACTCATTAGAAGGAATTGTGCAGCCGGCCTTGAGGAGTTTGTATAACGTTAAGCGTGTGAATCAATGTTTCGCTAACCAATTCCAGACGATTGAGGGTTCGGATAGCGGCGAGAATATGCGTTGCTATATATGTTAGGAAAACTTTACAGTTAATTAAAATGCTGCAAAGTAAGATGGTTACTGAGCTGATTAACTAACTTCCCATATAATCTAAACATATATGTTTGAAAACTTAATCGTTTTCGCTTCGAATCTTTTCATCAAATTTTTCGCCACTTGCTCATAATCCCTTGCAGAATGGATGTCTATGGAAAAGCTTTGCTCGTGAGAAATGAATGGCACGGACTTTGCCTTCACTTTAAGCTGGCGTCTGTTTTAAGGAAGTGATTAAAAGAGTAATGCGAAACTAACCAACTCATCTAAATCTTAAGTACTTATCTTGATAGTAAGGCGGTGTATCGTTTCCTTTGTCTATGGGAGGCGAGGAATATGAAAAGCAGAAAACAAAATGATAAAATAGCACAGATTATAAAGGATATTAGGATTCATTTTAATAGATATGAGGCTCCTTATTATAGAGTAGAAATCGATCCAAATACTGGTAAATGTTATATCTTGGAAGCAAAGAGAAAGTTCACTAAATATTATTTAGAGCATCTTGGAGAATTTTACGAAAATGTTGTTTTTCATGACAACGTTTTTGTGTGATGAAATCTGGGTTTTGATAATCCTATTGGGTAATATGAAGCTGTACCCCCAAATTTGCAATATTACCCAATGATAAAGGCGGAGACATTACATCCCCGCCCACCGATATGTGTATTACTTTGAAATAAGGATTGTGGCGCTTGGATACCCGATTATGGCTTTGCGTTCAGTTTGCTTTGTCCCTCGCAACTTCGACTTCGACTCACCAGTAGGCAAGCAGACAGGCCAGGTGCCATAAATATTGTAGCGCAACGTAAAAGGAATGTCAAGATGGAATGCAAAATAAAAACGCGGTCACGAACTTGCGGAGGGAATCGAACCCACAACCAATTGATGTTTAATCGACTGCTCTACCATATTGAGCTACGCAAGGCGTGACCGCATAAGATTAAACTCTGTGTGTTGAAAAATCTTCACATAAAAAACATGCGCAATAAATTTATTTTAACAGAAAAATGACCCGGTTTGCGACCAAATGGTTATCCTTATAGAAATTCCCCCTGAGAAATTTTCCGTAGCCGCCCCGTTCCGACGGGTTGCTAAATCCCGATTCTTCGGGGATCCTGTCGGAAAGTCCCGAGATTTCGGGGATTCGGTTGCTTCGAACAACCCGAATTTTGGCAAATTCGGCTCATATGTTACTATATGTTACCTTTGATGTGAAATGTTTTATTGTTGTCCGAGTGCCTAAAGTTAAAAGATCCCTGTTTCAATTTAATACTAAAACGATGGTTTTTAAGCAACCGCAAGTAATGCGAAATTGAGAACATCAATGCCATTACACGTCGGAGTAGATATCGTAAAATGTAGGCCGTCACTTTGGTAATAACACGGGTGATTAATCCAAGCACTGTTTTAGCATTATGATGCTCTAATTCCTCCACTCTCTTTAACGATGATAATGTTGTCTCCACCTGACTACGATGTTTCTTGAGAAGTTGTTGAATGTAAGGTGGATTTTTCACCTTTTGGTTTGCACGTTTGAAAGTGTAAACAGAGACACCTAAGTCCCGTTTCCATTCTTCCTGACGTTGCGAATCTATAAAACCTTTATCACCTAAAGCAACGCTGCCATCATTTGCTGACGGAAGTATTTCCTCCGCAGCATCTCTTTCATCTACATTCGCTGGTACCACTTCGAAAGCGACCGGAATACCATCTGATGTTGCTAGTAGAACAAATTTATATCCTAAGTAATGGAGCTTTTTGCTGGCGCAGTAGCCATAAGCTGCACTGCCCCAAAAATCGCTATTCTTTTTGGCGCGTTTATAACCGACTAGAGGTACATTATTAAAAGCCTCCTGGGTTAGTTGTTTTACATGAATTATATACACTCAAATCCTGGTTTTCAGCCTAAATTGTGTCGGTGGACGATTATGACTAACAAAGAATTTGCCAAAAAGCTTGAGAAACGAACACGCCAATTTGCCGTCCGAATCATTAGACTCTCGACCAGACTTCCAAACTCTCCTGAAGGTCAAGTTATTAAAACCCAGTTAACGAAAGCTGGTACCTCTGTTGGGGCAAACTATCGGGAGGCCAACCGAGCTAGGAGCAAAGCGGATTTCAGGCGCCGGGTTGAGTAGGAACGTATCGAAACCAACAAGATGCAAATCTCTGAAGGGGAATGTTCGGAAACCCAATATTGGCTCGAAGTCATAGTTGAAGCTGATATGCTTCCGTGGCAGGAAGTCAGACCTGACTATGATGAATGTTCGGAAATTCTGGCTATCTTCACTTAGGCACTGGAGTCTCTTGATGGGTAGTCTTTGTCTTTTAACTTTAGACACTTTAGACACTTTAGCACACTTTAGACACTTGTGTAAACCCCAAAAACTCAATTCCACATCAGAGGTATGTTATAATAATTTATGTCAAATAACCATTCATCATGACACAAGGCACCAGATTCCAGTCTTATGTTTCTCTGGTGCATGGTCAGCAGTGGGAGAGGACCAAATTCGGCTTGTGTTACGAATACCATTTGTAGACTGTCCCTCCTATCTGTCTACAAGAACCTCATTACTTTTTCGCGTGGGGAATTTGTATTATCCTTAGAATTTTTCTCTGCTCTTCACGGTTATTGCTTCTTATCTTATGCCCTCCGAAGGCAACCCATTGAATAATCTATTTTTCCTTTTTCTTGCTGCCGAACTACCTCCTCCAAAACCCATGATTCTTCCCGCTCTCCAAAGCCAATTGAAACGATTCCATATTCCCAATTCCGAATTCCGTTCACGAAGCTGTTCGCGCAGCTCCTCTAGAACTAAGGTACTGTATCTTGCTACTGCTGATAAATAGCGTAAGCGTCTCTATTGAGTGAATTTTTCTCTTGATTTAACTTCCTCCGCAGAATGCGGTTTTCGTCAGTTGGAAAATTCTAGTCGCGAGGTGACGAATTTTCCAATCTGGCGAAAACATTTTGCTATTTTCGTACCGATGTGGTATACTTAAAATGTCGCAAGACTTGATGGGAGAAGGTTTCGCAAGCGGAAGGTGAGTTTTACTCACACCGCATTAAAAGCCTTTGCGTGTAAAATTCAAGGTGGATAGTGACTTGAGCTACAATACTGAATGCTAGTAAGGTGTTCCCTATACGAGGGCGACTGCACCAGCCTGTTCCGGTCTAACGACTTGGTTCACTGGGAATACCTCGGACCGTTCTACAAATCTGACCGTCGCTGGACGGACGAGGTCGAATATTGCGCGTGTCCCGATTTCTTCCCACTCGGAGACAAGCATATGTTGCTGATACACGGCCACCGCCCGTATGGTCAGGCCCATTACTACCTCGGCCGTTACGAGAAGGAGCAGTTCTATCCCGAACTTCACGGCCGCATGAACTGGCCCGGCGGTCAACATGACAGATTATCAAAACATATTTAAGTTTTTTAGATAATTGTGGTACCCAAACGCCCCCGATATCGGGGTTCAAGGCTAAGAAACTCAAGTCCACTCAAAGTAGACTAATTGCGCAGTTTTAGTAGTCTTTGAGACGACTTTGGCCTCTTAGACTGCGAATTGATTCGTAGGCTAAAGTTAATCCATATTGGGTGGCTCATCTTGTCCACCCAGCGAAAAGGAGGTAAGAGCACATGTCATTCCAGCACGAGCGTCCTCAGTTTGAGCAGGAACTTGACGCGTTCTATACGAAATATCCTGCTGACGTCAAGGAGATTGAACGAGAGATGGACACCATCAGCGCGCAACACCCCGAGTGGTCGCCATATCGCCGAAAGGCATTGACCTACGAAATGGCGGCAGCGAAATGCGCCGTTAAGATCTTTCGCCATTACCCCTTCTACTTCGAGATTCAGACCGGCCGGCCTCGAGGGGCATGGGGACCTCACGGTCTCGGAGGATGGATGACGAGACAGCCGTTCGGACAACGACTCTCAGCCGAGTGCGAAGCCTGGTGGAAACCGTGTCGTGAGAGCGGTCTATCTACTGGTTTTTCGGTGCTTGACAACGACCACCACTGTATCGGCAACGACAACGTGTTCCGCTATGGTATTAGGGGGCTTATCGCCCAAGCTGAAGACCGATTGAAAACGGCTCAGACCGAGAAGGAGCGCGCTTTCCTTGAAAGCACAATCATCGGCAACCAGTCGCTCATCGCCATCACCAAAAGGTTCGCGGCAGAGGCAGAGAAAATTCTGGTGCAGGAGAAAAACCCAACCATCCGGCAGCGGTTGGAGCGGATTGCGGCGACTGCCCGACGAGTTCCCGCGGAACCACCTGAAACGTTCTACGAGGCATTGAACACTATTCTCTTTATGCGAGAAGCGAGCGCATCCCTCGAAGGCATTGGTGTTAGTGTTCTCGGTCATTTCGATCGAATTTTGGCGCCGTACTACCACAGCGACCTCGCGGCAGGTAGGATTACGCGTGAAGAGGCCAAAGATCTAATCTGTTTCTTCCTGGCGATGAGCGATGTGCGCTTTGAAATGCGGAAGGTGCGTCCACATGTTGGCACTAACACGACGGTAATTATCGGTGGCTGCGACGCATCGGGGAATATCGTGTTCAACGACATCACGCGGATGATTATTGAGGCTTACAAGACCTTTCAGTTGGTAGATCCAAAATTGAATGCCCGCATTTCACCGCACCACCCAAAGGAGTATTTTGACCTGCTGGCAGAACTCACTGCGAACGGAAGCAAGTCACTTTGCATATTCAATGATGATGTGATTATCGAAGCAAACGTAAAAATGGGGAAAGCGTTGGAGGATTGTCGCCTCTATGTCGGCGGTGGCTGCCAGGAAAATGTCCTTGAGAACACGGAGATTAACAGCCGTGCCACGATTTACCTGAACCTGCTGCAAGTATTCCTGATGGGATTCTTCCCCGAGAAATGGACGTTCTTTACCGAACGCGAAGCAACTCGGCTTGAATCATACGAAGAATGTGACACGTTCGAAGCATTCTACCAAGCCTACCTACAGAATCTCGAAATGGTTGTGGATGCGTACATCAATCAGCGTAACCTTTCCGAAAAGGAGGGTTGGCGTTTCAGCCCCTGTCCCTTGCACTCTGCTACTATCAGCGACTGCATTGAGAATGCCAAAGACATGATGGCAGGCGGCGCGCGCTATAGCTTCGGGAGCGTTTCGTTGACTGGCGTCGGCACGCTTGTTGATTCTCTTTTTGCCATACGCGAAATGGTATACGAACAGAAACAGAATGACACTGAATTAAGTGAAATGAAAGTCAGTGCCATTCAATCGAAACAAGTATCATTGACACGGTTCAAAGAAATCCTTGCAACGAACTTTGAAGGCGAGGAAGCATTCCGCCAATACCTAATCCACCGCGTCGCCAAGTTTGGTCAGGAAGACCATGCCATTCAACAGTTCTCAGCAAGGGTTTTTGCCGACCTGGCTCGGGTCTCGTCCGGTCAAGCAAACAGTCGCGGGGGAAGATACGAAGCCAGTCTTTTCGCCTTTCGGTCATTCACCAGTTTTGGCACCATGACTGGCGCGACCCCGGACGGTAGAAAAGCCGGCGAGTATCTCTCGCAGAGTATGAGCCCCAGCGTCCTCAGCCTCGGACAGCAATGTGATATTGGGCAAGTGTTGAGCGCGCTTGAACCGCTCAATCTGACGCTCTATCCAGTGACGGCTGTTCTTGACGTGAAGCTACCGGCGTTCGATGACGGCTATGGCACGGAGGTCATTGTCCCGGTCATCAAGCGTTTTCTGCACAACGGCGGCTCTGTCCTACAGGTGAACTCTGTAGACCCCGAGGTGCTGTTGGAAGCTAGAAAGCATCCACAGCGGCATCCAGACCTTGTGGTACGGGTCACCGGCTACAGCGCCTACTTCAACACGCTTCCTGAAGCAGTGCAGGATGAGGTGATTGAACGCACTTTGGTAACACACAGCGCGTTGTGAGCATCGGTGTTTATAGAGATTTTCTGTTGACCTGAATAGTGAAGTATATTATAATTATGAAAATGTAAGATAAAACCGACATTGAGCAGGGGTCAAAAGCATATTTTTCATTAACCCCAAATCCAGATAGAACGTGGGTTGAAGATCTGTGACGGCTGAATGGTGGGGATAAAAATGACGGACTTGATAGCGCCACCAATTCGGTCATTTTCATCGATCCCCTTGTCGAAAGGATTCGGGGAGATAAATCAGTTTTCCGTTGTGCTTGGTTGCTCAATGTCGGATAAAACTATTTGAATTCCGTATTTTGGCAACCAGATTGTTGCGAAAATGCACTCTAAGAAACAGGAACCTTGTTTGGAAAACTTCAAGTATTTTGCTGCATAAAAAATGGGAACTGTAAGACAAGATTTAAGAAAAATTGCTCGAGCAAGGCTCAAAGATTCTGAGGTACTTCATAAGAACCGAAGATATGATGGAGCCGTCTATCTTTGTGGATATGCTATAGAAATGGCATTAAAGAATCGAATATGCCGAACATTGAAATGGACAGAATTTCCTCCTAATTCTTGGAGAGACTACCAAAGTTTTAAAACCCATAAGTTAAATATTTTGCTGACTTTATCAGGCATGGAAACTAAAATTAAAACACAATACTTGTCAGAATGGTCGGTCGTTGAGACCTGGAACCCCGAAGACAGGTACGAGCCAATTCCCCAAAAGACCCGACAAGATTCTCTCAATATGATTGAATCTACAAAAACATTGTTGAAATTACTATGAAAGAAGAAACTCTTGATAAATTTGTTTTCATCGAAAAGGAAATTGCCCGCGAAAAAGGTGGCTTCGCTCTTTTCGGGCTTTTTCTGCGTGAAGATTCTCCAAATAGATGGGATATTGTCGTTTCTGCTTCATGGTTTGGAAAAAGTAGAAAGAAAACATTAGATTTTATAGCAGAAAAAATTTCTTCTAAGCTTAAACCACAGGAAATGATTATGTTATCAAGAATTGTATTATTGGATCCATCAAGTGATTTTGTTAAACAAATTAATCAATTCGCTGAAACAGAACATCAAAGACTTTTTTTTACTAAAAATTACGTTAATGATGTGGAAATCCAAATGGGATGGATAATTACCTCAAAAGGGGATTAGAATGGCAAAGTAGCGGAGGTCATTTTCCCGGTCATCAATCGTTTTCTGCAAAACGGCGGCTCTGTCCTGCAAATGAACTATGTTGACCCCGAAGTGCTGTTGGAAGCTCGCAAGCATCCACAGCGGCATCCAGACCTTGTGGTACGGGTCACCGGCTACAGCGCCT
>JACKQG010008352.1_pt1 | contig 10122 bp, 7 predicted proteins | sample 8237621 | NCBI WGS metagenome assembly JACKQG01 (sample SAMN15677084, study PRJNA649215) | marine metagenome | biome: marine; feature: Black Sea; material: saline water; isolation source: suspended particulate matter (SPM) from the Black Sea western gyre | collected 2013-06-09/2013-06-10 | depth...
AAAACTCTGTGCCCTCGGTGTCTCTGTGGTGAGTGGGGTTGCTGCTTCGGCCGCGAACCGGATGAAGGCAAAGGGGAGAATGACGAGCATCGACATCATCCCAAACAGCATCACGCCGATGGAGAACAATTTGCCCCAACCGGAGGTGAACGTGATCTCGCCGTAACCCAGCGTCGTCATGGTCACCATTGTCCAGTAGATTCCGTCGAACCACCGGTAATCCCCCCCGCGACCCTCGCGCTCCATCAGCCCGTGAAACACCACGCTGGACAGAGCCACAAACACCAGCACGATCACGATCAGCTTGAGCAGCTGGCTCAAGTTTCGGCGGCCGGACGACTTGCCGTTCGCCATCGCAAAAAGGGCGGTGGGGAGAAGTTTCATCGGCTCAAACAGCCTCCGATTTGGGGCGGATGGTGCATTGACCGGTCACGACCTGCATGCGGGCGGGATGCGGAGAATGGGGTGTCCGTTTTCACCGGGGCGCCGAGGGCAACGGTGCGCCTGCTCGAGGAGACGGCCGCCCATCCCGAACCCGGCTGCGATGTTTCAAGTGGACTCAACCTTTTACATGGCCCTTGGCCAAGCGCCGGACGCCAACTGGCTCGGCAACGGCAATCCAACCCGCCTGACCGCCGTTTGAAAAGAAGAATTTTCCATGCCAGCGCTTGGCCAAGCGGACGGTTTTGGCTTAGATGGGGCCGCCGCCTGACGAAAGGCCGCCCATCCACCGCGATGAAATCCCGCCCCAGACCCGGCCAAGCCGCCGAATCGACCTTCGCCGTCGAGGCCAAGCACACCATCGACTTCGCCAACGACGGCATGCCGGCGGTGCTGGCCACGCCTTGGCTGATCTGGTTCATGGAGCACACCGCCCGCGAGGCGATGCTTCCCCACCTCGAGCCAACCGAGAGCACCGTCGGCGCCGTGGTCGAGATCGAGCACCTCGCCCCCACCCCGATTGGCCAAGCGGTCCGCTGCCGCGCGCAGGTGCTGCGCTCCGAGGGCGGCCAGTTCCAGTTCAAGCTCGAGGCGTTCGACGAGCAGGAAAAAATCGCGAGCGGCCTGCACAGGTTGAACGTCATCGACAAGGCGCGATTCGCCGGGCGTGTCGCCCGCAAAGCCAAGCCGGGATAAACCGAAACCATGTTAGCCAAGATTCATTGCGCCGCCGTCCAGGGGATCGCCGCCCACGCCGTCGAGGTGGAGGTCAACGACGGCTACGGCGAAACGCTCGTCGTCATCGTCGGCCTGCCGGACGCCGCCGTGCGCGAGTCGCGCGACCGCGTCACCACCGCCCTCACCAACTCCGGCTTCAAGATGCCGCTGGGCCGCATCACCATCAACCTTGCCCCGGCCGACATCCGCAAGGAGGGACCGAGCTTCGACCTCTCCATCGGCGTCGGCATGCTCGCCGCCAGCGAGCAACTCGAGTCCAACCGGCTCGAGCGCATCATGATGGTCGGCGAACTGGCGCTGACCGGCGCCGTGCGCCGCGTGAAAGGCGTGCTGCCGATCGCCCTCAAGGCGCGCGCGATCGGCATGGACGGCATCATGGTGCCAGCCGACAACGCCGCCGAGGCCGCCGTCGTCGATGGCCTCAAAGTTTACCCTGTCGCAAACCTGCGCGAGGCGGCCGCGTTCCTCGAGGGCCGCGAGGCGATCGAGCCGAAGCAGGTTGACCTCGCCGAGTTGTTCGCGGCGCGGGACATCGACGGGCCGGACTTCGCCGATGTCAAGGGGCAGGAATCGGTCAAGCGCGCCCTCGAGATTGCCGCCGCCGGGGGCCACAACGTGCTGATGATCGGCCCGCCCGGCACCGGCAAATCGATGCTGGCCAAGCGGCTCCCCGGCATCCTCCCGCCGCTCACGCTCGAGGAGGCGCTTGAGGTTACCCGCGTCCACAGCATCGTCGGCCAACTGCAACCCGGCCAGGCGCTGGTCACGCAGCGGCCGTTCCGCAAACCGCACCACACCGTCAGCGACGCCGGTTTGCTCGGTGGCAACATCAACCCAACGCCGGGCGAAATTTCGATGGCACACAACGGCGTGCTGTTCCTCGACGAGTTGCCGGAGTTCAAGCGCAACGTCCTCGAGACCCTGCGTCAGCCGCTCGAGGAGGGCAACGTGACCATCTCGCGCGCCGCCGGCTCGATGACGTTCCCCTCGGCGTTTATGCTCGTCGCGGCGATGAACCCGACGCCGGACGGCAAGATGCCGGGCGAGTCCAGCAGCTCGCCGCGCGAGATTCAAAACTACCTCGGCCGGATCAGCGGCCCGTTGCTCGACCGGATCGATTTGCACGTCGAGGTGCCACAGGTGAAGTTTCAGCAAATCACGGCCAAGCGCGACGGCGAACCGTCGGCGAGCATCCGCGACCGCGTCATCGCCGCACGCCAGCGGCAGGAGCAGCGCTTCGACGGCAACATCAACGTCACTTGCAACGCCCGCATGCAGGCCCGAGACATCAAGCAGCACTGTCAACTCAGCGACGAGCCGAAGAACCTGCTGCGAATGGCGATGAGCGAACTGGACTTGAGCGCCCGCGCGTACGACCGGATTTTGAAAGTCAGCCGCACCATCGCCGACCTCGCCGGTGCCGACGCCATCAACTCCGAGCACCTCTCCGAGACTCTCCAATACCGCACCCTCGACCGCCAGCTCTGGGGTTAGGCGATGAGGTCGTGGATGACCTTCCCGTGGACATCGGTCAGGCGGAAGTCTCGGCCGGCGTGACGGAAGGTGAATTTCTCGTGGTCGAACCCCAGCATCGCCAGCATCGTGGCGTGCAGGTCGTGCACATGCATCCGGTTGACCTCCGCCCGGAAACCGAACTCATCGGTCGCCCCGTAAACGCTCCCGCCCTTGGCTCCGCCGCCGGCCATCCACATGGTGAAGCCGTGGTGATTGTGGTCGCGGCCGTTGATCTTGCCGGCATTCGCACCGGGTGTCGGCAACTCGACCGTCGGCGTCCGGCCGAACTCCCCGCCCCAAAGCACCAGCGTCTCGTCGAGCAATCCGCGCTGCTTGAGGTCCTTCAGCAGCGCGCCGATCCCCTGATCGCACTGCTTGGCCAAGCGGCGATGGTTCACCTCGATGTCGTCGTGGTTGTCCCACGGCTGGCCGGATCCGTGCCACACCTGCACAAACCGCACGCCACGCTCCACCAAGCGCCGCGCAATGAGCAACTGCCTCGCGTGCGTCCCCTCGCCGTACAGTTCACGAATGTGCTTCGGTTCGCGGTTGACGTCGAATGCGTCGGTCGCCTCCATCTGCATCCGGTACGCCAGTTCGAACGACTGGATGCGCGCCTCGAGCTGCGCATCCTTCTGCCGCTTGGCCGCGTGACGGCGGTTGAGCGACTGGATGAAATCCAGCTGCCGCCGCTGCTCGGCGAGGGAGAGACCGCGATTCCGGATGTGCTCGATCAGTTTGTCGACCGTCGTGTGCCGCGTGTCGATGTGCGTGCCCTGGTAGATGCCGGGCAGAAAACCGGACTGCCAGTTTTGCGACTCCTGAATCGGGTAACCACCGGGACACATGACGATGAAGCCCGGCAAGTTCTGGTTCTCACTGCCCAACCCATATGTCACCCACGACCCGACGCTGGGCCGGATGAGCCGCGCCTCCCCGCAGTTCATCAGCATGAGCGACGGCTCGTGGTTGGGCACATCGGCGTGCATCGAGCGGATCACCGCGATGTCGTCCACGCACTCGGCCGTGTGCGGGAAAATCTCGCTGACTTCCGTGCCGCTCTGGCCGTGCCGGCTGAATTTGTACGGGCTTGGGAACGCCGCACCGGTTTTGCGCTCGGTCCGCAGGTTGGTCATCGGGAGCAGCTTCCCGGCATGTTTTTGCAGCGACGGCTTGGGGTCGAAGGTGTCGACATGCGACGGGCCGCCGTTGAGGAAGATATGGATGACCCGTTTGGCCTTCGGCGTGAACTGCGGCCCCGCCGCCGAGAGCGACGACGCTGTGGCCGTGTTGGGCAGCATCGAGCCAAGCGCCAGGCCGCCCATGCCAATGCCGCAGCGGGACAGAAATTCGCGCCGCGTGAAAAAATGATCACTCAAGCTTGGCCCGTGATGACGCATCGCCGTAACAGTACGACGCAAGCTACCCCTCTATTCAGACGATTGCAACCCGCCCCGCTTGGCCAAGCGCCCCGGCACAGCCGGTTGTTTGCGGTTAAAACTCCCAGTCGATGCCGGCGGTGAAGATGCGGTAGCGGTATTCGTCCTGCGGGACGTTGGAGTTGATGCTCTCCTGCTCGTATCCCAGCTGAAACGTCAGGTGGTCGTTGTACTCGTAGCCAAGCGTGATGTCCCACGACAGGTCGGCGCGCGCCCGGAGATCGAAAAAATCGGCGGATCGCTGGAGGGCGTATTCGTAGGTGGCCTTGCGCACGGTCGCCGCAAGGCTCCACGACTCACCGCGATACCGCCAGCCGTGCGACACGCGCTCGCGGCGGTAGTCGAAATACCCGGAACCGCTGTCCTCGTTCTCGAGCATCGACCAGCGGGTTCGCATTCGGAGCCGGCGGTCGCTGTCCCAGTAATGAACCCATTCGACGCCATGTTCCGGCCGGTCGTAGCTCAGGTCGGTGTCCGGGACGTAGAACCCGATCTCATCGCGCTGGCTGCGCGTGTCGTAGTCTCGCCGCAAGGTCTCCGCATACAGCAGCAGTTTCGATTTAAAGCCGTAATCCACCCCGGCGGACACCCGGCCGCCAATTTCCAGATAGTCATCCAGCGGCTCGGCGAAATATTGGCGGGTGACTTCCGGCTTGGCCTCAATCCACGTGTTGCCGGGCAGATCGCGGCGCAGTGCCGGCACGAGGCTGATTTGTTTCCCCACCACCTGCACGGTGCCGATGTCGTCCTCGGTCAACGACGCATCAAATATCTCGTCGATGTAGATGCCTTGGATGTCCGCGCTGAGCAGCCATTGCTCCGCAAGGGGTTTCTCGAGGTTGACATTGAACAGGCCGGTCTGCTCGCGATCCACGGACTCGAAGTCGACATAGCGCCGGTCGTCCAGCGAGCCGAATATCGTGACCTCGACGCCGTCCTCCGCGAGCGGCACCCGGATGGCCATAAAGTCGAGCCCGGTTGAAACGAAGGGGCTTGATTCCTCGGCGAACGCCGACAAGGTTACATTCTCCTTGTAGCCGCCACCCAGCCGAAGGTTGGTGGAGTGATCCCAGACGGAGATTTCCTCCATCAACTCCTTCTCGATGGCCGCGATCTGCCGGTCGAGTTCCCCGTCTTCCACGTCGGCATCCTGCGCGTCAGCACTTGGCCAAGCGCACAGCAGTGACAGAAGCAGGAACAAACGGAGAAAGTAAACCATCCTCAACTGCCCTTAAACGTGCTGCGCTTGGCCAAGGTTACGATTTAAGCGGCGGCACCGTCACTTCATCTGCTCCCGCAGCCATCCCGGCCGATCGGTGGTAATACCGTTGATCCCAAGCTTGGCCAGGCGCCGGGCCTCGGCCGGCGAGTTGACCGTCCACGTGAACAGCTCCAGCCCGGCGGCCTGGACCTCCCTGATGAACGCCTCGTTCGCCAATCCCTTGTAGCTGACATTGAGCCCCTCCAGCTTGGCCGCCTTCGCCTTGGCGATCAGTTCCTCCGCGCTTGGCTTGAGCCTTCCAGTCACCTCGTCCGGCTTGAAACTGGACAGGTAAAAGCATTCGATCCCCGGCATCGTGGCCTTGGCCTGCTTGACAACCTCGTAGTTGAAGCTGATGACCACGAGCTGCTCCGGTTTCTTGCCGGAACGGCGGAACGCCTTGGCCAAGCCGGGGACGATCTCCGGCCCGCACTTCACCTCGACGAACATCCGCCGGCTCTCCGGAAGGGTCGCCAGCACGTCGTCCAGCTTCGGGATGCGGACACCCTTCCACTTGGCCCCCTTCCACGCCCCGACGTCGAGCCGCCGCAGCTCGGCGAGCGTCTGCTCCACGACCTTGCGATCCACACCGGCGAGTTTCTTGGTGGTGTCATCATGATGCACCACGATGTGGCCGTCCCTCGACAGATAGACGTCCACCTCCACCGCGTCGGCGCCCTGCGCCCAGCCCAGCCGGACCGACTCGAGCGTGTTCTCCGGCGCATCATGTGAGGCGCCGCGATGCGCGATGATTTCCACGTCTCCCGCTCTCGCGTTGACGGCCGCCATCCACAACACCGCGCAACCCAGCGCGGCCCGAACAACTGTTGCTTTCATAGGGTCGAACCTTTTCAGGCGAGAATTCCGTTCACGATTTCGCCGTGCACATCCGTCAGGCGAAAGTGCCGCCCCTGCACCCTGTAGGTCAACCGTTCGTGGTTGAGGCCGAGCAAATGCAGGATGGTGGCGTTGAGGTCGTGAATGTGCACCGGATCCTCCACCGGCCCGTAGCCGAGTTCATCCGTCCGGCCGTGCGTGACGCCGCCCCGGACGCCGCCGCCCGCGAGCAGCACGCTGTAAGCCTCCTTGTGGTGGTCGCGGCCGACGTTGTTCGGCGCGCCGCCGTTGCTCCGGCCCTGCAGCATCGGCGTGCGCCCAAACTCCGCCCCGATCACGACCAAGGTTTCCTCCAGCAGGCCTCGCTCCCTGAGGTCGCCGATCAGCGCCGCCACCGGCCGGTCGAGCTGCCGCGCCTTGTTGGGGATGCTCCCAAATACGCCGCTGTGGTGATCCCAGCCCTGGTCGAATAACTGCACAAAGCGCACACCCTTCTCGACCAGCCGCCGCGCAAGGAGGCAGTTGTTGGCCAGGCTCGTTGCGCCCGGTTTCGCGCCATAAGCCTCCAGGGTCGCGGCGGACTCGCGGTGGATCTCCATCAACTCCGGCACGCTGCTCTGCATGCGGTACGCCAACTCGTACTGCGCGATCCGCGTGGCAATCTCCGGGTCGCCGACATCCGCCAGCGCCATCCGGTTGAGGGAGTTGATCCCGTCGACAATGTCGCGCCGCCCACCCGGCGTGAGGCCTTTCGGGTTGGAAAGAAACAGCACCGGGTCGCCCTTGCTCCGAAACTCAACGCCCTGATGCAGCGTCGGCAAAAAACCGCTCCCCCACAGGCTGTTGCCCGCGCCGGCCACGCTGCCGGTGATCAGCACCACGTAGCCCGGCAGGTCGCGATTCTCCGTGCCCAGGCCGTAGCTCACCCACGAGCCGATTCCCGGCCGGCCAAACTGCCCGAAGCCGGTGTGCAAAAACAACTGGGCCGGCGCGTGGTTGAACTGCTCGGTGTGCACCGTGCGGATGAGCGCCAGATTGTCGGCGACCGAGCCCAGGTGCGGCAGATGCTCCGACAGTTCCAGCCCCCCCTGCCCGTGGCGGCGAAACTGGAACCGCGAGCCGAGTAGCGTCGGGTGCTCCCGAATGAACGCCAACTGTTTGCCCTGGAACATGTGGGCCGGGCACTTTTCTCCATTGCGCCGCGCCAGTTCCGGCTTGGGGTCAAACAACTCCAGCTGCGACGGTCCGCCGACCAGGTGGATGTAAATGACGCTCTTCGCCCTCGACGCAAAGTGCGGCCGGGTCGGAAGCAGCGGATCATCCACCCCACCCGCACCCGGGGCGGCAATCAGCCGGTCGTCGAGCACCGAGGCAAGGCCAAGCGCGCCGATGCCCACGCCGGTGTGCTTGAGAAACTCCCGGCGGGACTCGGTCAGGGTGTGGCGCTGAAACCGGTTCATCGGTCAACCGCGAGTGATCGCCTCATCCAGGTTGAGCAGCACGCTGGCCACGGCGAACCACTTGGCCAAGTCGGCGGGCGGGACACCGGACGGCATCCGCCACCCCTTCACGCCGGCGACCAGTTGCCGTGCCGCGTTTGGCTTGGCGGCCAGTTGCTCCGTGCGCCTGGCCAAGAGCTGCTTCAGGAGATCAACCTCGGCCGGCTTGGCCAAGCGGGAGAGCGTCACCCGGAACGCAAAGCCGATCCGCTCCTCGTCGCTGGCCAGGCCGGGCTCGGCCACGATGCGCGCGGCCAGCGCCAGCGCCATCTCGACAAAGGCCTCGTCGTTCAACAGCGTCAGCGCCTGAAGCGGCGTGTTGGTGCGCGGGCGCTCGACGACACAGGCGCCCCGGTCCGGCGCGTCGAAATTGACAAAGCTGGCGTACGGCGCGCCCCGCCGCCACACCACGTACACCCCGCGGCGGAAGCGATTCTCGCCGGACGCCGCCACGAACTTCGGGGCGTTCCGCCCGACGTGCCGCCAAATGCCGGCCGGTTGCGGCGGGTAGATCGGCGGACCGTGCATCCGGTGAGCCAGCAGGCCGCTCGCCGCCAGCGCCGAGTCGCGGATCATCTCCGCGCTCATCCGCACGCGCGGCGCGCGCGCGAAGTAACGGTTGGCCGGGTCTTGTTCGAAATGCCCGCCGGTCACCCGCGACGACTGGCGGTAGGTGCGGCTCATCACGATCAGCTTGTGAACCCGTTTCATCGACCAACCGCTTTCGATGAATTCCACCGCCAGCCAGTCGAGCAGCGGCTGGTGCGTCGGCGCCTCGCCCTGTGTCCCAAAATCCTCCTGTGTCGACACGATGCCCCGCCCCATGAACGCCGCCCACCAACGGTTCACCGTCACACGGGCCGTGAGTGGATTGGCCGGGTCGACCAGCCACTTGGCCAGGCCGAGCCGGTCGGTCGGCAACCCGGGATCGAACGGGTGCAACGCCCGTGGCGTGCCAGTCGCCACGGTCTCGCCGGGCGTCAGGTAATCGCCGCGCAACAAAATCCGGGTGTCACGCGGGCGGGCCATTTCCTGCATCACAAGCGTCGTGTGCGGCTGGATCGCGTTGAGCTGCTTCCGGAGCTGAACGGCCTCCTTTTGCACCTCGCATGCGTCAATTTTTTCCTGCAACGCGTCGCGTTTGGCCTGCAACTCCGGCGTGAGCGGCAGGGGCATCGCCGGGCCGTAAAAATCCCACGTCACCCCCTTGCCCTGCTGTTTCACCTCGAGCGGTGTGTTATTGAAAAAGGCGAACATCCGGTAGTAGTCGTTCATCGTGAACGGGTCATGCTTGTGGTCGTGGCACTGGGCGCACTCGAGTGATGTGCCCAGGAATACCGTGCCGGTTGTGTTCACGCGATCGATCACCTGGTTGATCCGGTTCGACTCCGGGTGCACGCCGGCCTCCACGTTGCAGGTCGGCGTCCGGTGAAAGCCGGTGGCGATCCGCTGGGCCGGTGTCGCGCCGGGCAACAGGTCGCCGGCCAACTGCTCCACGGTGAACCGGTCGAACGGCATGCCGGCGTTGAAGGCGTCAATCACCCAGTCACGGTACGCCCAACTGTCGCGCAACTGGTCGGCCTGAAATCCGTTCGAGTCGGCGTAGCGCGCGAGGTCGAGCCAGCGGCGCGCCCACTTCTCGCCGTACTGCGGATTGGCCAGCAACCGGTCCACCATCCGCCCGTACTCGCGTTGGCTTGGGTCGGCGAGAAAAGCGTCAACCTCCCCAGGCTGGGGCGGCCGGCCGATGAGGTCGAGAAACAGGCGACGCGCCTGCCGCTCCGGCTTGGCCAACGGCGACGGCGCCATGCCGCGCTTGGCCAAGCGATGCAGGATGAAATGATCCACCGGGTTGGCCGCCGGTTGCGGCTTGGCCAAGCGCGGCAGTTCCGGGCGGATGGGTCGCTGATACGCCCAATGGTTGCTTCCAGCGACCCCCCCCACGACCCCAAGCCAGAAAACGGTCAATAGAACCGCAGCCGCGCCGGAAAACCGCGCCGGTGCCATGCCGTCAATGAACTGCCTAAACGCCATCGTGATGGCGAAAACGTACCGCTCAGGCCGATGTTTGCAAATGGAATTAAAAGGGGTGCGGCTGGAGCTCCGCAGGTGATTTGCTCAAATCATCCTCCCAAAAAAAGAATCCGGGGGGACCAGGTTGATGAAACCTGCAGCCCCCCCGGGGATAATTCGAGCTAGCAATGTTAGAGTTTGTAGATATCCACGACAGCGCTTGCGAGCTCACGCCGTGCGGAACGCGGGTAAATTAGTCGCTAAACTGCGAATGTCAACTGTTTTTTGAAAAAAATATGTTTTTTTATTTTTACAGTTGTTTAACCTGACCTATTCATCCCGAGGCAATTGTCGGGCAGTTGATGTTGGAATGCGGAGC
>JACKQG010008353.1_pt1 | contig 10121 bp, 16 predicted proteins | sample 8237621 | NCBI WGS metagenome assembly JACKQG01 (sample SAMN15677084, study PRJNA649215) | marine metagenome | biome: marine; feature: Black Sea; material: saline water; isolation source: suspended particulate matter (SPM) from the Black Sea western gyre | collected 2013-06-09/2013-06-10 | depth...
AAAGCGGTAATACGAATGAAAAAGGAACTATAATGGCAAATAATTATACAAAAACTATGAGAGATGCTCTAAATGAAGCGAGAAGTTTCAGAGATGTGCAAGAAGGATTCTCTACTGCTCAAATCAAAATGGCATACGGCGTTCTAAACGACCCTCGTTACAAACAAGGCAACTATGATGGTGCTGTCAAGGCGATTGAAAAGATTGCAAAAGGATTATCAGACCATCCAGATGTCAAAAATGCACTTAAAAGAGCAAACGAAGAATTATTGGACTTACCAGCGACTGGCGATACCACTACCAGTAACGCTAGTCAAGAGGTCGAACAAGTAGACGAGGCAAGATTTTCACAATCTCAAATTGACCAGTTGAAGAAGGCATATGCACCTTTGAGTGCTAAAGCAACAGATATGCATGTTTCTAAATTAAAAAACAAAATGAAATCATATTCAATATCTCATCTAAGACAACTTTCTACCTCGGGTATACCTATGGTGTCTGATGCTGCCAAAGAATTATTGGCGAGAGATAAGAGATTTGCAGAAGAAGTTGCTGAAGGCGGACCTCCTGTTGATGGTGGACCAGGCTCGGGTGGTCATAATAAATCGGGCTCCAAAAAGGGCAATGTTAAAAAACCTAAAAAGAGTGGTCTTGACCCATTAAAGATTCCTGGCGCTAGTAAACATATGCCAGCAGATAAAAGTAAGAAAGTTTCTATGGCAAAAACACCTGCTAAATTTGGTGGAGATTACTACGACCAAGAAGATAGAGAAGAATTAGCATATCTTCAAAAGGTGAATACTAATAAACAACCTGCATGGAAACTAAAAAAATATGGTGTTACTGCTGACGGTGAGTTAGTGAAAGGCTGGAAACCAGATGACCAATTAAAAGAAGAAACTGAACTTGATGAGGCTTCAAGATTAAGACCAACAAAAGGTCTTTACAGTATGGCACAAATGAAACAACAGGTTGCCAGAACAGAAAAAGCATTTAATGAATTTGAACAACATTGCAATTTCATATTTCAAATGGACAGAGATGTTGGTCCAAGTATGAGTGATAACTCTGGAAAATATTTTGATGTGCATAGAGCTCTCGATAACGCAAACAAACTAATTAAAAAGGCATTGGCTGATGCTAAAAAAATAACATAGGACCAATTATGAAATTTAAAGAACTGAGAGAGGCAACCTTAACTAAAACGCAGATTAAGAAAGTGCATGATAAGGCAGATGATTTGCCTAAGAATGACTTCATCAAACGCTATGGTAAAGAAGGCGACTCTGTTCGATTTGCTACTGCAACCAATATTGTAAAGAAGCAACTTGGTATTGGCGAAAGTAGAATTATGGGATTAAACACAAAGTCTGTAGAATATAAGAATGGTCGTGCTGCCGCTGAGAAAGGGATAAAGTATGACAAGAATCCTCATACTCCAGGAACCAAAAGATTAAATTGGTCATCAGGACATAATGATTTTAGAGCAGACGCATTAAGAAAAGCAGGCAAACCGAACTATGGTGCTCGAGGTCAGTTTGAAGTTTTAGATAAAGAAGATGAAGTCGAACTTGATGAGGTTCATTTTTCTAATAGAAACGAACCACCAGCACCTAAAGGTATGCATAAACTTAGGTCTGGAAGAGATATACCTTCAACACCTCAGGTTGATAAAATACATAAGAAGCTTGTTGCAATGACCGATAGAAATGACCACTCTGGTGCAAGAATTGAAATTGCCAAACAACTCGGCGATAAACAACTTGTTCAGATTTATAGTGCTTTAGAACTAATACACGACAAGTATAGTGGCGCTGTTGGTAATCAGGCAATTGAACTAAGAAATAAATTTGCACCTGTGTTAAATAACGCAATAGACAGAAAGTTCGGCAAATACGCAGATGTCATAAGAGATGGACTATAATGAATACTAACAAACAAACGGGAGATACAACAATGAACGAATCGTATAAAGATAAATTCAATGCGACTATGAAACAATTCGGGATTGACTCCCTAGATGATTTGAAGTCGGATGAAGAAAAAAAGAAGTTCTTTAAGGCAGTAGACAAATCGCATGACGCTAAAAATGAATCAGTAATAGAAGAACTTATGTCAATCGCAGAAGAAACAATCAATGAGTTTAAATTAAAAGACTCAGACATAGAAAAACTTAAACAAGGCGTTAAACAAGGCAAACCAATAAAGGGCTTTAAGATTGACAAACCTCAAAAAGTTAAGACAGCTGACGAAGAACTAGAAGAAGAAATGAAAGACTTGGAACCAAATGCAGAAGGAATCTATGCAATGGTTAAAGACCCACATAAATCAATTGACAAGGATCCAAAAGATGACATTCTTGCTAAATATGACGACACACAAGTTAAGGCAGATGTTAAGGCAAAAGGTGGCGCTGATATGTCAAAGGTAAAAGATGCACCGAAAATGATGACTGCAATGAAAAAGATTAATGCAATGTATAATACTGAAAAGTATCTTGAGTCGAAATCTGGTAGTTTGAATGATGTTCTTGCACAGATGCACTTGAATGAACAAAAGTCTGTTTCAATAAAAGTTGAAAAGTTTTCTTCGTTAGTAGAAACATATCTTGCTAGAGGCGGAGTCGTTGGTAACATTTCAGAGGCTGTAAAAGAAGTTGAATTAAACAAATCTCTTAGACTGAATGAATTAAGAGAGTTTATCACTACTTACAATCTACACTTTCTAACTAACTACAAAGCAGAAGAATTTATTATAAAGGAATAATATGAAATACGGACAAACATTTGCTGAAGCATATAGACAAGTAAGACTCGGACAAGAAACAAAAGAAGTCAAAGAGGACTACGAGGTTTCTATGGCAATCGGTCAACTGAAAACAATTATTGAATATGCTACTAAACTTATTCCGTTGTTAGAATCGAAAGGTGCTGACTATAATATCGAAGCATGGGTTCAATCTAAAATAACTACTGCTGAAGATTATATGAATAGTGTTGGTCACTATATGGAGAATAATCCTGATGTGGCGAATGAAGATTGGGATAAAGACCGTAACACAGGCGACAAACATAAGGGTGTTGAAAAAGACTCTAAAGGTGAAGTTCAAAGTCTTAAAGACCAAATTCAAATGCTAAAGGTTGCATTAGAAAACGAAAAGAATAAGGTTGTAAAACCTGAACCTAATCCTGACACAGGTGAAGTTCCTTTAAGAACTGGTGTTGCAGCTGCATTACTAGATAAGAAAGGCCCTAAACCTGATGTTGATAAACAATCTAAAACAAAGGTTGAACTAAGTAAAAAGAAAAGTAAAATTGAAATAAACCCTGATGTTGACATGGGTGTGTTTTCTGGTGGCAATAAGATGAACCAAGGAAACTTGTATTAAAAGAATTGTATCACTATGAAGAACTATAAGAATTTTTATAAAGAGGCAAAGGGTAACTTGCCTCATATATATTGTGATATGGATGGAGTCTTATCTGATTTCGTTCTTGCTGCTAAAAAGGCAACAGGACAAAATTGGGAAGGAATGCGACACGGACAAGATTGGGAATCGATTAAGAATACAAAGAATTTCTGGTCAAATATGCCTTGGATGAAAGACGGCAAACAGTTATGGGGATATATAAAGAAACATAACCCTAGTATACTATCTGCCGCTGTGAAAAACAACCAAGACCCGAACTGCAAACCAGGAAAAATGAGATGGATAAGTGGGAACTTGAAACTAAATAATTCAGCAAGAATAAATCTAGTGAATCGTTCTCAAAAACAAGACTACACAATGATAGGACATAGTGGTAAGAGAGAACAAGCCGTGCTAATTGACGATTACCCGAAGAACATTACAGAATGGACGGCAAAAGGAGGTATTGGTATATTACATACGAGTGCTTCATCAACTATTCGTCAATTAAAGAGAATTGGATATTGATAAATAGTAATGTTAATTAACAAAAAACAAACTTTATAAAGGAGATACAAATGGCAATATGGGGAAAAACAAGTGGGGAAGAAAGTAGACCTAAAAGTCTACCGATGGACTCAAATAGTGGTTATTCCCGAGAGTTTGTAACTGCAACAAGTAAAGGATGGGTAATGCAACCAGGTGTGGCTTCAGCTGCAACAGGTAACGACAACGCAAGTGCAGACCCTGAAATCTTAGTTGCAATTAGAAATCTTTCGGTAAACTTTTTATCAGGAAACTTATTATCAGTTGATTGGACTGACGGCGCTTACGCTGATGGTGCAACATTTGATTTAGTTCTAACATTTGACGAAGAAATTACAGTTACAAGTGCGACAAGAACAGCTAATCAAGTAGTTACTAACAAAGTATATATTCTACTAAATGAATTGGGCGGAACTGACATGGCTTCAGATGGTACAATGGCGTGTCAATATGTTTCTGGTTCAGGTACAAACACATTAACATTCAGAGGCATAAGAAGTCAGAATGTCGCAGGCTATCTTGCGTTCTATGACAACTACATTCATGTGAATGGTACTGCTACATTACAATCAGATAGTGAAACATTTGCTGGAATTTTAGCAGAATCTGGAACAAGTAGTGTTGATAGTATCGTTTTAGATGCTTCATCTGCTGCTTCAGGCACAACAAACGGTGCAGTTTCAGACTCAACAACTATTGTAGTTGATGGTGTTAGCGGAACAATCGCTGTAGGACAAGTAGTTACAGTAAACGGTGCTGGTTCAGCTCCTGCTGCTTCAATTACTAGTACAAATCCTGGTTCAAACGGTACATCTGACACAAGTGGTAGTACGGATAACACAATTACTATTACTGCTGTGGCTTCACAGACTTCATTTACAGTATCAGAAAATGTTACAATTGCGACTGACATTAACTTGTTGTTCTCTGCTGACGGTGGTGAAGGTATTGAATTGAACGCTGTTTCAATGGCTCTTGAGGGCGCTGATGGCGCAACAAGTGTTGTTAGTAGTACTGCATACAGAACTGGTTTTGGTATAGATACAATAGTAGGAAGAGTTGCTATGTTAGAAGATTCAGACCAATTCATAGTTAATGAAGATGATACTGGTGGTAAGTTTGAAGCAGAATTATACACTACTGACGCTTCTGGATTAGTAACAGAAACACAAGCTGGTAGTGCTTCAGGAAGTTCTGAAATACTTAAAGGCGTAACTATGTCTTAATGACTTAATAAGTCTTATAAATAATAACATGAGGGGGAGAGTTTCTCCCCTTTAAAATCCCTTGTTAGATTAACTTCGATACATGGGCTAACATTCCCCGAATACATAAGGGGTAATTTAAATAAAGGAGAAATAAAATGGCTGATAAGAAAATCACAGCTCTAACTTCCCTAGGTACAGCATCTGCTCGTGAAGATTTAGTTCATGTAGTTGATGACCCTTCGGGAACGCCGATTAACAAAAAGGTTACTATCGGTGAAATGGCGAACGCTTTAAGTGTTCCTGTAGTACTAACTGACGCTAACACTTCAATTACTGAAGCTACTCACGGTCACAGAACAATTGTTTCTATTGACTTAACTGCGGACAGAACTTACACATTACCTACACCAGTTGCTGGTATGACTTTTAAATTCATTTATGGTCACACTGCTGCTGACGGACATGATGTGTTAATCAGAACTACATCTACTGACAACTCTGTATTCTTTAAGGGCGGTTTAGTACACCACGATACTGACCAGACTGGTCAAACTTCTGCAATGGTAATCTCAGATGGCAACTCAAACGAAGTTGTTCAATTGAACCTACCTGCTGGATTTGAAGTATGTATCGTAGCGGCGTCTACTACTGTTTGGTATATCTCAGGTTGGGTTGCTTCTGCAACTGCGCCTACATTTGCTGACTAATAATCAGTAATTGTTAGGCGTACTAACAAACTTATGTGGAGGACCTCCACAATATGTGGAAGGGGATTTATTCCCCCTCCACAAGGTCCAACCAAAAAAATACTGTTCCAAGCGCGGAGAGGATTTTTTGTTTAAAAAGACGGCTACAATGTTTATCATAATGGAGATATATAATGTCAATTAATAAAGAACAAATTGAAAAAAGAAAAGAACAAATTAGAAAAGATTTTGACGATCTTGTAAAAAAGATTGAAGAACAAGAAGAAACAATAAAGCGTATGAGAAATAATTTAAATGCTTTATCTGGTGCAAGTCAACAATGCGAGTTATTTTTAAAAGAATTAGAAAATGATAAAGACGCACCGATGCCTAGAGAAAAAGAACAAGCATTAAATTTAGCAACCTCATAGGAGAAAAAATAATGGACACAAAGAAATTAACACAGGAAGAACTAAATGCTTTATCACCAAGAGCAAGAAAAGCATACGAAAATTCTGATTCAGTTATTTCTGAAATTTTAGTAGAAAATCCTAATAAGGATGTGGACCACGTCCAAGATGTGGAAATAGATTTTGATGATGATGAAGATTCAAAAGAAGAGGATAAAAATGAAGAGCTTTAAACAATATAACGAAGCATATACAGACAGATTTGCCCATTCTTCAGCTGAAGATGACAACAAACATTTAGCAAATATACAAGATGATAAAGTATTACAAAGATTAAATGGATTTGTTGGAGCATTGGCTGATAAAGAATACTTACAACCAGAAGCTGCTATTAAACAACTTAATAATAAATTAGGTATAGCAGGATATAATTTTCCTGAACCTAAAATTTCTGGAGACAAAGGAAAAACAACTGTTGAAGTAACTCAATTTGGTGGAAGATATGGTAAAACAACAGATAATTCAAATGGACCTATGTCTAAAGGAAAAGAAATAGAAGATGGTGATGGTATTTCTCATAAGAAAAGTGGCGGATTAAAAGTGGAATTTAATTGGGAAAAACAATCTAATAACACTTACAAAGTTTTTGCTAGTTTAAGATAGAATACTCTTATTATATTAATAAGGTGAATTAATTATGGTTGATTTTAAGATAATTACAACTGAAGCTATTGACATATGTGCTAACACGCATTATGACAATCGTGGTGCTAGTATAGAAGAACTTGAAGATGATATGAAGCGTTTTAAATACCTGAAAAGGTTATTTAGAAAGTATGATACATCTAAAGAGTTTAAGTCCAGATTAATTATTAATCATATAATAATTTTGGCAAATGTATTTGGTATTGACGCTGCTACTACATTATTATTCTTTAAAATTGATAAACAGCATTGGAGTATATTAAAAACAATTCTCATCTTCTTAAATTATATGCCTGAAAAAGATATGATTGATATAGAAATAGATCAAAATGTAATGATAGAATTAAGGAAGATTTAAATGGGAAGAGTTATAGACGCTTTAATTGCTTATAGATTATTAAAACTATTGGTTACACCTTTTAAAAAAACCAAAGCATATCAACTTGGTATCATTGATGAAAAAGGTAAAGTCTTAATCAAGGCAAAAGATATCAAAAAATTACCCACATATAGAGAAAGAGATGAAGCAAAGAAATCATACACTTTGTTAATTCGTTTCGTATTTAATCTTAAAAGACTATTAGCAAAAGTTGGCATAAGAGGACCACTCGGTTCTGCAGCTGCAGCTGCAATTGCTTTTTTTAGAGAAGAAAAAGATTACAATCCAATCATAGAAAAAGAAGTTTACAAATATATCAAAGAACAAGGTTTTGAATTTGATGTAAATGAAAACTATGGAGAACCTATATCTCACGGTAAATACATTGTAAACCGTGATATTTATGATTTAGAAGGTGATATAGTCATAAATAGGGGTAAGGCAATTGATTTTAAAGAAGATACTCAACCTATTATGGGTTATGATGTATTCAAATATCAAGACACCTTTTTAACAACAGAGGATTTAAATGGCTAAACTAAATTTCAAAGATTTAATTTTTAAGTTTCTTCAAAAAGATGAAGACCATGATTGTGAAAAAGTACATCCTAAAATGAAACATAAAGAATGGATGAATACTGAACCTGTTTCTATGTATAAGGGTGAATCTTACAAGTCTGATTACGAAAAAGAGCAACCTATAAAAGTTAAAAAAGCAATAGAAATTGCTAAAAGAATGGCAGGAAATTATACTGGTGCTACAAAAGAAATAGAAAAAATTGCAAAAGGTTTATCTCAATTACCTGTTGTTGCAAGGGTATTAATGAGAGTTAATGAAAGTAATATACAAGAAGGTAGAATGTCTGATATTGACGCAATGATAAAATCAGGTGCTACAGCAGCTGAAATTGCAAAAGAGTTAAAATTAGATATCAAAACTGTAAAAGGTATTTTAGGTGAAGAAGTACCAGCAAACGCAACTGGTACTGCTGTTGCAGGAACAGGTGACGATTCTTCTACTGTTGTTGTTAGAAAGAAAAAGAAAAAAGAATTACAATCTAAATTAATGAGAAGATTGAAAATTAAAGAAACAATTGATAAAGCAATTCCTGATTTAGAATATCCAAAAGATGAAGTTAGAGAAAGAACAGAACAATTAAAAGGATTTGCAAAAGAATATGCTATGGGACTTCAAGTGCCTGCTACAAGTTATATGAAACCTATTGGTGATTTAAATAAAGGTAAACCTTTAAGAAAAAGAGAAATGACAATGGATGTTATTCCTCAAGGTGAAATGAAACCTTTAAAAAAGAAAAACGAAATATCTAATAGACTTAAATCAAAAGTTTTACAAAGAAAAATAGATAGAGCAAAAACTAAAATGCTTTCAAAGAAAAGATTACAACAACCTTAAAGGATTAATATGGGGAAGTTCTCACAAAAGATCGTGGCAGAATACAATCCACCAAGAAAATGGATTATGGAAGAACCATTATCATATCAAGCAGATTTAACAGAAGTAGAAGAAAGATATTTATCACTTGTTGGTGTTAGTATAAAAAGTAGAAATATTACAGTAGGTAAAGGATTTGTGACTGACCTTGCTTCTGTACCAAGACTTGCATGGGCAATTATAGCACCTTGGGATGTTGCAAGAGCTGCTATCATACACGATTTATTATATAAAAAAATTAGACAATATCGTTATAAAATGGCAATAGAAATAGGTGATGGAGTAACTCTTGGAGAAGATAAAAAATTAGTTAAAGGTGCAAAGGAAGTTGCTGATAAAGTATTTCGTATGGCAATGGAAGACGCAGACCCTAAAGTACCAAATTGGAAAATATATTGTGCTTGGAAAGCAGTTGATCTATTTGGTAGATGGAGTATAAAACCTAACAAGGATAATATATAATGTGGTTCTTTTTAGTTAAATCAATACTAGGTGCTATAGTAGGACAATCTACAAATGCTTGGTTTAAGAAAACTAAAATGGGTATGTGGTTTTATAAAAAAGTAGATAGTTGGTATAATTGGGCTGCAAAAAGATATGATTTAGATATATTATCTAAAGAAGAAAAATTAATTAAAAGATTTCCTAATTTGATGACGAAGATAAATAAATTAGAAGATAATCAAGCAAAATTAAAATTAGAATTAATTAAAATAAAAGATAAAAAATAGGAGAAAATTATGGCTAAAAAGAAAAAAGTTAAAAAAATAGTTAAGAAGAAAAAGAAAAAAACTAAAAAGAAAAAATAATGTTTAAGAGAATTAGATTACCAAAAATAAAAATACCTAAAATTAAAGTACCTAAAATAAAGGTACCAGATATAAAGAAAGTTACATCTAAAATTAAGGGTAAATTTAAAAGAGGAGAAAAATAATGTTTGTAACAATAGGACTAGTAATTGGTTTTATACTAGGTTGGTATGTCAATGAGAAACTTGAAGACATAACTGCTGGTATTAAACTATTAAAATTTTGGAAGTAGAATAAAATGTTTGGTTCATTGAAAATTGCTATGGTGGCTATTTTGATTACTGGTATTGCTGGAGCTGGTATGTATGTGATGAAATTGAGATCAGATAATGCTATATTAAAAGCAAATCAAATTAAATTAGAATCGGCAGTCGCAGATCAAAAACAACTCATAGAAAATCAAAAAAAAGACTTTGAAGAAATATTAGTTGCAAATAAAAAGATGAATATTCTAATAAACGCTCTTCAAAAAGACCTTGATGATTTAGATAAAAGATTCAACAAGGGTAAAAGAGA
>JACKQG010008354.1_pt1 | contig 10119 bp, 3 predicted proteins | sample 8237621 | NCBI WGS metagenome assembly JACKQG01 (sample SAMN15677084, study PRJNA649215) | marine metagenome | biome: marine; feature: Black Sea; material: saline water; isolation source: suspended particulate matter (SPM) from the Black Sea western gyre | collected 2013-06-09/2013-06-10 | depth...
AGGTAGCAGAAATCATAGACAAGGTGGCTGAGGAGGTAGCTGAGATTCAGCAAGCTTCTGACCAGCAGAAGATGGCCGAAGAATTCGGCGATTTGCTTTTCACCCTAGCTAACGTTGCCCGCAGGCTAAACATAGACTTGGAGACAGCGCTCCGGTCGGCCAATCAGCGCTTCTATCAGCGCTTTTCCTACATGGAACAGGTTTGCCGCCAGCGAGGCGTTAGTTTTGGCAGTCTATCTTTCGACCAGCAAAACGCCTTGTGGGAAGAGGCCAAGCAGTCCTGCTTGGATGAGTGAATTGGCTCTTTTATATCCAAACAAGGGTGACGGGCGAGGCTAAAGCGCCACTGCTATAGGCCAACTGCAATAGCCTTCTATCACTTCATAGTCCTGATTGTCTGCTGATTTGTGCCCGATGTCAGCAAAAACGGAACGCACCACAGATATCGGGTAGTGGATACTTTCTGGCGAGACCACAATATCGAACTTCTGCTGGGCATCATAGGTCGTACACTTTGCCCGGGCAGGTGAACAGAAGCCGGAGTGTGATTTGGGAGGGGTCAATACGTAGCATTCGGGATAGAGCTTTCCCGTAAATAGATAGTTGCAAGCGGTATCGTTCTGCCCTATCATCCAACTCAGCCTCACTCGTGATCTCGTCACTTTTGAAATCTAGGACAGTAGCCCTTAGTGTCTTGTTATCCAGACCTCGCACGATAGTAACACGGTCGAAAACACCCGTTACCCACTGGTCATCAAGCACGATCTCGAAATGCTTCTCGCGCCATAAATCGACATTACCCTTAGGCTTGGACAAGGCTTGTCGGCCCTCTGCAGAAGCAAGTGCCTGTCGAAACTGCTCGATGGCCATTTGCTTTATCTCTTCCGTGGCTGATGATATCTCTTGCCATTCCTGAATCAAGCTATCGATGTCCATTTCGTCGATCCATGGAACCTTCTCGAAGAGTTCGTGAATGGCTTTACCGAATTCCCGGCTGTCATGAGTGGTATGTGCAAACAGCGAATCGGCTCTTATTTCACCTTCTCCAAGCATTGATGGTGATACACCAAGCAGCTTCCGTCTCCGCGAAGGTCGTTCTCCAAATCCCTCCAGCAGTTCACGTCGCTCTGTGGATTTGGCAGGCTGTACCTTCTCAGGTACTCTGGTGTACCAATCACGCTCACCCGTCTCATAAAGGCAAATGAGGTCTTCACCACCGATTGTAGCGTGTGACCCATCGGTCGGCTTCATATCGCCTGCCAGTCGCAATTTCAGAAAAGCGGCAGGAGTTATGACAGCGGCACTCTTTCCCGGAAAGCTGGTAACCATGTAGAGCCCCTGCCTGGCTCGGGTCAGCGCCACATACAGCAGGCACAGGGCATCGAAACACTCCGTTTCGTCGCTTGCCTGCACCTGCGTAGCCAGGACAGGGTCGTTTTCGGCTATAACCCTGCGCGGCATTTTCAACGCCCACAGGGGACGATCAGTACTGGGTTCACGAGCTATTACAAAGTCAATCTGGTTTGCCTTCGTCATATTGCCCCTACCCCCCTGCAAATCAGGCAATATGACAATATCAAAACCCAATCCCTTGGACTGATGGATGGTCATAACACGCACAGCATTCTCAGCGGCAAGTTCATGCACCTCATGTTTGTCGACGAAACGCAAAAAATCATTACAGTCGCAGCCATCGTTTTCATCGAACTCAACAGCAGCGTTTATAAGGTCATTTAACCTCTTATGGCCAAAATCATCCAGTGGCTGTACTGCATCCAGTCGTGCTCCCCATTTGCGTATGAAAGACTGAAAGCCTGACATCTGTACTTCCCTCAACAACGCCATCGGCAAACTATTTCGATGCTTCCCTTCCCTCTTGAAGTAGCTCCTGAGCGGGCTCATCTCCAGGTGACGCCAGGCAAAGGTATCACCTGGATGCGCAGCGAATTTCACCAACGAAAGGAGAAGGGAGACGACAGGGTTATCTCTAATTGCAGCTCTGCCTTCATGGATGATGTTCATGCCCCGGCATTCGCGGCGGAGAAAGTCAACGACATCTTTTCCGCTATCATTGGTACGCACCAGGACAGCGACCGACAGACCTCGGTTCAATGGACCAAGCTCTTTCAGCAAACGAGCTACAATCTGATAACGGTCGTCATCGGTGGGCTTAACTTCGCCGTTATGACATTGTGGCTCCAGGAGCGCTACATAACCGTGTTCAGGGACAACACCCTCCTGGCACTGATGCTCCTGCCAGACTTTCTCCCATTCCTTAATTGCCTGTTCCTGCAATTGGCTCTGCGTCAGGTCACCAAATATGCGGTTCACTGTATCCATAACTGGCTGACAGGAACGGAAAGATACATTCAGAGGGGTCTGTTGAATGTGTCCCTGATATTGCTCCAATATTTTGCCAAAGAGCCGAGCGTTGCCACCGCGCCAGCCATAAATAGCCTGCTTGACATCTCCAACATAGAAAAAGCTGCGCTGACCGCTGGTGTCCTGCAATATCTCATCGGCGAGATTGCGCAGCACTTCCCATTGTAAGTCGCTGGTATCCTGAAACTCGTCCAGCAACCAGTGGTCGAGTTTACAGTCGAGGCGGTAATCGATATAGAGTCGTGCCTCTTGCTTCGGCATCCGGCTGAGCAGGGTGCCGCCGCTGTACTGGTTGGCTGCAGTCAACAGGTACTGGGCATCGGTGAAGGTGAGCTTGCCTCTTAATCGTATCATGTCATCGTAAAACTGCTCATATTGGTCCAGAATCCGGTAGATGCCGTTGGTTTTGTTCAAGGTGCTGCGGAGTTCTGTGCCGACTACATGGCGCAACAGGCTAAACATCAACTCGCATTGCCTGGCACTGAGAGGATACTCACCTTTGCTGTAGGCTAACGTCATCTCGCCACGCTTCAGGTTTTCTATATTTGCCAGAAGCGATTGAAAGACAACTGTTTTGCTCAAATTATCATCCCATGGTGCTGATTCGCTGTAGTTACTGGCGAAGTCGATGATCTTTAACAGACTGTTTAACAGATTGCTGTGGAATCCGCTGTTCTCAAATGAGGCTCTGAGTTCATTTGCAGCAGCAACCACATCACCTGACGGTTCCAGCCATGGCGACCCCTGAGGCCAGATTGTGTTCTCCTGCCCCCAGATATGGGATTCAGGCATGAACTGGTAATAATCCTTGTAATTGCTGGTGAAAGTATCTAGGCTGCGCTCGAGGCTTTTCTGCTCTTGACCGAAGGTCGCCTGCTTGAAGGCATCTAGAAACTCTTGCTGTGCCGCATCATCCATATAATTATGATTAAAAATAGTGTTGAGCACCTCCTGACTGGCACTTTTCGCTGCAGCACCATCGCTGTCCATCATCTGAAACGCCGAAGGGATCCCAAGCTCCATGGGGAAAGCTCGAAGGATACCCACGGTGAAGCTATCCAGCGTGCCGATATGCAAGCTGTGAAGGCTTACCAGAAGCCTTCGAAGTAATCGCAAAAAGTCATCCTGCTCAAACTCTGGCTTTCCGATCCGTCCCCCGGTTTTTCGAGCCTGTTCTGGTGAACTGGCGGCTTCACAAAGATACTTGATGACCGAGTCAAATATCTCGCCTGCTGCCTTTCGTGAAAAAGTCAGTGCGGTGATTCGGTCGGGATTCACCCCGTTGGCCAGAAGCCATATATAGCGGTGGGCAAGCTGGAAGGTCTTGCCCGAGCCGGCAGAGGCTGATATAGCTTCATGGCCGATGCCGCTTTTCATCACTTTGTCTTTTCTCCCATGAAGACTTCAAAAGCTGTCACATTGATGTAGTCAGGGATATCAGTAGGAAACAGGCTCTCAAAATCATCATATTGTACGTCAGATACCGGCGGCCAGAACCTGCGGTTTTGGATATCTTTGACGATGGACTCGGCGCAGCTTCTGGCGGATTCCATGAGTTCGTCGCTAAAGTTTTCCCAGATGACTACTCCGGTATCGCTTACCGCCTTCGGCAGATTGAAGTAGCCGAGTTCTATCGGGCTTTTGAAAATCTCTTTTTCGGGGAGCAGCATTCTATAAAGCGGCAGCTGTAGGTCAGTCCAGCGTTTCTCCTTGCCGTTTATAGTGACCATCATATAGTCGGCTACATCTTGTGAAGCAGAACCGAAGTGAGCTTCATCCGGGCACTGTGCTTTGTCTGAGGTCTTATAATCGAGAATGCGTATGCGTCCCGACTCGCGGTGCCTGTCGATGCGGTCGATCTTCCCGCTGATAGGAGTGCTAGCTAGTTCGGTCGCGATTTTTGCCTCGGAATCTACAATTTCCCAGCCCTCCCTTACTAAGTCAGCTTGTACTCGTGCTGCGGCGCGAAGCCGTTGCTTTGCTGCGTCGAGCTGGATCTTTATCTGGAGTGATGGTGATAGGCCGAAGCGCTCCGCTACCCAGTTCTCTGCTTCGGCACAAAGGAATTCACCCAGCTTGCCGTCGTTTTCACACCGCCGCATCTCATCGCTATGTGCCATTTTCTGCAGCACCTCGTGCAGCATCGCCCCGAAATCGAGCGTATCCATCTCCCCCTTCTCATCATCCAGTGGCTCCATGCCGAGTACATGCTTGAGATAAAAGCGGAAGGGACATTTCAGGTAATCCTTAAACTTGGTAACCGACAGCTTCTTCAGGTCGAGCTTATCTATCGAAATATCAGCGGGTGGACTAGCTTCGAGCAGGAAGCTGATCGTTGGTGGGTAATTGTCCTGCCTCTCGTCGGGATCTCCGAAAAGCTGTTTGGCACGTTGGGGAAGTTCCGCATCGCTACAGCGGAAGAGCAATCGAGAAGGCTTCAACGGGTCACCAGTGCTGGAGGTTTTGTTAACCATAAAACAGACACGTCCATCTCTCTGGCGGGATTCGATAAGTCCCTGCATCAAATAAGCATCTCTGGCAAGCCGGTCCTCATCGTGCCGCAGGCCTAGTTGCCTTCGGAGCGAGTCAGGCAGAAAAACATCGCTCAAGCGGCCATCGGGCACAAAGCCATCATTCATACCGGTAACAATGAGGAAAGGAGCATCATTCCATGGGAGCTCAAGCCAACCCTCGAGGTCAATGATAGCGCCCTTGCGCTCCAGATAATAGTGCTGTGCCTTCAGCCTCTGTAATAGAAGTTCCAATGCATATTTCTTCTCAATGCCGAGTATGTCGATTGTCTCACTAGCAAGCTCGTGGAGCATGGAGTCCGCCAGTTGCGCTACTGTTATGAATTCTTCATCATCAGGATTATTGGGATTAACCATGCGGACCTCGTATATAGTTTGCAGCAACGACCGCACTGCACTGTCAAGGTCATGGTTCTTGAACGAATTCACCTGATTTTGAATAAACGTGACCGCCTTTTCCAGGCTGGCAAACTCTCGGCGTTCCGTTCTCCCCGCAGTTGGCTCATGAGGGAAACGGCAGGTTATATCCTCCATCCCCAGTGGCAGGTGTTGGTTCTGGAAATTGTCCAGCTCCTCCAACAGCCACCGCGCAGAAAGATTAAGCTTTATCTCAAGGTAATTGAGAACGTCAGCATGTCGTAGAAATGCACTGAAGGCTGCGTAAGTGCCCTCATTGACCACAGCGCGGAAGGTATCAAGGAAGTGATACAGCGGGTGCTCTCCTGCGCTTTTCCCGGCAGGGTCAAACGTGGTCATTCCCATATCCGCAAGTTCAGCAGCCAGATAAGTTGTCACACCGCTATCAGGCACGCCGATGGCGATATCACCAGGGCCCAAATTACCAGCCTCCTCTGCCATAATCTCCATCACCTTTCGGCTCTGTAACACTGGAGAACCTGTGAGGACGATATTTTTCTCAGTATCCGGAATATCAATTCGGGTGTCGTTCCATTTTTCCGCAATCGGGCGTCCCCAGCTATCAAAGTGGTCCGCCAACGACTCAGGGGCATGTATCAAAATAACAATCGATACCAGAGTGGATAAATGTTCCAGTGCACAAAGCATGCGTGGTGTGGGGTCTGGCACCGCAGCGATAATAATTCGCTCGATTCCATCTGGAAGTTCAGGGCTTTCCGACCGTTTAATCACAAGCTCGCACGGGTCTTGAAGCCCAAGCTCCTCAAGCCGCGTAAGATAAACCGCTTCCAGTTTAGCCATATCCTCCCATCGTTCCAACTCCTCCAGAATATTACCGAAATCTCTATATACATCTGCTATGTGATATCCTCCGTCTACCAGAGTCTCACGCAGTTTTTGTATCATTTCGCCGGTGTGCATCGCCCAGGTGAAGTTCTGCTCCGGTGTTCGTGCCGGGAAAAACTCGCTGTATTCACTGAGATCGGCTCTCATCAACACATCAGCCCAGATTGCAGCTACCTCCGTCTGGTTAGCCACATTTTTGGATTCATTTTCAGAAAGCAAGAAGAAAGTTGGTGTCACCACACGGGGTGACAGCAGCGCTGTATTATGTTCAGCGCAGTGCAGTGCCAGAGTCTCTCGCAGCCGCCGTCCCGCCTGCCGTGTCGGCACCACAATCAGCTCCTTCTCCAGGTCAACAGGCCCGGAGAGCTGCTGCGGCAGCAGAAACTCCCGCGCTTTAGCCGTCACCGGCGCGTCCCAACCCAGAAAAACTCGTTCTAGAGACATGATTTATTGCCGTACTGAGATATTTATTGGGTTTTCCTCATCATATACCCATCGTAGTGGATTCTCGACGATATACTGCCGGACGCTATTCAAAGATTCCTCGTTGCGAATAACATGTTCATAGTAATTTCGCTGCCAGACAGGAGTACCAGGGGCATTGCGCAATCGATTGATTCGTCTGGCTGTATTCATCTTCATGTAGCCGATGATCTTGGGGAGCAGCATCCTGCGGCGGCTACTTTGTTGACACATGGGCAATTCATGAGTTGCCCCTGTGTAGTGTGGTGCCAATAAGTTTTATCGTTTAATTATTTTGTGGACTTAAGAGAAAAGGCTGTTCTGTGGAGATGACTGGATCTCTCTTTAATTCTCACTATAACTAGTGACTTTGTATGCGTCGTCTCTTTTCTTGAAGGCTGGCTTTGTCCCTTCAAGAACGTTTACTAATTTGGGGTTAATGGTTGGATTTTCGATGGCGCCTGTTGGAGAATAAGTAACCTTATTTCCCTGTTTCTTATCCAAATCGGCATAAATCACCAGCTCAGCATCGCATACTACAGCCAAATTCGGGTTGTGTGTTACTATGATAATCTGTCTTCTTGTCTTAGCCTCTTTAATGCAACCAACTAGAGTCTTGTACACGGTTTCGTTGTCAAGATTTCCTTCTGGTTGATCAATAATCAAAGGAATGCTGCTATTATCGACTAGTAAGTAAAAAACCAGTAATAATGTGCCCCTTTCCCCTGGCGATAATTGATCGAGATCCTTATCAAACCATTTTAGGGTATATTTGGGTTCCAAATAAACCAAAGAAAATAGGAAGTCATAGAATGACTGTACTATAGCTCCCTTCTTTAACTGCTCACTGATGGTAATCTCGCTGGGTTCACTTTCTCTCATATCATGAGTTAGTTGACTAATGATGTCTTCGAGAAATCTCATAACACCTTGTTCGGAATTAAAATCCGCTTTCCTCAAAAGTTCTATTAGACGTTTTTGCCCTTCATCTATTCCACAAAACGAACCATGCTTCCCATGTGTAATATGATCAAAAAATGATTCCGCGAACCCAGAATCCACGATGGATACCTGAAAGTCTAAATGAATGTCATCCTTAATTGATGGATGAGTGTTAATAAATGCTTGAACAGGCTCATAGAGCGTTTTATAAGTGTTGGACAGATTCTTAATATTGCTAAAAATTTCCTTTACCTTTTCAAGGCGTTGTTTTTCAGCCTTGCTCAGTTTATCTGGTACCTTTTTGATATCAGCAAGTTGGTTTCTTAAATATCTGATAGACCCAGGCGTTTCTTTGTCGCCTTTGATTTTCTCCTGCTCTGCTTCCCAATCTTCTAGTGCCTTGATGAAGTTCTGATACTGCTGGTTCGGTTTATCTAACTCCTTTCTTAATTTTTCGACCTCTTTTTCTTTTATTACCTTCTTGTACACCAAACCTCCAGCGTTGTTAGGATCAAGGTCTTTAGAAAGTATGTTGATCTGTTTACTTGTTTCATCACGTATCTTCTCAACGAGTTCAAGTTTGATCTCAATCTTAAGCACGTCATCGAGAACAAGACCTAGTTCTTCAATGTCAGCTGTACAGTTCTCCTTAAACGCTTCGTACTGTTTGTTAAAATTTTCAAATTTTTCTAACAGGTTATCCGCGACAGCCTTGCGTTTTACTTGTTTTTTTTGTTTATCTGAGCAGGACTTGATTTTGCCTGTAAGATTTTTAATTGCTGTTTGGTTTTTTTCAATTTTCTTTATTGCGGCAGCAATTATTTCCCGTGTAGTGGGATCATTTGTAGGCCTTTTTACCTCGATAGGTTTTGATTCATTATGTGCTGCGATGATTCTCTCTTTTTCCGCAAGCTGGTTGCTTATTGTTACTCGATAGTTTTCTGTCAGATGTTCTTCCAACGATACAATTTCGAGGTTTATGGTGCGTAGTCCATCTTTGAGGATATCAATAGCTTTGTAAGTTTCCTGCGTTTTGTATTTAATTAAATCTTCAAGAGATTCTTTCCCTAGCTTGTTTACTTCGTCGACATGCGAGAATATAACCGCTTTAAGTTCTCGGTCAAACTGACTATCTCCAATTTCTTTTAATTCAGTGCAAATTGTCTCCAGATGATTCTGTGGAAGGTATTTAATGGTCTCAACAGCATGTTTGTCAACCTTATCATTGAGATTTTTGCACTCTGAGGGTCCACTTTCCCAATTGAGCGTAGCTTCGAAGTTTTTAGCCTTATTCTTCTTTTGAAACTTATCAATGTGAAGGAAAGAGAATGATTCATTATGTGCCGAGTTACCCAAAAGGCCAAGCGTGTCGGATAAAGCACTTTTCCCACTTCCCTTATTGCCAATAATTGCTGTTAGTTCGTGATTAAAGGGCACCGTGCAATCGAACCATATCTCAGACAGCTCGGAATCGGCTGTTTTTGATATTGATACAGACTTAATATACTTTGTTCTGTTCTGTTCGACCCTATTTTTAACAGGGGGTGTATCGCCGAGAAACACACGATCTGTGGGTTCATTAAGCACTTGTTTGAGTCCTGCAAAAGTTGTGTCTGCTTTAATCCAAAGTGGTACTTTTAGCTCGTATTCATCGATGCGATGGTTGTCTGAGCAAATCACTAGCGGTAGCTTGAAACCGATGTCAGGAAACACTGTGTCCTTATAGTCTTTTTCATCACTTAGTCGTCCAATTTCTAGAATATCAATACAATCTTTAGCTAGGTCTTCCTTCACCTTTTGTTTGAATGCTTCTTCATTTGCTATATTTTCTATACTGTTCGATTTTTTCCCTGCATGTGCAGAAACAAGCCCATTAAGCCCGTGAATAACATTGGCGCTGTCTCTGAAGGGTACATAGAATTTATCGATACCCTTCCTTGCCACATCTAAGTGGGTCATCGTGAGTTTTCCTTGCATTTTTGTCCATATGTCATTCAAGTCGCAATCTTCAGCGAAAATACCAATCAAGTGTACAGATTCCCTTCCACCGAGTTCGGATCGGAGCTCGATACCAGGGAACACTGTTAATCTGTCGCCTGCTAGCATTTGTAGCTTTTTAATTCTTTGAATATCTATAACATGGTGATCTGTGATTGCAACCGCAGCGATTTCTGCCTTAATTAGACCTTCGATGATAGCTTCATCAGTAATGGATTTATTTTCATAACAATCTGAGGAAGGCGTATGGAGATGTAAATCCCATTTCCTCCAAATAGAACCTCTTGGATCGTTCATTTCATGCACCTCCCTTTGAAACAATGTCAGCTAAGAAGGCCCGTTGTATTATGCTACTTATCTCGAACCTTTAGTTTGCCGAGCTATTCTTTGTTATAGCCTCCAGATTGATTAAGTTTGCGTCTTTCAGGCTGTGATATCTTTCGGGGTGGCAGGTGAGGATGAGTAGCTGCAGATGCTGGGCGGATTCTTCCAGGATGGTCATTATCCGAGCCAGACGGTCGGCGTCGGTGGCGGTGAGCAC
>JACKQG010008355.1_pt1 | contig 10117 bp, 18 predicted proteins | sample 8237621 | NCBI WGS metagenome assembly JACKQG01 (sample SAMN15677084, study PRJNA649215) | marine metagenome | biome: marine; feature: Black Sea; material: saline water; isolation source: suspended particulate matter (SPM) from the Black Sea western gyre | collected 2013-06-09/2013-06-10 | depth...
TCCTGCCATCTGAGCATTTCTAACTCTTGTTAAATAATCTGCTATTGGATCTGTATACATCTTTTCTTATTCTTTATTTATTACCAACTTGCTTTTTTAACTCCAGGTATTAATCCAAAGTTAGCCATTTCTCTAAACATTACCCTTGAGACACCAAACTGTCTTATGTATCCTTTTGGTCTTCCTGTAAGTTTACATCTGTTATGCATTCTTACTGGAGAGGCATCTTTTGGTAATTTTTGTAAACCCACAAAATCACCAGCAGCTTTTAAAGCGGCTCTCTTTTCAGCATATTTTGCTACAGTTTTTGCTCTTTTTACCTCACGAGCTTTCATTGATTCTTTTGCCATATACTTTTAACTTTCTATGTTATAAGATTCTTCTGATACATCTTGATTATTTTCTTCACCAGAAGCCTCTAATTTTGCTTGCTCCTCAGCCTCTCTTCTTTTTTCTGCTCTTGCTTTTTCTAGTTGTGCTTCTCTTGCTTTTTCAGCAGCATCATTCTGTTGAAATGGCAATCCTAATGCTTTTAATACCGCCAAAGCATCAGCATCTGAATTTGTATTAGTAACAAAAGTTACATCCATACCTGTGATATTACTAACCTTATCAATACTAATCTCAGGAAAAGCAATTTGCTCTTTAATACCCATAGTATAATTACCTCTTCCATCAAAACCTTTGTCAGAAATTCCATTAAAATCACGAATCCTTGGCATAGTTGATGTAACAAATCTATCTAAGAATTCATACATTTGATTGCCTCTTAAAGTTACCATCACACCAACAGGCATCCCCTTTCTTAACTTAAAATTAGAGATATCTTTAGAAGAATTGGTAAGCATAGCCTTCTGACCCGCAATAAGAGTCATTTCTTGCTGTGCAGCTTCAATTTGTTTTTTATCAGATGCCGCTTTACCAATACCTTGGTTAAGACAAATCTTAACTAATTTTGGCACTTGCATTACTGACTTATAGTTCCCTTTAAGATTGTTTACAACCTCAGTTTGGTACTTTTGTTTTAATCTTGGTGTATATTTCATTATTTAATTACTTCTCCTGTTTTCTTAGCCACTCTTACTAATTTCCCTGTTTTTTCATCTCTTGTTCTTCCTACTTTTGTTGGTTTTCCTGATTTAGGATCAATCAACATAAGGTTAGAAATATGAATTTTAGCTTCTTGCTTAATAATCCCACCTTGAGGATTAGCAGCATTTGGTTTGGTATGCTTTGAAATTAAATTTGCACCCTCTACCATAGCTTTGTTTTCTTTAGGGTATACTTTTATAACCTTCCCTTTTACCCCTTTAGAGTTTCCAGTGGTTACTATAACCGTATCATTTTTTATTATCTTAATTTTTGCCATCTTCCTTTATTTATAAAACCTCTGGTGCTAATGAAATAATCTTCATAAAATCATTGTCACGTAATTCTCTAGCTACTGGGCCAAATACACGAGTACCTTTCATTTGTCCGTTTTCGTCAATAAGAACGCATGCATTGTCTCCAAAACGAATATAAGATCCATCAGCTCTTCTTATCTCTTTCTTAGTTCTTACTACAACAGCTTTTACAACCTGTCCTTTTTTAATATTTCCTGAAGGCAAAGCATTTTTTACTGTACCTACAATGGTATCTCCTATACTTGCATAACGGGTTTTAGTACCTCCTAAAACTCTAATGCAAAGGATTTCTTTAGCCCCGCTATTATCAGCAACCTTTAATCTTGATTCTTGTTGTATCATTTTATTTAGCTCTTTCGATTATTTCTACTAATCTCCAATTTTTACTTTTACTTAATGGTCTTGTTTCCATGATTCTTACAGTATCGCCCTCATTGCAAGTATTCTCCTCATCATGAGCAACAAATCTTGATGTTTTCTTTATAAACTTACCATATAAACCATGCTTTACCTTTCTTTCAATAGTAACCACAATGGATTTATTCATTTTATTACTAGCGACAACTCCAATTCTTTCTTTTCTAAAATTTCTCTCCATCTCTTATTATTTTGATGTATTTCTTCTTGAAAGTTCTGTCATAATTCTAGCAACAGTTTTTCTAGCAAACTTAATTTGCATAGGATTTTCCATTGGAGACACTGTATGACTCATTTTCATTTTAACTAACCTCTCTCTTTCAGTAACCAAAAGGTCATGAAGTTCATTTAAAGGCAAATCTGTTAATACTTGTGCTTTCATCTTTTTAATTGTTTTGTAAATCTCTTCTAATTAAAAATTTTGTTTTAATTGGTAGTTTTTGTGCTGCTAACCTTAATGCTTCTTTTGCAGTTTCCATATCAACACCATCACATTCAAAAATAATTCTTCCTGGATTTACACATGCTACCCAACCCTCTACTCCACCCTTACCTTTACCCATCCTTACCTCTGCAGGCTTTTTGGTAATTGGCTTATCGGGAAAAACTCTAATCCAAACTTGTCCTTGTCTTTTCATAAAACGAGTAACTGCAATACGAGCCGCTTCAATTTGACGAGCAGTCAACCAAGTTTCTTCAAGAGTTTTGATTCCATAAGATCCAAAAGCCAACTGGTGACCTCTTTGAGCCTCTCCCTTCATCTTGCCCTTTTGCATCTTTCTGAATTTTGTTTTCTTTGGCTGTAACATTTCTTAATTATTTTCTAAAATTCTAATTACTTTCTTCTTCTATCGTTTGCTTCAGGTTTTCTTCTATCATTTCCCTCAGGTCTTCTTCTATCATTTCCTTCAGGTCTTCTTCTGCCTTTTGCTTCTGATCTTTCACCCTCTTTTTGCTTAGGAGATTTGAAATGCAACATTAAATCACGTTTACCATAAACTTCTCCTCTACATATCCAAACTTTTACACCAAGTAAACCATATGCAGTTAAAGCTTCTGCTAGAGCATAATCAATATCAGCTCTAAAAGTATGTAATGGAGTCCTTCCTTCCTTCATCATTTCAGATCTTGCCATCTCAGCTCCATTTAATCGCCCAGAAATTTCCACTTTAATTCCTTCGGCTCCCATTCTAATTGTAGTTGCAATAGCCATTTTGGCAGCTCTTTTATAGGAAACTCTACCTTCAATTTGTCTTGCAATACTATCCGCTACTAAAGTAGCTTCAAGCTCTGGTCTCTTTACTTCAAAGATATTTATCTGAATATCTTTATCAGTAATTTTTTTAATTTCTGCTTTTAACGTTTCTACTTCTTGACCTCCTTTACCAATAATAATACCCGGACGAGCAGTGTGAATGGTAATAGTAATTAATCTTAATGTTCTTTCAATAGCAATTCTTGCAACGCTTGCTTTTGAAAGTCTAGCCATTAAATATTTTCTAATCCTAAAATCTTCAGTTAATTTATCTCCAAAATCATTACCCCCATACCAGTTGGATTCCCAACCTCTGATAATACCTAATCTCATCCCTATCGGGTTTGCTTTTTGTCCCATATTATTATGCTTCCGTTTTTATTATTCTACTATCAACCATTAAAGTAACATGATTTGATCTTTTTCTAACTCTATGTGCTCTACCTTGAGGTGCTGGCTGAACTCTTTTAAGCATTCTTCCTCCATCAACTGTTACTTCTGAAACATAAAGATTATTGTCATCCATTCTTTTGCCTTCATTTTTAGCTTGCCAATTTGCTAAAGCCGATAATAAAAGTTTTTCCATTCTTCCTGAAGCTTCTTTGGGATTTAATTTTAATTCCGCCAATGCTTTATTCGCATCCATTCCTCTAATCAAATCAGCAATTAACCGCATCTTTCTTGGTGAAGTAGGACAATTATTCAATTTTGCAAAAGCGACTTTTTTTCTCGCTTGCTTCATTTCATCTGCTTTTATTCTTTTTCTAGCGCCCATTTACTTATTTTTTTCTATTATTTCCGTGACCTCTAAAAGTTCTAGTTGGAGAAAACTCTCCCAATTTATGTCCTACCATGTTATCCGTAACAAATACAGGTATAAATTGTTTTCCATTATGTACTGCAAAAGTTTTACCCACAAAATCAGGAGATATCATTGATGCTCTTGACCAAGTTTTAAGTACTGAATTTTTTCCAGATTCAGTCATTGCATCAACTTTCTTTTGCAATTTGTAATGAATAAAAGGTCCTTTTTTTAATGATCTAGCCATAAATTAATTCTTTTTTCTTCTTTCAATTATATACATACTAGAAGTTTTCTTTTTATCTCTTGTTTTAAATCCTTTAGCAGGAACCCCATTTTTATTTCTTGGATGGCCTCCAGATGATTTTGCTTCACCACCTCCCATTGGATGATCCACAGGATTTTTAACAGTTGCTCTTACATTTGGCCTTCTTCCAAGCCATCTTCTTCTACCAGCCTTACCATGAGACTCTAATTGATGTTGGGGATTAGAAACCGTGCCTATTGTTGCTAAACAAGTCATTAATATTTTTCTAATCTCACCTGAAGCTAACTTAATAACAGCATACTTATCATCTTTTGCCATTAACTGGGCAGATGAACCAGCACTTCTTACTAAGATAGCTCCTTGACCTGGTCTTAATTCAATGTTATGAACCATAGTACCTAAAGGTAAATTAGCTAAAGGCAAGGTATTTCCAACTTTAATTGGAGCATCTTTAGAAGAAATAACTTCCATTCCTACTTCTAATCCAGAAGGAGCAATCATGTATCTTTTTTCACCATCAACATAGTGCAATAAAGCAATATTGGCAGTTCTATTTGGATCATACTCAATGGTAGCTACCTTAGCAGGAATATCAAATTTATCTCTTTTGAAATCAATAATTCTGTATCTCTGTTTATGACCACCACCAATATTCTCAATAGTCATTTTACCAGTACCGTTTCTACCTCCTGATCTATTCTTTTTTGCTAATAAACTCTTTTCTGGTTTTGATGTAGTAATCTCATCAAAAGTAACGGCTACTTTATGTCTTTGCCCTGGGGTTAGTGGTCTAAACTTTTTTAATTCCATTTTGTGCTAATTAAATATTACTATAAAAATCTATAGAATCTCCTTCAACTAAAGTCACAATCGCTTTTTTGTAAGTTGATGTTGAGCCAACAATCATACCCGATTTAGTTCCTCTAACTCTTTTCTTTCCTATACATACCATAGTTCTAACTGAATCTACAGTTACTTTATACATCTCAGAAACAGCTGCTTTGATTTGTATCTTATTTACTTTTCTATCAACAACAAAAGCATAGCTATTAAACTTCTCGCTATGATTTGTCATTTTTTCTGTAATTATCGGTTTCTTTATAATGCTCATTGCTTAACTATTAAAAATTCTTCTCAATCTCATTGATTGATGACTCCATAATCATCAATTTATTAGCATTCATAACATCATAAGTATTTAGTTCTGAAGCTAATACCACTTTTGCCTTCTTTAAATTACGGGAGGACAAAAATATATTTTTATTTGATTCAGCAAGTACTAATACCGTTTTATTATCTAGTAAATCAAAGTTGGATAAGAAATCACTATATGATTTTGTATTTGGTTTTTCAAAATTAAAATCCTCTAAAACAATAATACTCATATCTTTAGCCTTATGAGAAAGTGCCGATTTTCTTGCTAATCTCTTTACTTTTTTATTTACTTTGAAATCATAACTTCTTGGTACTGGTCCAAAAACTCTACCTCCACCTCTAAATAAAGGATTTTTGATATCTCCAACTCTGGCTCCACCACCCCCTTTTTGCTTTCTTAGTTTTCTTGTAGAACCTTTAACTTCTGATCTTCCTTTGGATTTATGAGTTCCAGATCTTTGAGCTGCCAAATATTGTTTTACATCCAAATAAATTGCATGATCATTTGGTTCAATACCAAAAATATCATTACTTAAATCAACTTTCTTAGAAGTTTCTTTGCCTGTAATATTATGTACTGCTAATTTCATTATTTCTCAATTGTTATGTATGAGTTTTTAGCTCCAGGAACAGCTCCCTTTACTACGATCATATTTCTTTCTGCTAAAACTTTTAACACTTCTAAATTATCAACTTGAACTCTTGCATTACCCATTTGCCCAGCCATTCTCATTCCTTTAAATACTCTAGCAGGAAAAGAAGCTGCTCCAACTGATCCTGGAGCTCTTAATCTATTGTGCTGACCATGAGTTGCATCACCAACACCACTAAAGTTATGACGATTTACAACACCCTGAAAACCTTTTCCTTTTGAGGTACCAACAACTGATACAAAATCTCCTTCTTCAAATAAATTAACATTCATAGTGTCCCCTAAATTAACTCCATCAAAATCAGCAGTAAATTCAACTAGCTTTCTTAAAGGAGCTGAATTCGCTTTTTTGAAATGTCCTAAAGCAGCCTTACCAACTCTGCTTTCTTTTTGCTCAGCAAAACCCAGTTGTACAGCATTGTAGCCATCAACTTCCTCTGTTTTTATTTGAGTAACCTTACAAGGTCCTACCTCTAATATTGTACACGGAATATTCTTACCCGCTTGCGAGAAGATAGTTGTCATTCCTATTTTTTTACCTATTAAACCTGGCATCTTATACTTTTTTTAAATTACTTTAATTTCAACATGAACTCCACTTGGCAACTCTAATTTCATTAAAGCATCAATAGTTTTTGATGAAGAGCTGTAAATATCCATCAATCTCTTATGATTTGTTAATTGGAATTGCTCTCTTGCTTTTTTATTTACGTGAGGAGATCTTAATACTGTATATATTCTTTTATGAGTAGGCAATGGAATTGGACCACTAATAATTGCACCTGAATTTTTTACAGTTTTAACTATTTTCTCTGCTGATTGATCCACTAATGTATGATCAAACGATTTTAATTTTATTCTAACTTTTTGTGCCATTTTAGCTGTATTAATTATTCTCCTTTAACTTTTTTAATTACTTCATCAGATATATTTCTTGGAGCTTCAACAAAATTAAAGAACTCCATTGTTGAGGTTGCTCTTCCAGAAGTAATGGTTCTTAAATCTGTAATGTATCCAAACATTTCTGATAATGGAACTTTACCATTTACAACTTTAGCCCCTGCCTTATCGTCCATACCCTCTACTTGACCTCTTCTTCTATTTAAATCTCCAATTACATCCCCCATATTTTCTTCAGGAGTAATAACTGTTAATTTCATAATTGGTTCTAAAATTTTAGGATTAGCTTGTCTTGCAGCTGCTTTAAAAGCAATTTGAGCACAAATCTCAAATGATAATGCATCAGAATCCACATCATGATAAGAGCCGTCATATAATTTTACTTTCATAGAATTCAAAGGATATCCTGCCAACACACCATTTGTCATTGCCAACTTAAATCCTTTTTCAATTGAAGGGACAAACTCCTTAGGAATATTACCTCCTTTAATTTCATTTACAAATTGCAAGCCCTCTCCTTCAAAATCAGCATCAACTGGAGATAATTCAAATCTTATATCAGCAAATTTACCTCTACCACCTGATTGTTTTTTGTAAACTTCTTTATGATCAACAGAAGTTGTAATTGCTTCTTTATAGGCTACCTGTGGCTCTCCTTGATTAACGTCAACATCAAATTCTCTTCTTAATCTATCTACAATAATTTCAAGGTGTAATTCTCCCATTCCAGATATAATTGTTTGTCCGGTATCATGATCTGTCTTAACATTAAATGTTGGATCTTCTTCAGCAAGTTTTCCAAGAGCAACACCTAACTTATCAATATCTTTTTGAGTTTTAGGCTCAACAGCAATACCAATTACTGGTTCTGGAAAATCCATAGATTCTAAAACAATAGGTGCTTTCAAATCACATAAGGTATCTCCAGTTCTAATATCTTTAAATCCAACAAGAGCTGCAATATCACCAGCTGACAAAGTGTCAATCTGATTTTGCTTATTAGAATGCATCTGATAAATTCTTGAAATTCTTTCTTTGTTACCTGTTCTTGAATTATAAACAAAAGTACCCTGCTCTAATTTTCCAGAATATGCTCTTGTAAAGCATAAACGACCCACATAAGGATCAGTAGCAATTTTAAAAGCTAATGCAGAAAACGGTGCGTCAACAGAAGGTTTTCTAGTTTCTTCTGCATCAGTATCAGGATTCTTTCCTACAATTGCTTCAACATCAAGAGGGGATGGTAAAATTTCCATTACCATATCAAGCATAGCCTGAACTCCTTTATTTTTAAATGCAGAACCACACATCATTGGAACAACTTTTGCTGAAATAGTAGCAGCACGCAAAGCGTTTAATATTTCTCTTTCTGTTAATGAATTTTCATCTTCAAAATATTTTTCTAATAAGGAGTCATCAAATTCAGCAACAGCTTCTAATAATTGACCTCTATATTTTCTAGCCTCATCAATAATATCTGCAGGAATCTCAACTTCTTTAAAAGTCATTCCTTGATCTTCCTCATTCCAAACAATTGCTTTAAAATTAATAAGATCTACTACTCCTCTAAAGTCATCTTCATCTCCAATTGGAATTTGTAATGGAAGTGCATGACTACCTAACATTGTTTTAACTTGTTCAGATACTTTTAAGAAGTTAGCTCCTTGACGGTCCATTTTATTTACAAAGCCTATTCTTGGAACATTGTAATTATTTGCCAATCTCCAGTTAGTTTCTGATTGAGGCTCAACACCATCAACAGCAGAAAATAAAAATACTAAACCATCTAAAACTCTAAGAGATCTATTTACTTCTACAGTAAAATCAACGTGACCTGGAGTGTCAATAATATTTACATGGTATTTTTGACCTCTATAATCCCAATCTAATGTTGTAGCAGCTGAAGTAATAGTAATACCTCTTTCTTGTTCTTGCTCCATCCAATCCATTGTTGCGGCACCATCATGAACCTCTCCAATCTTGTGATTGACACCTCCATAAAACAAAATACGCTCAGTAGTTGTAGTTTTTCCAGCATCAATATGTGCTGCAATACCAATATTTCTAGTAAATTTTAAGTCTCTTGCCATTATAATTTAAAATTTAAAATGAGAGAAAGCTTTATTTGCTTCAGCCATTCTATGAGTATCTTGCTTTTTCTTATAGGCAGTACCTTCTTCTTTATAAGCAGCCATAAGCTCGGCTGATAATTTTGCATCCATTGTCTTTTCATTTCTTTTTCTTGCGGCAGCAATCATCCACTTCATACCTAAAGAAATTCTTCTATCCTCTCTTACAGGATGAGGGATTTGAAAAGTAGCTCCTCCAATTCTTTTTGACCTTACTTCAACATGAGGCATCACATTCTCTAATGCTTTCTCAAAAACAACTAATGCTTCTTCCTCTTTAATTTTTGAAGCTATATTATCTAATGCCGTATAAAACACTTTAAATGCAGTAGTTTTTTTACCATCAAACATTAAATTATTTACAAACCTTGTAACATTAGTATTGCCAAATCTTGGATCTGGTAATAAAATTTTCTTCTTGGCACTTGTCTTTCTCATTCTTTATTCTATATTATTTCTTCTTAGGCCTTTTAGCTCCATACTTTGATCTTCTTTGAGTTCTTTCATTCACCCCAGAAGTATCTAATGCACCTCTAACAATATGGTATCTTACTCCTGGTAAATCTTTTACTCTACCTCCTCTTACTAATACTACCGAGTATTCTTGAAGATTGTGTCCTTCACCTCCAATATATGCATTCACCTCATTCCCATTTGTTAATCTTACCCTAGCAACTTTTCTTAAAGCTGAGTTTGGTTTTTTAGGAGTAGTTGTGTAAACTCTCGTACAAACTCCTCTTCTTTGAGGGCAGCTTTTTAAAGCTAATGACTTGCTCTTTTTTACAATAGCAGTCCTACCTTTTCTTACTAATTGTTGTATTGTTGGCATATTATATCTTCACTTAAATGGGCGGCAAATTTAGTAATTTATTCTACAAAATGAAAAAAAGACACTATTTTTTTTAACTCTACTTTTTATCTTATTTTTATTCTAACAAATTGTGATTAGGATGATGATTTTCAAGACGAATAATATAGTCAATAAAAAAAGGCACTAAAAATTAGTGCCTTTTTAAAATTTTAAACTCTGTAAATCTACTCAATCACCAGCTTAATCGTATTTAGATAATGTTTGTTTATCTCAATTTCCATAAAATAGATTCCACTGGCTTTGTTGGTTCTTTGTATGATGT
>JACKQG010008356.1_pt1 | contig 10117 bp, 9 predicted proteins | sample 8237621 | NCBI WGS metagenome assembly JACKQG01 (sample SAMN15677084, study PRJNA649215) | marine metagenome | biome: marine; feature: Black Sea; material: saline water; isolation source: suspended particulate matter (SPM) from the Black Sea western gyre | collected 2013-06-09/2013-06-10 | depth...
CCCGCCCTCGCCGCCGGGGAGGGGGGGGACGCCGGGTCCGGCATCGCCCCCCCCCTCGCGGCGGGGGGGTACGCCGACCCCGACTACCCCCAGGGGGCCCCCCCCGAGCACGTCGGGAAGGCGGCCCCCCCCCTCTCCAGCGTCATCACCCCCGGGGCCCTGAGGCAGCTGAGCCGCCACGAGCTCCTCGCCCTCCTGGGCATCGCCCGCCACTTCAGGCACAGCACCGAGCCCCACGCCACCACCGGCGAGGCCGAGCTCGCCTACCAGGTGGCCTGCGAGGAGGCCGGGGAGCAGCCCCGGGGCCACACCCAGTACTGGAAGTACCTGAACCGCCTCAGCGCCCTCGACGCAGTCTCCACGAAGCTGGACACCTCGGAGAGGGGGCGCACCCAGCTCATCAGCCTCATGAAGATACCCGCTGAGAGCCTTGAGCAGGAGGTGACACGCGTCCTTGAGGAAGGCTGAGATAGGGGCAGAGGAGCTCCTGGGCTCCAGGGGGCGCATCCGGGTCCTCAAGGTCCTCGCCGAGAGCGGGGAGCTCAACATCAGCGAGGTGGGGCGCCGCACCGGGATGAACTACACCAGCGTCGAGCGCCACCTGGAGGCCCTCTCGGGGATGGGGCTCCTCAGGGAGAAGCGCTACGGCAAGATCAGGATCTTCGAGGCCCTCTTCAGGTCGGTGACGGTGAGGTTCGAGAGGAGCAGGGGAGTCAGGGTGGAGACCGACGTGGAGCGGCCTCGAATAGGGTAGAAAAAGGCCCCCTTCCCAGTGTTCTATGTAGAGTCAGAGATCTAAGCGGCGGAAGATCGCCTCCTCGATCTGGCCCGGGACGACCTCCTCGAACTCGTACCTCACCCGCACCACAGGCTTGTCCACTTCCAGGTAACGCCGGATATCGGTAGGGGTGCCCAGGAGGACGAGGTCGCACGGGGTCGCGTTGATGACCGCGCTGAGCTCCCCCATCTGCCTGTCGCTGTACCCCACGGCGGGGAGCACCCTCTCCAGGTGGGGGTACTGCCCGAAGATGGCCTTGATGGAGCCCACGGCGGATGGGCGGGGGTCAACGATGGTCGCCCCCAGCTCGTTGGCCTTGATGGTGGCGGCCCCGTAGCTCATCCCGCCGTGGGTGACCGTGGGGCCGTCCTCGACCACAAGCACTCTCTTTCCCCGGATGGCCTCCTCGTCCTCAGCGGTGATGACGATGTTGGCCCTGACGATCTCCGCCTCCGGGTTGACCTCATAGATGTTGGCCTCCACGGCCTCGATGTCCCGGGGCTCGGCTGTGTTCACCTTGCTAACGACGGCGATATCCGCCATCCTCAGGTTCGTCTCCCCGGGGTAGTAGCTGAGCTCGTCGCCGGCCCTGTGGGGGTCGACGAGGACTATGTGGAGGTCCGGATGGTAGAACGGGAAGTCGTTGTTCCCGCCATCCCAGACGATGACGTCGGCCTCCTTCTCAGCCTCCCTCAGGATATCCCCGTAGTCCACCCCCGCGAAGACGATGGCGCCCCTCTCGATGTGGGGCTCGTAGTCCTCCCTCTCCTCGATGGTGCAGTCGTGTAGGTCCAAGTCCTCCAGGGTCTCGAACCTCTGGACCCTCTGCCTCTCCAGAACACCGTAGGGCATCGGATGGCGGATCACCACAACTCGATGCCCCCTCGCCTTGATCTTGTCGAGGAGCCAGCGAGAGGTGGGGCTCTTCCCGCTTCCCGTGCGGGTGGCGCAGACCGAGATGACCGGCTTCTCAGACTTCAGCATGGTGGCCTTGGTGCCCAGGAGAACGAAGTTGGCCCCTGAGGATAGGACCCTGGATGCCTCGTCCATGACGTAGCCGTGGGAGACGTCGCTGTAGGAGAAGACCACCTCGTCGACGTCGAGCTCCCCGATAAGGGCCTCGAGCATGCTCTCGGGGTAGATCCTGATCCCCTCGGGGTAGCGGTCCCCCGCCAGAGCCGGCGGGTAGATCCTCTTCTCGATCTCTGCCGCCTCGTCGAGATCGGTGATCTGGGCCGCGGTGAAGGCGACGACCTCGTAGTCGGGGTTGTCGCGGAAGTAGGAGTTGAAGTTGTGGAAGTCCCTGCCAGCGGCGCCCATTATAAGTGCTCTCTTAACCATCTGATATCTTTACAAGTGGGAGCCATGGGTTGATAAAAACTTCGGGATGAAACTAAAGGTTGGTGTAAGGAAAAAGGTTAGAGGAGGTAGCGTGGCTCGCCCTTGATGCTCTCGATGAACTTCAGGGCTTCCTCGACCTCGTCGTCTGTGCCGTCCAGGAGCAGCCGTACAGCCCCCCTCCGCGCCCGCGACCCCTCCGGCGGAGTAGAGGTAGGCGTCGACCCCCGTCAGGATGCCCAGGGCCTCTATCTCTGTGATTATTGTGCCCGTGAGGGGCCATAGGCTGGGTCCCTCGGAGTCATCGGTGCCGGCGATCCAGTGGAGCTCGTTGATGTCCGTGTAGACAAGCTTCTCCAGGCCGCTGGGGATTATGAGCTCTATCTTCTTGCCGATGATGCTGGGGAGGACCCGTCCCACGGTGCCCCCGGTGGAGCCCCCTATGAGGACGCCCGCCATGCCCCCGGCATAGTCGAGGGCGTTGGCCCCCTTGATGTAGATGTCACCCTTACCCATGTGCTCCACGGCGTCGAACCTGTTCAGCTCCTTCGCGACGTCGCCCTTCCTGAAGACGACGTCCGGGATGGGCTCCTCCCGCTCCTCGGGGAGCCTGTCGGGCTCCTTCGGGGTGGTCGTGCCGCTCCTGTAGCGCCTAAGGTCGAACTTCTTCCCCCAGAGCTCCTGGAGGACGTAGGCGTTCGTGGTGCCTGTGGCGACGACCAGCATCCCCTCCTTCATGGCCTTCTGGACCTGGGGGAGAGCCGCGACGCCCTTGGCGATAAGCCGTTTAGACTCAGCTACTGTGAGTACAACCTGCTTCTTCATGACTATCGGGTAGTATGCCCTGCATGGAGATTTAAAAAGACGTTGAAAGGAAGGGGGGTCAGATCCTCTCGGATGCGTGGAGGATGGCCTTGATAATCGCCACGTAACCCGTGCAACGGCAGAGGTTCCCCTCGATGGCCTTCTTCACCTCGTCGGCGGTGGGCTTGGGATTCCCCTTCAGCAGGGCGTAGGAGGAGATGAGCACCCCGGGAGTGCAGAAGCCGCACTGGATCGCCCCGTCCTCGAGGAACGCCTGCCTCAGCTTCACCATGAAGGGATCATCCACCAGGCCGTCGATGGTGGTCACGGCCCTCCCCTCGACCTGAGGAGCCAGCACCAGGCACGAGGTGACCGGGGCGCCGTCCAGCAATACAGTGCAGGCTCCACACTCCCCGTTCTCGCATCCCTTCTTGACGCTCTTGACCCCCAGGTCGTCCCTCAGCAGGTCGAGGAGAGCCCTGTTGCCGGGTGCCTCGACCTCGATGTCTTTACCGTTCAGTTGGAAACTTACCTTCATCACTTGTTCCCCCTCGCCCTCTCCAGGGCGGTCGTCAGCGCCCTCCGCATCAGAACGCATGACATCTCACGGCGGTACTCCTCGGAGGCCCGGGAGTGGGCGCGCTGCGAGGGCTGTACGAGTCCGTAGCAGGCCGACGATACCTCGCCGATGACCGCTTCGTCAATCTTCTTCCCCTTCAACATCTCCTCGACATCCGTGATCCTGACAGGTGTCGGGGCACAGGCTCCCACGGCGACCCTCACCTCGCTGCAAGTGTCCCCGTCCAGCTCTACGTAGGCTGCGATGTTGATTAGGGAGAGGGTGCACCCCTTCCTCCTGCCGAGCTTCTGGAACGCTCCCCCTGACCCCGCTGGGGGTGTGGGGAAGCTGAGCTCCGTGAGGAGCTCTCCGGGATTCAGGCTGGTCCTCTTGGGTCCAGCGAAGAACTCGCCTAAAGGTATCACCCTGACCCCTCCAGAGGATGAGATCGTCGCCTCGGCTCCTAGGGCCAGCAGAGGCGTCGCCGTGTCGGCCCCCGGGGACGCGTTGCAGATGTTTCCGCCTACGGTTCCCAGGTTCCTGATCTGGATGCTGCCCACGAGGTTCGCGGCCTCGCTGAGCACTTGCGCCTTAGTTCTGATGAGGTCAGACGCCACCAGATCAGTGTGGTGAGTCATGGCCCCTATGCGTATCCTGCCTCCAAACTCTCGTATGTAGTCCAGCTCCTTCACCTTGGTCAGGTCCACGAGGTTCCTCGCCTCGCAGGCGCCCTCCCTGAGGTCGATGATGAGGTCGGTGCCCCCGGCGAGGGGCTTCGCCCCCGGGGCCTCCATGTGCTTGAGGGCCTCCTCCAGGCTCTTGGGCCTGTGGACCTCCACGTCAGGTATCAGGTTCATTGTCCACCCCTCCTGAGGGCGGCGTGGAGCCGCTCCGCCGTGATGGGTATCGTGTTGAAGCTGACCCCGGTGGCGTGGTAGATGGCGTTGGAGATGGCTGGGACGATGGAGATGATGGCGGGCTCGCCTACCCCCTTCGCCCCGAAGGCTGAGTGCCTGTAGGGCTTCTCCACGAGGATGCTCTCGGCGACCTCGGGGGTGTCCATGGAGGAGGGTATCACGTAGTCGGTGAGGTTGGGGTTGATGACCTCCCCGGCGTCGAGGCGGATGCTCTCCATGAGGGCGATGCCTATGCCGTGGCTGATGGCTCCGTGGATTTGGCCGTCGATGAGCAGGGGGTCGATGGCCTTCCCGACGTCCATGGCAGGCCAGATCTTCAGGATCTCAACCTGCCCAGTCTCCAGGTCCACCTCGACCTCGCAGACCGTTGCGGCGAAGGTGTACGCCGGATAGCTCACCCCTAGCCCCGTCTCAGGGTCGAAGAACCTTCGGGGGGGCGTGAAGAACCCGTACGCGGCGGGGTTGGCGCCCCTGACGTACATTTCGTGGGCAAGCTCCTTGAAGGCCATCTTCTTCGAGGGGTCGTCCTTGCAGGAGGCCATGCTGTTCCTCAGATCGATCCTGTCCTTCTCGCATTCGAACAGGGTCGCCGCTGTGTTGACCATCTGCTCCCTCAGCTTGAGGGCCGCGTCCGCCGCGGCCGTGCCGCCCAGGGCGAGGCCCCTGCTGCCGTGGGTGGGCCTAGCGTTGGCCATGGTGTCTGTGTCCGGGATCTCGATGTGGAACGCCTCCATCTTGGCGCCGACTATCTCGGCAACAATCTTGGCGTGGCCGATGGGCGTGCCCTGGCCGAGCTCGCAGATGCTCGTCCTGTAGGTGAATGATCCGTCCTCATTGAGGATGACTGATGCGGCTGACCAGTCGGGTGCCCCCCGGCTGGTGCTGATGCCGTGGTGGGCGGTGCCGATGCCGACGCCCCTCACCTTGTTCCCTTTCCTCCTGGGCTTCCTTATCTCCGCCCAGTCGCTGGCCTCGGCGACGCCCCTGATGCACTCCTCTATCCCCACGGAGTGGTCCAGGAGCTGGTTGGAGGCGGTCCTCTTCCCCACGGTGAGGACGTTCCTCAGCCTCAGCTCGACAGGGTCCATGCCGAGTTCATTCGCCAGCCTGTCCATGTGGGAGTCGACGGCGAAGTGGACCGCGAGGTTCCCGAAGCCCCTGTAGCTCCCGCCGAACACCTTGTTGGTGTAGACGGCCGTGCCGTCGACGTGGACGTTGGGGACCTCGTAGGGTCCCGTGGCGTGGACCGTCTGCCTCCAGAGCCAGTAGGGCGCCCTGTTGGCGTAGGCCCCGCAGTCGAGCTTGATGTCCACCTTGGTGGCGGTGAGCATCCCGTCCTTGTCGACCCCGGTCCGGAGGTGGATGCGGGAGGGGAACCTCTTGGGAGTGTAAGCGGTGACCTCGAAGCGGTCATAGACGAGGGCGGCAGGTCTACCCAGCTTGACCGCGGCCATGGCCGCCTTGGCGGAGACCAAGGGGCCGGTGTCGTCCTTCCCGCCGAATGCTCCTCCAGTGAGGGCCTGGATGACCCTGACCTGGTTGAGGTTCCACCCAAGGACGCCCGCCACCTTCTCCCTCACGAGGAAGGGGCTCTGCATGGCGCCGATGACGGTGACCTTGCCCGCGCCCTCGGGGAAGGCGTATGCGACGTCGGGCTCGATATAGGCGTGGTCCTGATAGGGTGTCTCGTAGGTCCCCTCGACCTCGACCTTCGCCTCCGAGAAGCCCTTCTCCACATCGCCCTTCCTTATCCGGCTTGTGAGGGCGATGTTCCCGCCCTCGTGGATGTGGATGGCATCCTTCGCGAGGGTCTCGTCTATTGTGAAGTTCGCCGGGAGGGGATCGTACTCCACCACGACGGCGTCCCGTGCCTCCTGCGCGGCGTACTCGTCCTCGGCGCAGACGATGGCGATGGGGTCCCCTATGAAGTGGACCTTCTCGTCGCAGAGGAAAGGCTGGTCGGGCATGGCGTAGCCTATCTGGTTCTCCCCCGGGACGTCGGCGCCGGTGTAGACCGCCAGGACCCCGGGTATCTCCAGGGCTGCCGATGTGTCCAAGCGCTTGATGAGTGCGTGGGGATGGGTGCTGTAGACCTCCTTCACGACGACGGTCCCCGGCTGGATGTAATCTGAGGTGTACTTCGCCCTGCCGAGGGCCTTGTCGAGGGCGTCGGTCCTGATGATGCTCTTGCCCACGATGAGGAACTCCTTCCTGCCCAGGAGATCCTCAAGGATCTTGTCATACTCCATGATTATACCCGCCTAGATGCTAGATGATTAAATGCACGTGGTATTTTAATTCTACATCCAACCCCGGAAAAACAGCACAGATCAGGGAAACACCGTTATTTACAGAGTTGAACCACGATTTCACGGTTCAGGATGATGTAGACCAGCCCTACACACACATCGATATAGGTTTACGGCATAAGGAAGGGACTGGGTTAGACTTTGCGATCGGGCAGGTGTAATAGTAGGAAGGGTCTTGCACAGGTCGTCACGACCCTTATGCTCCTGGCGTTCTCAATTCTACTCTCAGGCGTCGCCATCTACTACTCCCTCAACATCGTCTCCGTCAGGCTCCAGACCGAGGACGTGAGGCTGACGAAGCAGGAGATCTGGGTGAACAGCTCGGGGGCCGTGGGAGCGGTGATGATCCAGAACCTGGGCGGCAAGGACCTCCTCATCGACAAGATCGAGGTGAGGGGCGTTGAGCAGGCATGGACCACCGTCTGGTTCTTCAGGGTAGCCGAGGGAACCAGCGTATCGGACGCCTTCAACGTGACCCACTATGACAACCTCACGGGGAGCCCCACCATCGACGGCAGGCAGTACACCCAGGGGTCGTCGGATCTGCCCCTCTCATCGGGGCGGGACATGATTCTCTACATAAAGGGGCCCGACAACGTCCAGGTGCAGGACATCGGGACGACGATTAGCATCTCCCTGTTCACAATGAACGCCCAGTACATCACCGAGTGCAACGTGAAGTCCGCCACGTAGAATCCCTGAGAGGTATCCAGATTACCTGTCTATACGAGTCTAGTACAACCTTCTCTGTATCGCGCGCTAGGAAAAAGGGAGGGAGTTTACCCTCTTGGCTTACAGATTATCTCCAGCACCTTGGAGTCGAAGAAGGTGTGGGTGTTGCTGGGCTGGAGGACGATAGCCGTGTCCGAGCCGCCTCCGCTGCCCCCGATGGCGATGGCCTCCTCGTCCGTCATTATCAGGCCTGCGTCTGCCGCCATGCAGGAGATCTCGCATCCTACCTTCACTCCCTGGCTAAAGCGCCTGAGGACGTGGGCGATGATCTCGTCGACCTGGATGGTGTTGAACCTCCTGTTCACGGCCCGCCCTAGGGTGCCGAAGGCGTGGGTGGAGAAGAAGATCTTCCCGCCGTTGGCCTCGATCTTGGCCCTGGCCTCGGGGTCCATCCTGTGTTGGTTGGGCTCCCTGAAGCCGACGACCCCCGCCGAGATGACGAGGTTGTAGCCCTTGAACACCTCGGAGGCCTTGACCCCCGTGTAGCCGGTATACGAGGCCACCACGATGTTCCTGATGCCGAGCTCGTCGGCCCGCTCCTTGGCGAGCCTCAGGGTCTCGTCGGTGTTCGCCTTCCCGGGCTCATCGAAATAGACTGTCTTGGACTCACGTGACATTGATACTCACAACTACTCAGGCGGTTGAGCCTTAAAACATGGCGGCCGATCAATGGAAGAACCTTCAGATTCCATGCAGATTACTTAAATCTCGCCGGAAGACAGAATCAGATCGAGGTCACTGGGACCCCGAGCTTTAATCAAGGAAGATGTTGGGTGAAAAAAATTGGGTGATGAATGGTTTTATGGCTCCGGGAGGAGCAGGGCTCCGCAGCGCAGCTGGCTCCCGTACGTCGTCATCGCCGTGCTGATCGTCTCGAACTTCGCGGTGACGTACTACTTCTCGATCATTCCCGACTCGAACGTCTCTGAGCTGAAGGACGAGATCGAGGAGCTCAGCGGCAGGGTGGAGGCCCTCCAGAGCCAGATCCGGGACACGAACAACGAGATCTCCGATCTCAGGGACACCGTCATCGCCCAAGAGCCGTTGAACGTCTCGTACCTCCCCGGGCTGAACTCGATCTACAACCAGATGAGGGGGTCCGCCGTCCTCATCACGGTGCGTACTTCATCGGGGTTCGCCAGCGGCTCGGGCTTCGTATACGACTACGAGGGGAGGATCATCACCAACTACCACGTCGTGGAGGGGGCAATCGAGGGAGGGATCACGGTGACCTTCGTAGACGGCACCATCGTCCCCGCGGATGTCGTCGGGACGGACCCCTACTCCGACATGGCGGTCATTGACGTAGATCTCTCGGCATCCCTGCTCAAGCCCGTGAAGATGGGTGACTCTTCGAGCCTACTCGTGGGTGAGTGGGTCATCGCCGTGGGAAATCCCTTCGGGCTCGCGGACACCATGACCGTGGGCATCGTCAGCGCGTTGGGGAGGCAGATGCAGGCTCCCAACAACTACAGGATAGTGGACGTCATCCAGACGGACGCCGCCATCAACCCCGGCAACAGCGGTGGGCCCCTCCTGAACCTGGATGGGGAGGTCATCGGCATGAACTCGGCCATCATCGGCGAGGTTGCGCAGTTCTCGGGCGTCGGCTTCGCAGTCCCGTCGGACACAATTACGAGGGAGGCCCCCTTCCTCATCTCGGAGGGCAAGTACGATCACCCATGGCTGGGGATAGAGGGGTTCGATCTCTTTCCGGAGATAAAGGAGGCGATGGATATAGACGAGCCGACGAGGGGCTTCCTCATCGTCTCCGTTACGACCGGGGGGCCCGCTGACGATGCAGGTTTGAGGGGTGGTGACAGGGAGGTGACTATCGACGTGGGAACAGTGACCGTCGGCGGTGATGTGATCATAGGGGCGGACGATGTCCCCATGAAGGACTTCAACGACCTGATGGTCTACATAGAGAGGAACATGAGGCCCGGGGACCAGCTGAACCTGAGGGTCCTAAGAGACGGCGTCGAGATGGACGTGGAACTCATCCTGGGGACGAGGCCCGACTCCTAGACCTACTCCCAGTCCAGCAGCCTCCTCTCGCCCTCAAGCCCCTTGATATCCGTGACATCCTGGCTGACCTCGAGGGTCCCCCTGTAGCTTCCCTCACCGTCCCGGACGGCGAAGTACCTTATCTGGACCAGCCTGCCAGAGAGGTCTATCCAGAAGGAGGCGACGTCCCTCTCGCCGCTCTTGAAGGACTCCACGATCTTCTCCACGACGTGGACGCTCTTCGGGGGGTGGCACTTATCCACGGCTCTCCCGATTATCCCGGGGCTCCGTGGGAAGACCCTCTCCTTCCCCTGGGAGTAGTAGGCGACCTTGTCGTCTTCGTCGACGTATGTCATGTCGATGGGGAGGTGGGTTAGGACCAGGTTTATCTGCTCGTGGGTTAGGCGCCCGACGTCGAGCTCAACTTTCCCTGTGGGAAACACCGCTTCGACCTGTACTGCTCCCTCGATCTCCGAGCTCCAGTCGACGAGGGGCTCGATCCATGCGTAGCCGATCTCCTCCTCCCCCTCCTTCACCCTGAGCCAGTCCTCGGTGGTGAAGGCCTCCATACTCATGGGGAAGAGGATGTTCTCCTCCTTGTAGATCATGTCCCGTATCGTCACGATGAGCTCGTCGAGCGTGCCAGCGACGCCGACGGCCCCCTCTTTTATCT
>JACKQG010008357.1_pt1 | contig 10113 bp, 9 predicted proteins | sample 8237621 | NCBI WGS metagenome assembly JACKQG01 (sample SAMN15677084, study PRJNA649215) | marine metagenome | biome: marine; feature: Black Sea; material: saline water; isolation source: suspended particulate matter (SPM) from the Black Sea western gyre | collected 2013-06-09/2013-06-10 | depth...
CTATTGACCCGTACATTTTTTATGCTTTTCTCTGCGTTCTCAGCGGTGAAATTGCTTTTCTGTTTCAACTTTAAGAATGCCGTGGTCACACCAAGCCCGATCTATTGCGGCAGAGATTTGATGATAAAATCTCCGCTACAAATATATCATTACAGGAGCAAGACTCATGCCCATTCACTTTGGCACCGATGGCTGGCGAGCCGTCATTTCAGATACTTTTACCTTTCACAACCTGCGCCTCGTAGTCCAGGCCATCGCCGATGCGATTAACTCTGGCGACTGGCATACAAACAACCCTTCAGGACGCAGTATTGATCCGCATAAGATGGTTGTGGGTTTCGATACCCGCTTTCTCTCGGATCGTTATGCCGCCGATGTGGCGCGTGTACTGGCTGCCAACGGTTATACTGTTTTTCTCTCGCAGGCCGATGCGCCCACCCCGGCAATTTCGTATGCTGTGCGCCATCTGGGCGCGGCAGCCGGAGTGGTGATTACCGCTTCGCATAATGCGCCACGCTATAACGGCATCAAGCTCAAGGCCGCGTATGGCGGCTCCGCACAGCCCGAACAATCGCGCCGGGTGGAAGTTTATCTCAACGATAACGAAGAGCGCAGCCGCGGCCCCAATATGATGGATTGGGATCAGGCGCGCAAATTGGGCCTGATCGAGCGCTTCAACCCCATCCCGGCTTATTATGACCATTTGCGCACATTAATTGACTTCGACAAAATTGCCGACCATCCCCCTCGTATCGTAGTCGACTCCATGCATGGATCGGGGCGTGAAGTTATTCGGGGTATTCTCAAGGGGACCGGCTGTGAAGTGCATGAAATTCGCGGCGAAATGAACCCTGGTTTTGGGGGTACGCATCCCGAACCCATTGGCCGCCACCTGGGGGGGCTTGCCGGAGCGATCAGCACTGGCATTGGCGATCTGGGGCTGGCTACCGATGGCGATGCCGACCGCATCGGCGCAATGGATGGCCGCGGCAAATTTGTTGATCCGCACAAAATTATGGCGTTGGCATTGCGCTATCTGGTAGAAGAACGCGGCTGGAGCGGCCCGGTGGTGCGCACAGTTTCAACGACGCGCATGATTGACCGCCTCGCCGAGCGTTATAATTTGCCTGTTTACGAAACCCCGGTTGGTTTCAATCATATTGCCGATTATATGCTCAAGGAAAACGTGCTGATTGGTGGGGAAGAATCCGGCGGCATCTCTTTTCAGGGGCATATCCCCGAGGGGGATGGCATCTTGATGGGCTTGCTCCTGGTAGAGATGGTAGCCGCCTCGCGCACACCCCTGGATGTGTTGGTGGATGATTTGTTGAAAGATGTTGGCCCGGCGTATTACGAACGCAAAGATATGCGCCTGAATCATCCAGTAGCCAAAACAAAAATGGTAGCGCGCCTGATGGAAGAAGCCCCGTCAGAAATTGGGGGTGAAACCGTGCAGGATGTGATGTCTACCGATGGGATTAAATACATCATGGCAGATGATTCCTGGTTATTGATTCGCCCCTCGGGCACCGAACCGGTGCTGCGCGTGTATGCGGAAGGGCGTAGTACGACGATGGTGACAGAACTTTTGAAATATGGCGAGCAAGTGGCCGCCAGCGCAACATGAGCATAAAAAAATCCCCTTCAGCGAAGGGGATTTTTTTATTATACTCTGAACATAATTTAGGCCGTGCGCAGCCGTCTAGCGAGGACAATCACCAGAATCAGCGCTGCTGCCAGGGAAATCAAACCCGGCAGGCCAACATCATCCGCGAAGCCTGTGGCAGGCAAGCCCGTGGGTATTGGGGTGACTGTCATCAGATTGGCGGCCTGTTGGGTGAAGAGGGCGGCCATGGTCGCGGTGAGATGGTCTTCGCGTGATTGCGCCAAACCTGCTGCGGGGGTCTCGCTGATTGCCATCACCGGGGTGGGGCTTAGGGTTGGCGTTGCGGGCAGAGGGGTGTTGGTCGCGGTGGGGGTGGCTGTCCACGATTGGGCATCTGCAGTCATTTCGGCAGCCAGGGCCACGGCTGTGTTTTGCTCGTTAATTTGGGCTACCTGGGTGCTTTCTGCAGAGCGTCGCCGGGGAACGATGACCATTGCGTAGACGGCCATGAGCACCAATGACAGGATCAGGAATGCTCCCAATACGCCAGCAACCAGCAAAAAGGTGCGATTATTGGCCTCTTCGGGCGGGGTTTCGTCTTCTATTTCCAAATCGTCAAAATCGAAATCATCCATCATTGTCATTGTTCGTTCTCCTCAGGTTGCCCATTTTTCGAAATCCTATAACCTGGATTGCTTATCTGGGCAAGAATACGGTCGTGATAAGCACCTTTTGCGATTGCTCAGGCGAAGGCCTTTTTAGGTTATTTAAGTTTGTTATTACCCTTTTATATCACTTTTTCGAGATTTGCCAAAGGAACTTTGATGTCTTCATTATCGGATAAGGTAATATACGCGCCGGGGGCGCGAATTCCGCTGGGGAATTTCAGCGGCTCTTGTGAGAGCGCGGTAATATTGCCTGTTTTTCCAGCATAAGGCGCTTTGATAATCCGCACTTGCTGGCCTGGCGCAAAATCTTCAACCACTAGCGAGGCATCATTGGGTGTGTGGCCTGCATCCAGGGGAATGACGATTTCAGGCCGAACCCCTTTGTAATGATCAATATGTTCTGCATTGAGCGAAATCTCACGCCCGTTATTGGTAGCTAATATATTATAGCCGATTGCATTCAAAGGATGGAAACCGAATCCCTCCAGCACCATGATTGGGAAGGTAGTTTTTTGTGCATGGGGGATCATTGCTGCGCTCATACTGACCAGAATCAGCCCGCGCAAGGGAATTTCTGCCGCTTTTTTGAATACCTGCGGGTCGTCGCAGTATCCACCCAGGACGATGGCTCCGCGCAAACTCACGTCCAGCATATCTTTTTGAAGTTGATCCTCAGGGTTATCCAGTTTAACCTGCATCATGCCAAATTCGGAGCGGCCATTCCCCCAGACTCCCTGAACCAGTGCGCCGGTGGTTTCAATGACGGCGCCGCGGTCGGGGATCAGATCGGTGACGGTGCCGGGCATTCCGGCCTTGAGTTCATAGGGGGCTGTATTCGCTTGCAAGAGCACGAGACCATCTCCGGCCACGACGACCCGCCCCGAGCGAGGTGCGCGCACCACCCGCTTGGGGAATCCTGTCGGCCCAGCGATGAGATCATCCTGGGTAACAAATTCCCCCGCGGCGCGCTGAATCAGATCGTCGGCTTTTTCCGGAGAAACATGCAGGCTGCGGGCAATATTGAGCAGAATGTGTTCGGGTTCGAGATGCGCTTCTGCGATGACATCACGCGCTTCTACCTTTTGCCCCTGGCGCACGACAATATTCCCGGGGATGGGCAGTTCGCGATGACGGCGAATTTGGGTCAGGGGGGTAATTTGAACAACGGGTGCTAACATAACTATGCTCTAGGGTGCAAATTCTATACCAGCTAATTGCCCAGCGTCCAGTGCCAGCGTTGCATGGCCTCGCGGCGGCGTTCTGGATCGGATGGAATTTGGATAGGCCGCCCGCGGGCATCGATCACAATGCCAAGCGCCCCGCCCACTACTTTGACGCGCCCGCCGCGCCCGGGGCCGCCCATGCCCACATCGAAGCGGTGCAGCGGCTGTAAATGCAATTGGGCTTCTTTCCCTTGCGGGAGTGGAATTACCTCGATGCTGCCGAATTTTATTTCGTGTTTGCTTTCTGTGCCATCTTCAAAGGTGGCTCGCAGGCGTAAAACTGGGACGCGTGCGCGGGCAACCCCCACCGGAGCGATGACGGTGCCCAAATTCAGGAAAGCGTGGGATTCGAGTATCTGTACCACTAACAACGGGTTGGCTTCCGCGGCAGCGCCGAGTGAAGCCAACAGATTATTCTGATCGAGGACGATGGTCGTCACGCCGGTGGGCTGCAAACCATCGAGCAGGACGAGCAAACTCTGCCCCGGGGTGGGCGCCTGACTGAGTACGCTCCCCGATGCCAGAATGGGTTCAGACCAGGGGACGATATTATGCCCGGCGCTTTTCATTTCAAACGGCAGCGAAGACATGGTTTTCTGGACTGCCAGACGTAATATTTGCCGCGCCACAGCCTGTTCGATGAAAAGTTCTTCGCGTGTGGCGGGCAGGCTGGCGGGATACGCTGCTTTGTTATGCAAATAGCTGCGTACATCATCGGGTACAAAATCTTCTGGTAACCAGCGCGTGATCTGTTCAAGGGGCATATATTCCAGTACCTGTTGGATCTGCCCGCCAAGCCCGAGTTGCGGGAAAACTCTCAGGGCAAGTTTTCCTTTGATGGCTGCTGCCACCGAGACAGAAGAAGCCCCGATATCGACACCCAGCACCCCCTTTTTGGGGTCGTAGATATGGCTCAAGAAGCGAATAATGCGCCCGAACGCGGTTGCTGAAGGCAGCATTCGCCCTTCGGCCCACTGGTCAAAATCCATTACGCCATACATCTGCTGCGAGCGGATATTTTTGAAAATTCTTGAAAGTTGTACCTGTGCCGGGGTGAGTTGTTCGCTAGTAATCGATGGGCGAATATTCGGCGCGATATGCAAGTCGGTGATCGAGGCGATGGCATTTTCTACGGCTTGCTGTACGCTGCTGTTCCCGGCATATAATACCTGGGGGCGTTGGCTGCGCGGCATCAGGTAGCAGGCTAACCCCACGGCCTCGAGTAGATTGCTGACCGAATGCTCCGCGCCGCCGTCAATTCCCCCGGCAACAATAATCAGATCAGGGCGGGCGCGCAAAATGGCATCAATGCGCGCGTCTTGTTTGCGCCGGTCGTTGAGGCTGATATTCTCTACCACCGTGGTGTAGGTGGTCTTTGCCAGATTGCGCGCGCTGTCTAGCGAGACATTTTCGAGCAGGCCCACCGCGACCACGCGGATATTCGGCCCTGCCGAGAGTGTTACTACTAACTTATCAACACCGCTGCCGTCAGGCTGAACCGGGATCAACAGGCTGGCATCGGAACCGAGTAGCGTGCGCCCGGTGATTTCTTGCAGGCGGTAAATGGCGCGGTTGACGCCCTCGCGCACATCGCTAAACGGCGGGGCAGCGGTTGTGGGCGCAGTGCCTGTGGCAATAAAGCGGTAGCGCGAACCGACGACATCGAATAACGCGGCCCGCGTGGTGATCGAGCCAATATCTATTGCCAAAATAGAGTCGGTAACAACAATCGAAGACATCATACGGGAAAAATCAGCCCTTTAATAAATATCCACAAATACATGAACCGCTCAATTAATGCAGTAATCGCCGCAATATATACACCGGCAAATAAAGCCCCAAATGTGATGGCGATGAAAGCCTTACCGCTCCAGCGTAGAATTCGGGTAAAGGCGCCCACAGATTCGGTTTGGGCTTCGTCTGAGCGCGTATAAAACTGGAAGAATAATAACGTGCTCAATGTGCCGATCAAAATGATCAGCCCGTTAATCAGACCGTTTTCAAATACATGGATGGAGGCGGTTGTTTGCGGGAAGATGGTCCCGAAGGTGGCCCCACCGATTGCCGCGGCAGCGCCAACCCCCACCAAAATGGCGACTGCCGGGTTGCCCAGTTTGCTCAAGCGCGACGAGAGCTTCATTAACAGCAGCACGCTGGGGATCAGATAGCTCACCGCCAGAATCAGTGCGCCCTGGTTGCCATCTAGCAGCGGAAACACGAGATGAGGAATAACAATATTATAGAGGGTCACAATAGTGGCATACCCTGCTGCTGTGCCCACAAAAATATGCGTCGCCAGACGGAAAAGAAAATTATCGCCAATCACATAGCTCAAAACGAAAATCGTCAGCGAAAATCCCAACAGCGCCCCGCCCAGGTCAGCCAGACTCATGGTAGCGATATTCATGCAGTCTCTCCTGTGGGTTTCTTCTTGACAAAAAATGTCATTAAATTGACTCCGCTGCCGATCAGCAGTACAACCACGGCTGCCATCAGTGCGTAGTTGAGCGTATCCCAATAGGTGCGTGCCAGGTTGGGTTTGCCGATAACCTGTTCGTAAGCCGCCCCTCCGCTGATGCCGCTGATCAGCCCTTTAAGTTGGGGTTTTTCTCCACTGGCATAGGGGTGCAAAATCGGTTCAACCTGTGCGCTGACAATTGCGATCATGGGCGCGTTTTGCAAAGTTGGCTGCACTTGCTCGATCCACGAGCGGGCGATATCGGGATCGTCGGAAATCACCACCACGAGTTTATAATTCGCCAGGGTTTGAATTTGGCTTAATGCAGGAGTGTGCCAGGCATCCAGGCCATCAAAAGTCAGCGGGGTAACGTGCTGGGTCATTTGCACAAAACCCAACAACCCCGCTGCGCCGCCGGGAATATAGCCAAGATTCGTGTACTGATTCCCGCTGGTATAACCATGCTGGCTAACAACGGTATGGATAAAATGCTCTGCAAGGGCTGGGCCTGTGGGAGAGGTGGAAACCAGGCTCAGGTACGCGCCTTTGAGCATCAAATGATCGACTACAGCGGCTGCTGCGGCGTTCATCTCGCCCGATGTGCCGGGTTCATAATCAAATGCAATCAATACCGGGTCTGTCGGGGTCAGCGTTTCGATGAGTTCGCTGATCTGCAACATTCCGGCGGGGATCGCCGCGCCGGAAGGCGGAGGTACGCTTTGACTTTCACTGACCACGCCCAGTATAATCACCAGAATCAAGAGAATGGCGCTCACCCAGCGCAAGAGATTTTGCGATGAGATTTGGATCGGTTCGCGCACCGATTTCGGATGGCTTTCGCTTTCCAGTAATTTTCGGAAGATGTGTACGTGTTCTTGCTGCGCCTGGGTTACTTTCAATTTGGAAGAAAATGTGGGCGCTTTCTTCAGCCCGGCAATTTCAGGTTCGGCGATCAATAACCCGCTTAAACCAGCCAGTGGTCCGGCTTGCTCAACGGGGCCATGAGTTGCGGGCGAATCATCTGCGCTGGATTCGACCGGGCGCATGGCGTGCAGCCAATCGGGCAAATCGGCCGGGGCGGCCTCCCCGGCGAGGGTGGGGGCATCGTCTGTGCCATCGCTGAATGCATCGCTCAACTCACCCAGGGCAAATAACCCATCATCGTCATCATCCAACCCGCTTTCCATCTCGAAAAATTCGGCAGCCGAATCATCTGATCCCAGCTTTCCCAGCCAATCGGGTTCAAAATTGTCGCCAGGGATCAGAGTTTCATCCGCCTCGCCAGATTCATCCGCCGTTTGTGAATCTTCCGCAAAGCCGGTCGGCCAATCTGGCGTCAGGGGGCTGGTATCGGGCAAAATCGTTGGCAATTCCGCGGCATGGAGCGCATCTTCATAGAGCGTTTCATCTTCTTCGCCCGACATCCAGTCCGGAATGCCATCTGTGGCTTTTTCGGCTGTGAATTTATCCGACATCCAATCGGGCAGGTCGTCATCCGGCGAACTGTCGCCAGAGGGAGCGGCTGCAAAGGGTTGTTCATCGGAGGTGCTGAACATCCAGTCGGGCAGGGCTTCGGATTCGCCTTCCGGTGTGGGAGAGCTGGATTCGGCCTCCGTAGTGGCGCCAGCTAACCAATCGGGAAGTTCGGGTTCGGCCTCGGGGCTGGTTGCCGGTATGTCCGGCGCGGATTCTGCCGCCGGGGCGGCGTCGCTAGTATGGCTTGAAGTGAGCAGCCAATCGGGCGCGTCCTCAGCTTCAGCAGCAGGCTCCGCCGTCGGGGTTGATGCTGGGGGGTTATCGCCCAGCATCCAGTCTGGCAGTTCTTCACTGGCTTCTGGCTGGGCTTCTGGGGCTGGCGATTTGGCACTATCGTTGCCCAATGAGGCCAACCAGTCATCCGTATCGGCGGGAGTGTTTTCTGCGCTTTCGTCGCTGCTCATCCATTCGGGTAATTTGCCATCGAAAATGGATGATTCTTCTTCGGCTTCAGTTTCGTCGTCGGTCTCTTCGTCATCAAAGGCGCGCATCCGGCCAAGCCAATCGTCACCGGAATCCTCAAAGGGGGTGGCATCCTCATCTTCTTCGGAATCATCTTCCGGGCGGAGCCTGTTGAGCCAGTCTTCGGAATCTGAATCCACCGCGGGAATAGATTCTTCTTCGGTATCGTTGTTAAACCAATCCGGCAAGCCACTGTTGGCCTCATCGCCAGAGATCATTAACGGGGTCAGCCGCGCCTGGCAATATTGACAGGTTTCGGAGTGTTCGGGGTTCGATTTGCCACACATTGGGCAGCGAATTTCGCTCATGGGCTACCCTCCGTAAGGCCGGTCGTTGCCGGTGAGTATGCGAATGCCAGTGGCGATGGTGCCCAGCGCCACGCCGAGTAAAATGCCGCGCGCTCCAGCCAACGCTGGAACGCGTAATATCCAGTTGCGAATTTCGGCCAGCAATGGAGCTTGTGCCGCGATCTGTGGCGCGGCGCCGATGAGTAGCAGCAACACCACGCCGACGAAGACCATTGAAAACAGGTTCAGCCGCCGCGAGAGTAGCCGTGCGGCCGCGTACGTCAGGCTGATGGCGAGTACGGCCATCAGGCTGGTTTCGATGGGGAGTTGAATGTAGGTAAAAACCCAGCGGATGCGTTGGAAGTTTGGCTCGCCATGTAGGTGGGTTTGGGCAATATCGTAAACGCCAATGCCGAGGGTGATGATGAGCGCCAGCAGCAGCACAAAACTGTATCCGCTGCCTTCTTTTTTGCGGATTTTACGCAGATGTACGCCGCTGAGGTTGGCAACGCCGACGATCAGCGCCACCGATGCCCAAATGATGGCCCCCTGGAGTAAATAATTGCGTAAAAAGCCCAGACTGGTGGTTTCGCCCAGGGTATTGGTGCCAAAAAAATAGCCTAGAAGCACAACCAGCCCCACGCCGATGGCGATTGCGGTAGAAACCGGGGATTTGAATTTGAAGTTTAGTTTCATGGCGCGATGCCCCCCAACAGTTCGCCAACGAGTTCATCCAGACCGGCGAAATTAAGGATGACGCCCCCAACAATGACGGCAACCAGCAGCCAGCGCATGACATCCTGAGCGCGTAAACTGGCAATATGCATCCGCCCGGCTTGGGTATAGGCTCCACTGGCGTAGAGTTCTTCTCCGATGAGGGGTTCTTGTGCGGTAGCGAAGAGAATGGCCTGGGCGGGCAGATTGTCGGTTCCGGCCAGGGTCAGGTCGTTATTGCGCTCCGCGGCATCGCCAATCAGGGCGACTTCGTTACCGAAATGTCCCAACAGAATATGGGTGCTGGTTTTATTATCTTCGACGGTGGAAAGGGCGCCCACCGCGTAGGAAAAGGGCGTCATTCCGGCGAGTTCGCCGCTGGTGGGGTGATATTGATCGCTAATGCCGATTTCACGGTAGGTGGCGCTGAGGGTATCGCGTGACAAAATGGCGAGGGTGGCATCGCCGCTGGTGGCGATGGGTGGGTTATCCCCCGATGATGCGGAGCGAATGATATTCTCCAGCACGCTTAGCCCCACAAAGGCAGCCGCGCTTTCGGTGCCAGAGAGTTTACCGCGTCCCAGGCTGATATGCAGCCGCGAGCCAGCTTCTACGGCCAGCCCGATGGCGCGACTCAACTTTTCGAACGCGGGGATGGGGCGCAAGTGGGTTTCGGCATCTTCACGTCGGATGGCTGTGAAGAACAGAATGAGTCCGAAAAAGACGAGGATGAAAGCCAGACCTATGAGACCGGTGAAGGCCACGGGGAGTTACCTCCAAAATGCGGCAGATTTCAGGATGGTTGTGTGTGTTTTCGCAGATACGTGCTGAACGCCTGCGTCATTTCTGGGTTTTCAAGCAAATCGGCGAGGGCGTTACTATGTTCCTGAGACAGGAATTGCCCTAAAACAGGTTGGCCGAGATAAACCAGTTGAGCGCCAAGTAGATTTAGCGGCCCGGTTGATTCGAGCAAGGTGGCCACCAGGTTATCTAGCCCCCAGCGGTGGAGGGCATCTGCCCAGGTTTGCCAGAGATGCGGGTTGCTGTTCACACGACAAGTATAGCATAAATCGAAAAATGAAAGCAGGGCGGCAGGTCGCCCCGCACGGCTTTCATAAAGTAGAGCCAGGGCGGGTATTTACCACAGAGAACGCTGAGT
>JACKQG010007941.1_pt1 | contig 10112 bp, 10 predicted proteins | sample 8237621 | NCBI WGS metagenome assembly JACKQG01 (sample SAMN15677084, study PRJNA649215) | marine metagenome | biome: marine; feature: Black Sea; material: saline water; isolation source: suspended particulate matter (SPM) from the Black Sea western gyre | collected 2013-06-09/2013-06-10 | depth...
GCGCCGCATCGGCGGGCAGGGGATCGATGGCGCCGAGTTCGCCGTCGACGCCTACCTCGAGGACCGCGGCGAGCCGGTGGTCCTCAACCTGCTGGAGCACGTCTTCGCCGGCGAGGACGACGTCAGCGACCGGGTCTACCGCACCTCGCCGGCGATCGTGGAGCGCTGGCGCGAGCCCTTCGCCGCCTATCTGCGGCGCTTCGGGGCGCTCGAGGGCATGCGTGGCTTCTCGCTGCACGCCGAGCTGCGGGTCGACGCCGCCGGCCGCATCACCCCGATCGAGGTCAACCCGCTGCGCTTCGGCGGCTTCTGCACCACCGCCGAGCTGACCGAGCGGGCCTGGGGCTTCGACCCCTACCTCGCCTACCTGCGCGACCAGCGGCCCGACTGGCCGCGGATCCTGGCCGAGCGCGCCGGCCGCGCCTTCCACCTGGTGGTGCTCGACAATTCCACCGGCCTGGCACCGGCCGAGATCGCCGCCTTCGACTACGACCGCCTGCTGGCCGGCTTCTCGCGGCCGCTGGGGCTGGTCCGGCTCGACCACCGCCAGTATCCGCTGTTCGGCTTCGTGGTGGTCGAGACCGAAGCCGGAGATTCCTCGGAGCTGGACGCCATCCTGCGCTCCGACCTGCGGGAATTCGTCATCCCCGCGGCCTGAGCGGGGCTCAATCCTGCGACGGCGCCTCCAGCAGGCGCGGCTGGATCGAGACCACCGCGTAGATGCCGTGGATGTTGGCGATGGTGTCCCGCACGAATTCGCGCATCGCCTCCGGCGCGTAGCCCGCCGCCCGCAGGTCGTCCGCCTCGCGGCGGAAGGACAGCAGCAGCGACTCCTCCGGCGACTTGTAGAGGGCGACGCCACCGAACACGTTCCAGTGGCGGCTCTTGTCCGACCCGTCCTCCATGTTGCCGGGCAACAGGAAATTCTCCAGCGCCAGCGAGCTCGGCAGCAGCTCCGGCGGGATGCTCTTCACCCAGCTCATCGGGATGCGGATGGCCTCGTCGAGCAGGCCGACGGCGGCCTTCTTGTCGCCTCCCTCGATCCGCAGCGCCTCGCGGAACAGCAGCTCCATCGGCAGGTTGTGGTTGTGGAGGGCCAGGTCCTGGTGGCGCGGCGAGGTGCGCGAGACCGCCCGCAGGTAACGACGGTCGTACTGGGCGTAGAGCACCAAGTCGCGGAAGTCCTGGTTCTTGGTGGAGGTCTTGTAGGCCTGCCACTCGGCGCGATCGAGGTAGTTCTCGGCCACCAGCAGGTCCCTCGGCGCCTCCAGCCCGGCGACGTCGAGCTCGATCTGGAGCTGCTCCTTCAGCCGCTCCTCGACCCTCGCGAGGATCACCTGGTGGCCGATCTCGCCTCGGCTGAAGGCGGCGAAGTCCTCGGAGAGCAGCAGCTCCCGCAAGCTGTCGCGGAAGGGGAGGAGCTGGCGGACGAACTCCGACTGCCCCCGGGTCGTCAGGGTCTCGGCGTCCTCGACCAGGCCGATCAGGTGGAGCAGCAGCTCGAAGCGCGCTCCCCGCTGGTAGAGCTCGTCGGCCGCCCGGATCTTCTCCTCGGCGTAGGCCGCCTCGACCTCCGAGAGCCCCGCCCGCCGGAGCTCCCAGGCGCAGCTGAAGCGCAGCGCTTCGTCGTAGATCTCGCGCAGGAGCTGGCGCTCGTAGGGCCCGGCGGCGGCCGGGACCTCGAAGTCGCGCAGGAAGGCGAAGGGGGAGACGCCGCGGCTCGCGTGCTCGAGGGTGAACAGCGGCCGCTGCAGGTACTCGGAGGTCGGGAAGTAGCGGAACAGCTCGCGCGGCCGGGGGAAGGGCTGGCCCTGCTCCCGGGCCTCGGCCTCGGCCCGATAGGGGTCGCCGAACTCGCAGAGGCGGCGCAGCAGACTGAGGTCCTCCGGCTCCACCAGGCCGTCGCGGTTGAGGTCGAGCAGGACCAGCAGCCGGGTTTCGGAGGCGAAGGGGGACGCGAGGCACCGCTCCATCGCGCTCAGGTCCCCTGCGCCCCATTCCCGGTCGCCGTCCAGGTCCCCGAGCATGATCAGCTCGGAGCTGATCTTGACCCGGCTGGTGGGCAGGTGGCAGTAGGAGAAGGCCGCGCCGGCCCCGGCGAGGACGCCGAGGCTGATCGCGACCTTCTGCCAGCGCCTCATTCGGCGGGCGTCAGCGGCGTCAGCTCCACCTTGCGGAACTCGCAGGCGGCGCCCTCGGCCTGCAGCGCGATCTGGCCGCCCGAAGCGGTGCAGTCGTAGCCGTGGTTGACGAGGTCGCCGTTGACCCAGACGTCGATCGTGCTGCCGCGGCACTCGATCACCATCTGGTTCCACTCACCGGGCGGCTTCTCCGAGCCGTCGGTCAGGTTCTTGACGCGGCGGGCGTCGCCCTCGTCGCCGCCCCACTTGTCCTGCGGGCCGCGGCGCGCCACCTCGTCGTCGACCCGCAGGTCCTCGCCGATGCACCAGAAGGCGCCGGCGTTGCCGCTGTGCATCTGGCACTCGATCGAGGCCGGGAACATGCCGTAGAGCCGGCGCGGGGTCGAGGCGTGCACCAGCACGCCGCAGTTGCCGGGCTCGCCGGGCCAGCGGTACTCGACCACCAGGCGGTAGTCGGAGTATGCGGCGTCGGTGATCAGGTGCCCGGGCGGGTTGCCGTGGCTGAGCAGCAGGCCGTCGCGGACGCCGAAGGAGGCCGGCGCGTCGGTCTTGCCGTCCGCCTCGGGCACGTCCGCGTGCCAGCCGGCGAGGTCGCTGCCGTTGAACAGCGGGATGGTCTCGGGCGCCGCGGCGCCGCAGGACACCAGGGAGGCGAGGAGGAGCGTCGAGAGGGTCCGTTTCATGGTCGTCCGGGGGAAGCGGCGGCGGACTGGTCGAAGGGCAGAGGGTACGAGATCGGCCGCGGCTGGCTACCCGGGCCGGCCGTCCCGCTCCAGCGCCAGCTCGCACCAGTGGCGGCCGGTGAAGTCCATGACGAACACGCGCGAGAAGGAGCTGCGGTAGCTGCCCGGGGCGGCGCACGGGTGCGGCGGCTCGGGACGCCTGCCGGGCAGGCCGTCGCACATCAGCAGCAGCCATTGCGCCAGCACGCCGTCGGTCCGGTAGCGGGCCAGGAGCTCCTCCTTCTTGTCCAGGCGCAGCTGGACCAGCGCGCGGACGCGCTCATCGGTCCAGGGCTCGCTGACCATGCCCCACAGCGGGCCCTCGCGGCCCTCCAGCCGGGTGGCGCGGACGGCCTGCACCACGCCGGCCAGGCCCGCCCGGCGGACCGGGTCCTCCGGCAGCGTGCGCTGCTCCCCGACCTCCTCCGGCGCCTCCTGGGCGGCCTCCAGCAAGGCGTCGACCAGCTCCGGGACGCGCCCCTCCTCGACGACGCTGCCGTTGCAGAACTCGACCATCAGGTCCAGCGTGGACTCGGTCTCCAGGCGGTGGCGGACCTGGGCCGCGCGCAGCACCTGGCGCCGCTGGGAGTAGGCGCGGTGCTGCGGACGGCCCGTCTCGCCCTCGTCGCGGAACAGCCGCGAGACCTCGATGCCGACCACCGCGCCGTTGTGGCAGGCCAGCAGGTCGGGCTGCTCGAAGGCCAGCAGCCGATACTCCCGCAGCAGCCCGGTCGCCCGCAGCAGCTTGCGGCCGGCGCGCTTCTCGAAGGCCTTCTTGCCGGAGATCGCCACCACGCCCTCCATCCTGCAGACCCCTGGCCGTGACGTCCAGCCGCGGTTCGCGCAGATACCATCCGCGCATGCGCCGATCCTGGTCCGTCCTCCTCCTCCTGGCGCCGCTGGTGACTGCTTGCGCCGCCCACTTCACCTCCGGCGAGGTCAACGGCGTGAGTTATTGGATGTCCCTCGACCGCGAGGCGGTCCCGGGCGGGGTGCCACACGGCATCGAGATCCGCATGTTCCCAGGCATCGCCGACCGGGGACGGCTTCGGGTGGACGGCGTCGATTACGGCGAGGTTCGCACCGGTGACCAGGTCCGGGTCACGGATGCAGCGATTGTGCTGGTGAACGGCGCCGCCCGGCAGCCTAGGAGGGAGGGCTGAACCCGACTCCGAGCCATGAACGCGATCACCCTGAACCTCCACATCCTCGCCGCCGTCATCCTCGCCGGCGGCAGCCTGATCGCCGCCCTGGTGGTCCTGCCCCAGGCGCGCCAGCTCGGCGACCCGAAGGTCGTCCTGGCCTTCCAGCGGCGCTTCTTCCTGCTGGCGGCGCCGGCGCTGCTGATCCAGGTCATCACCGGTCCGATGCTGGCGGCCTTCTGGGTCCCCGACCCGCTGAACTGGCTGCCCGGCCACAGCACCGTCTCCGCGCACATCTTCGGCAAGCTGTTCATGCTGGTCCTGCTGGTGCCGATCTTCCTCCACGCCCGCTTCCGCATGGGCCCGAAGGTCGCCCGCGGCGAGTGGAGCTTCCGCGCCATCGCCTGGCACGCGGTCCCGCAGGCGATCCTGGCGGTGGGCTTCCTGGTGCTCGGGGTGAGTATCCGGATGGTGCAGCTCGGCGGCTGAGCCGGCGGCCGCAAGAGCCAGGGTGGAGATGAGCCTGGGCTTCATGGGTCCGTCCAGGTAAACGGACGGCTAGCATTCGGGGGTGCCGCGCCTCCGCCGCAACTTCGCCACGGTCCTGCCGCTCCTGTGGGGGGCCTGCTGCGTGCTCGGCTTCCGCTTCCCGGGCGACGAATACGGCCTGTGGGCCTTCGGCTCGGTGGCCGGTGCCTGGGTCTTCCTGCTCGCCGGGGACATCAGCACCACGCTCTACGCGCTGCCGCTGCTGGCCCTCGCCGGCATGCTGACGATGTGGGGCGCTGGGCGGGCGCTGGACCGGCTGCGGGTGCCGTGGAAGCTGTGGATCCCGTCGGCCGTGGTGATCGGCGCGCTGGTCGTGGAGGCGATGCTGGCTGGTTATCCGGACCTAGAGCAGGCTGTCGAGAAGAACGGCTCGCTGGCCGCCTACCTGGTCTTCGGCCTCCAGGTCGGCGGCTACGGCGCCACGCTGCTGGGCATGGTGGGGGTGGGGATCTGGCGGCTGCTGGAGCAGGGGCGGGCGCCGGAAGGAACCTGAAGATCTGAATTCCTTGCCTTCGGAATCCGCGAGGGATTCTAGTCGACGACCAGGATCACTGGATCAGAGCCGCCATCGTTCGGGCGGACCTCGCAACGCGATCCCATTCCCTGGGGCCGGGTGAGGGTGCCCACTACCCAGACGCTGGCAGCGGGGACCTCGCTGAAGCTGACCAGGCCGTCATTGTCGGCGCCCTTGGCTTCCAGCAGACCGGGCTCCTTGAACTTCCCCATCTCCCGCCCGGGGCCGTCGTGCAGCTCCACCCAGGCGCGGACCGGGTTTCCTTCGGCGTCGACGGTCTTCAAGTGGATCTCGCGGGTGGCTTCCAGCAGGAAGTCCTCGGTCCATGAGCCGGGAGTCAGCGGACCGAGGCGGCGAGTGGCCAAGCGCGAGGGCGAGCCGGCCTTCACCGAGATCCAGTAGTCGCCGGGGTCGAGGCCCTGGAAGGCAAAGTCGCCATCCGGGTCGGCGAAGCTCTTGGGCAGCAGCCGCTCCTGATCCCGCTGGAGCCGGACCTCGAAGTCCTCGACCGGTTGGCCGGTGCGGGCGTCAAGGACTCGGCCGGCGAGGGACACGAAGGCCTCGAGTCCGTCTCCGAGGGTGATGTACAGGGGATCCTGTCCCGACCGAGACTGGACGGAGGCTGCGGGGACGGGCAAATCGTGGACGGTCACTTCGATCGAGAACAGGCCGTCGTAGAGGCCGTGGAACTCGAATTCCCCATCGCGGTTCGTCCGGGTCTCGGCCAGCTGGCCGAGTCCTTCCGCGACCTGCCCGGAGACCTGCTCCCAGGGCATGGTGGCCAGGCTCCACGACCATTCCGGGTTCCCCACCATCCGGTCTCCAGTGATCCGCAAGGCCGCGCCAGGGACCGGACCCCCGTCTGAGTCGACGACCTTCCCTGACAACTTCCACTCGGTTTCGAGTTCGATCGCGAGAGCTTCGAGGCCATGCGAAGGTGGCGCCAAGACCTCCACCCGGACGGAATGGCCCGGGGCTCGGGCCACCAAGACCATGCCGCTGACCTCGGTCTGCTGCCCTGCGGCGGGGATTCCCTGGAGGGTGAATCCTCCGGCCTGATCGGACCAGGTTTGATGCCAATCCCCGCCGGAGTAGAGCTCCAAGCTCGCCTTCGGAATCGGCGCGCCACTCGTCCCAGTGACCACGCCGTGCAGGGTGCGTCCCTCTGGGAGCACGATCTCGAGCTGGTTCTGTTCCGGAGCCAGCAGCAGCTCCACGCTCGGGTGATCCACCTTGCCCATGTTCAAGTCGAAAGGTACGCGCGGCAGATCGGGGAGCACGAGGCGACCGTGGCCATCGGTGGTCATGCGTCGCTGGTAAGAAGGCCACTTGCGGACCTGTCCTTTCTGTCCAGGCGGACCGAAGGGGAGCTTGGATCCCCAATGGCCTCGGACTCTGGCCTCGGCGCCCTCGACCGGCGCGTTTGAGGAATCCACCACCCAGACCACCACGTCTCGGGTTTCGATGATCCGGAGAACCACGTCTTCGAAGTGCTGGCCCGCACCGAGCTGACCGCCGACCAGGTAGGGCGATCCCCTTCCCGGAGAATCCGCGCACAGGGTGAAATGGCCGAACAGACCCCCGAGGGTGAATCGGCCGGATGCGTTGGTTTGAGTTTGCCTCTCCGGCGGCCGTTCGCCCTGCATAAAGGCGTGCATGGCCACTTCGAACCACCCGTTCACTTCGGCCCCAGCGACGGGTTCCCCCGTCTCGTCGAGGACCACACCGGAGATCCAGCCGGGTTCGGGGAGGACGACTTCGATCCGGTGTTCTTCACCGTCTTCCACTCGCGCCTTGTCATGGTGCAACAGGTAGGGCGTGTCGGCGGTCGCCAGGACCGTCAGGCCTCGCAGATCGGCCGGCGTCTCCACCTGGAAACCGACCTGCCCCTCGGAATCAGTGGTTCCCGTCAGGGTCTGGAAGCGCATATCCAGGTGGTTCAACTCGAGCCGGAGGGAGATCCCCGGCAGAGGATCCACGCCATTGGAGGCCAGCATCTGGACCAGGACGGCGCCGAAGTGCTCGGAGTTCGACACGGCAGCCGCGCTCGGATCCGCCTGGCCGGCGAGGGCCACCCTGGTCTCCTCCACCTTCGCTGGCTCCGCCTCGGGCGCCGGTGCAGGCCGGCTGGACTCGAGGGAGGTCTCGACTGGAGTCGCCGGGGCGCTCTCACGCATTCCATAGATCACCGCGGCGGCGGCGAGAGTCAGGCCGCCGAGGAGCGCGAGCGTTGACTTGGTCGTCATGGCAAGGAGGGGCAGGGTCGCCGAAAGTGGAGTGAGGCTCTGGAGGCCATCCGAGAGGCCGATCACGGCGCAGCTGTCGCGCCAGGCTTCACCGAGTGAATTCTTCAAGCGGTCGCGCAGCATCGAGAGGCCGCGGTCGAGGTGGGTGCGGACGGTGTGATAGGGCGTGTCCAGCTTGAGCGCGACGTCGCGGGTGCTCAGGTCGTCGAAGTAGCGGTGGAGCAGGGTGGTGCGATAGGGCTCGGGCAGGTCCAGCACCGCGTCCACGAGCTTTCGGGAGGCATCCGCCCGGCCCAGGATCTCGTCCGGTCGCTGCTCCTTGGAGGCGAGCTCGGCCGCCGGCGGGGAGCCGGCCCGCTTCCGCTGGCGGCGGCGGTCGAGGGCCAGGTTCCGCGTCACGGTCGCCAGCCAGGATCGGTGCTCCGCCTTGCGCGGGTGTTGCAGCGCCCGGATCCAGGTCTCCTGGACGACGTCCCCCGCCAGCCCGTCGTCGCCGAGCAGCACCAAGGCCAGCCGCTTGATCCAGCCGGCGTTGGCCAGCAGGGCGTGGAGTTCGAGCGAAGCGGGAGAGTCCGTCATCCTTTCCCGTTCCCACGGACTGCGGCGGGCAATTGACTCATGGAATTCGGATCCGAAGGGACCCTCTCGCGCCGTTGCGCCCTTTTTCAAAGGATAACGCGGACCCGACTATCTCTTGGGCGCCGGGAGCGTAGGCAAGGCCGAGCTCGGCTACCCTTCCCCAGCTTTCCTGGCGCGCGGTCAGCTCCCAAAGACCTCCCCCATGCCCCCCCTCAACCGCCGAGACTTCCTCGGCGCCGGCCTCGGCCTGGCGCTGTCCTCCCCGCTGCTGCCGGCGGTCGCCTCCACGGCGCCGCGCCTCCGCCGCAACGGCAAGAAGATGCTGGTCCTCGGCGGCACGCGCTTCCTCGGCCCGGCGGTGGTCCACGCCGCGCAGGCCGCCGGCTACGAGGTCACTCTCTTCAACCGCGGCAAGTCGAACCCGGAGTCGTTCCCGGAGCTCGAGAAGCGCCGCGGCGACCGCGACACCGGCGACCTGGACGCGCTCGCGGAGGGAGAGTGGGACCTGGTCGTCGACACCTCCGGCTACGTGCCCGAGCACGTCCGAGCCACCGCCCGGCTCCTGGCCGACCGCGTCCAGCACTACGTCTTCATCTCCACCTGCTCGGTCTACGCGCCGAGCCCCGGCGGCGGCGACCTCGGCGAGGACGGCGCGATCCAGACCCTGCCCGAGGGCGAGGTCATGAAGATCCGCACCATCGGCGAGGTCTTCCGCCAGATGCAGTTCTACGGGCCGCTGAAGGCCCTGTGCGAGCAGGCCGCCGAGGCCGCCATGCCCGGCCGCGTGACCTCCTTCCGCCCCGGCGTGATCGTCGGCCGCGACGACCCCACCGACCGCTTCAGCTACTGGGCGATCCGGGTCGAGCAGGGCGGCGAGGTGCTGTGCCCGGGCGATCCCGACGCGCGCGTCCAGTTCACCGACGTGCGCGACCTCGGCGAGTTCTGCGTCGACTTCGGCGCCGCGCGCAAGGCCGGGGTCTACAACGCCGCCGGCTTCGCCATGCCGGTGACGATGCAGGAGCTCCTGCACGGCTGCAAGATCGTGCTCGGCGCCGACGCCCGCTTCACCTGGGTCGGCGCCGACTTCCTGATGCAGAACCAGGTCCGGCCCTTCGTCGAGCTGCCGCTGTGGCTGCCGGAGCCCTACGCGGTCTACTTCGGCAACGACAAGGGCGTCGCCGCCGGCATGGAGTTCCGGCCGGTGGGGGACACCATCCGCGAGATGGTCGAATGGTTCCACGAGGTGCGCGACGGCTCCTACCGCTGGGGCACCTACGGCATGCAGCCGGAGCGCGAAGCGGAGCTGCTGGCGGCGTGGCGCGCCCGCCCGGCCGAGACGGAGCTTGCGCCGGGCCAGGGCTGACCTAAACTCCTCGGACTCGTGATCCAGGCTCCCGCTCCGGCCGCCGCCCTCCCGTTGGGGCGTCTCCCGATCCTGCTGCTGGCAGCGTGGTTCCTGGTGGTGTTCGGCGTCGCGGTGCCGGCCCACCTCGCCTTCCACCATCACGAGGACGACGGCGGCGAGGCCGGGCACGACCTGACGGCGGTCTGCCTGGAGGACGGCGGGCATCTCCACTCGGCCCCCGACGGCCACCAGCACTCGGCCAGCGACCACAGCCTCGACCTGCCGTTCTCGCCCACGAAGAAGGGCCAGTTCGGCGAGCAGGGCTCCTGCGCCAAGCCCGAGGCGCCGTACCGGATCGCCGCCGCGCCGCCGCGGCTGTTGGTCCGGCACATCGAGAGCGAAGGCAGGCCGGCGCGGCCGATCCCGCTGGCCGCCGCTCCGCGGGCACCGCCCTCGGCTTGAAGACCGCGCGCCGCGCGGTAGGTGAATGAACTTCCGGCCCGGCCGGCGCGAACGCTACGCGCCGGGGCCTCCTCCACCTTCCTTCGAGCCATTGGAATGCCCGCACGATCCCACCGACCCCTGCTCCTGCTCCTGGCGGCCGCTTGCGCCCCCGCCGCCGACCACGACCACGGAGCGGCCACGGCCCCGGAATGGCCCAGCCGCGCGCTGACCACCTGGACCGACCGCTTCGAGTACTTCATCGAGCACGACCTGGTCCTGCCGGGCCGGCCGGACCAGGTTGCTGAAATCAAGGGGTTAACCAGCTTGATCTTTATAGTGATCACTTTTTCTATCACCTCCATGTGAAGTCAGCTTTGTTACTCTTGCTATCATTGTACTTATTTCTTTGTGAAATTCATCACTACCATAA
>JACKQG010008358.1_pt1 | contig 10110 bp, 5 predicted proteins | sample 8237621 | NCBI WGS metagenome assembly JACKQG01 (sample SAMN15677084, study PRJNA649215) | marine metagenome | biome: marine; feature: Black Sea; material: saline water; isolation source: suspended particulate matter (SPM) from the Black Sea western gyre | collected 2013-06-09/2013-06-10 | depth...
TTTATGCCAGGGAACATCAGATCAACTGGGAAAAAAAACTTATTGCAGATGCAGGCCTGGTAAGTTATGCCGAAAAACTGCTTGCAGGTGCTATTGGATCTGCAACAGCTCTTGTAATGGTAAGGTCTGTTGTGGAAGAAGAGCCTCTGGGGATGGATGAAATCATGCACATCCTGGATGAGACTCAGCAGATTATTATTTACAGCCGGGAACTTGAAAAGGCAACCAAAGACCTTGAGGCAGCCAATGAACGATTAAAAGAGCTTGACCGGATGAAAAATGAATTTATCTCCACTGTAACACATGAGCTTCGAACCCCTTTAACCTCAGTCAGGGCATTGGCAGAAATTGTTCAGAATAACCCTGACCTTGATGCCCAAAAACATCATCAGTTTGTGGGTATCATCATCAAGGAGAGTGAGCGGTTATCCAGGTTAATTAATAATGTCCTTGACTTTCAAAAGATTGTATCCGGTCAAATTCAGTGGCAGCTGAGCCGACTTGAATTTAAAGAGGTGATTGAGGACTCTATCGTATCAACGGGCCAGTTGATTGCAAAGCAAAATATAGATTTAACACTTGAAATGTCAGAGAGAGCATGTTTTGTATCAGGAGATAAAGACCGGTTGATACAGGTAATGGTTAATTTGATATCCAATGCAGTCAAATTTTGTGATCCTGATAATGGAAGAATCAAAATCGGGATGCAGATTGAAACCGAAAAAACAGGTGATAATAAAAATAGTTATTTAAAGGTTTTTGTTAAAGATAATGGTATCGGCATTGGCAAAGATGACCAGGAAATTGTTTTTCATGAATTTCACCAGATCATTTCCAAAACAAAGGGAAGGCCTGCCGGGACAGGCATTGGATTGACCATTACCAAACACATTATTGATTCCCATGATGGTAGAATATGGGTGGACAGTGAATTGGAAAAAGGTGCAACTTTCTTTTTTACGTTGCCGCTGTTAGAATAATCAAAGCAAAATCTTTTGATGTGTTCATCGAAATTTATTTTGATTGCAGGACAAAGGGAGGTAAAATGAAAAAAAAGATATTGATCGTTGATGATGAACCCAATATCATTGTGCCTTTAGAGTTTATAATGAAGCAGAATAACTATGATGTCCAGACCGCAGGAACCGGAGAAAAAGCTCTGGATCTGATATCAAGCTGGAAGCCGGACCTTATTTTACTGGATATCATGCTGCCGGGAATAGATGGATATGAGGTGTGTCAGAAAATCCGACAGGAAAAGGAATTCAACAATATTAAGATCGTTTTTTTATCTGCCATGGCTCGTTCCATTGATATTGCAAAGGGTATGGGGCTTGCTGCTGATGACTACATAACCAAACCCTTTGCCACAGACTTTGTGGTGAGCAAAATTAAATCATTATTGGCAGACAATAGTTGATGTCTGACTGAATAATTACAATTTTCTATTGACTTAAATTAAACTTCTTAATAATTGTTAATAACAAGATGAATCTGACTCACTAACAGACATGCCCTGGAGGGCACAACAAATTATGAAAGAGTAATGAGATGTGAGATATGAGATATGAGATGTGAGGGAAATTAAGCTGACAGTTTTTTCTCACTACTCAAAACTCATCTCTCAATACTTTCATATAAACTAGTTATGTTTTTTTGCTGATACTGTACCTGCACTGAATTTTAAAAAAGAATTTAGAACGGAGCTAAAAGCACAAAAACTTATAATAATATTTAACCTGTTTTATTTTTCAAAAGAGGGAGGCGCAATAAATTTTTATTATTTAAAAATGTCTCTTAACAATTAACTATTAATAGGTACTTCAAAGGAGATCTTCAATGAGCAAAAAAGATGTTGTCGAAACCACTGAGGCCCAAATTGCTGTTCACTGGAAAGAGGAAGAGTACTATTATCCTTCAACAAAATTTATCGGGCAGGCCAATCTAACTGATCCAGCTGTTTTTGATCGATTCAGCCTGGATAACTTCCCGAATTATTACACTGAGTATGCTGAGCTGTTGACCTGGTACAAATATTGGGATGAAGTCTTAGATAGCAGTGATGCCCCATGTTACAAATGGTTTAAAGGCGGGAAACTCAATGCCAGCTACAATTGTATTGACCGGCACCTGAAGGACAATAAAAACAAAACAGCCATCCATTTTGTTCCTGAACTGGAATCTGAAAGGGTTGATCATATCACCTACCAGGAACTTTATGTCAGGGTGAATGAATTTGCAGCATTGTTAAGGGATACGGCAAAGCTCAAAAGAGGTGACAGAGTAACCATCCATATGCCTATGTCAGCAGAACTTCCCATTACCATGCTGGCCTGTGCAAGACTGGGTGTTATTCATTCTGTTGTTTTTGGCGGATTTTCTCCAAGTGCCAGTGCTGACAGGATTGTTGATTCCCAGTCCAGGGTTTTGATAGTCTCGGATGCTTATTATCGGGCCGGTAAACTTCTTAACCATAAATTCAATGCAGATGAGGCGGTTAAAATTGCAGCAAAACAGGGACAGACAGTAGATACAGTTCTTGTATGGCAGAGATATCCGGGCAAATATTCCTCAGAAACGCCAATGGTTGAGGGAAGAGATATTTTTGTAAATGAAAAATTAAAAGACTATTATGGCGCCAGGGTTGAACCCGAACAGATGTTGAGCGAAGATCCACTTTTTTTAATGTATACCAGTGGTACTACGGGCAAACCAAAAGGTTGCCAGCATGGAACCGGAGGTTATCTTGCCTATGTAACGGCCATGTCAAAATATATCCAGGATATTCATCCGGAGGATGTTTACTGGTGCATGGCCGACATCGGATGGATCACCGGCCATTCCTTCATTGTTTACGGGCCGCTTGCCCTGTGTGCCTCTTCTGTGATTTTTGAAGGGGTTCCAACCTATCCGGATGCGGGTCGATCCTGGAGAATTGCCCAGGAGCTTGATGTCAATATTTTTCATACTGCACCAACAGCCATCCGAGCCTTAAGAAAACTTGGACCGGATGAACCTGGCAAATATACCTATCATTTCAAACACATGACAACCGTTGGGGAACCCATAGAACCAGCCGTATGGAAATGGTATGAATCAGCTGTGGGTAAGGGGGAAGCCATTATTGTTGATACGTATTGGCAGACAGAGACGGGCGGATTCCTTTGCAGCACCGTACCCGGTCTCAAACCCATGAAACCGGGCAGTGCCGGCCCTGGTGTTCCCGGCATCCACCCGATTATCTTTGATGAGGATGGCAATGAAGTTGAAAAACCAGGAATTGCAGGTAATATCTGTATCCAGAATCCCTGGCCCGGAATGTTCCAGACCATCTGGGGGGACAGGGATAGATTTGTTGAGACCTATTTTGGAAAATATAATACAAAACCCAATAGCAAGGACTGGAGAGACTGGCCATACCTGACCGGTGATGCGGCGACAATGTCCGAAGACGGCTATTACAGAATACTCGGCCGAATTGATGATGTTATCAATGTTTCAGGACACCGCTTAGGAACAAAAGAGATCGAGTCTGCTGCCCTGACGGTTTCAGAAGTTGCAGAAGCCGCTGTTGTACCGGTCGCCCATGAGATCAAAGGCAAGGAACCTGATCTTTATATTGCGCTTAAACCAGGCATCCCGGCAACTGATGAACTTGCAATAAAAATCTCAGATGCCATATGTGAGCAGATTGGAAAAATTGCCAAACCCAGAAAAGTATGGCTGGTTCCTGATATGCCGAAAACAAGGTCAGGGAAAATCATGAGAAGGGTTCTGGGTGCTATCTCCAATAAGGGGGATGTGGGTAATGTAATGACACTTGCAAATCCTGAAGTTGTTGAAGAAATTAGGGTCATGGTTCAAAAATAATTCATTTGTCACAGTATTTTTTGGAGGTTTTAAATGTCTAATCGGTATAATGAAGCCTATGAGCAATCCATCAATGATCCAAATGGTTTCTGGGGGAAGATAGCTGAAGACTGTCACTGGTATAAAAAATGGGATACGGTTCTGGATGATTCAAACAAACCTTTTTATAGATGGTTCACAGGTGGAGAAACAAACACCTGCTATAATGCGGTTGATCTTCATGTGGATAATGGTATGGGTGAACAGGATGCCATTATCTATGACAGCCCGGTAACTGATACCATTGTCAAATATACTTATTCACAGTTAAAAGATCAGGTTTCAAGATTTGCCGGAATTCTTGTATCCAAGGGTGTTGGCAAAGGAGATCGTGTAGTCATTTATATGCCGATGATTCCCCATGCAGTCTTTGCAATGCTGGCCTGTGCCAGGATAGGTGCAGTCCATTCCGTCGTATTTGGCGGATTCGCTGCCAATGAGCTTGCCACCCGTATTAATGATGCCAAGCCAAAGGTAATTGTATCAGCATCCTGCGGTATTGAGGTGAAAAAGGTCATCGAATACAAGCCGCTTTTGGATAAGGCAATTGAATTGTCTAATGCAAAACCCGATGCCTGTATCATTTTGCAAAGGCCCCAGGCCCGGGCAGATATGAAATCCGGCCGGGATTTCGACTGGGATGATGAAATGGCGGCAGCCGTTCCACACGATTGTGTTCCTGTAAAGGCCACTGATCCTCTATATATTCTTTACACTTCCGGCACAACAGGAGAACCCAAAGGGGTTGTAAGGGATAACGGCGGTCATATGGTGGCCTTAAAGTGGTCCATGTCTGCTATCTACGGAGTCCAAAAAGGTGATGTATACTGGGCAGCCTCTGATATTGGCTGGGTCGTAGGCCATTCATATATTGTCTATGGCCCACTCTTAAAGGGGTGTACAACCATTATTTTTGAAGGCAAACCTGTTGGTACACCCGATGCCTCTGCATTCTGGAGAATCATCTCCCAGCATAAGGTAAAAACCCTTTTTACAGCCCCCACTGCATTCAGGGCGATTAAAAGGGAAGATCCAAGAGCTGAGCTGATGAAGGATTTTGACCTGTCCTGCTTTAATTATCTGTTTCTGGCAGGAGAAAGACTGGATCCAGATACATTGTTCTGGGCAGAAAATGCTCTAAAGGTCCCAGTCATTGACCACTGGTGGCAGACAGAGACTGGTTGGGCCATTGCAGCCAATTGTGTCGGGCTTCACCAGTTCGATGTCAAACCGGGATCTCCCACAAAACCTTCTCCCGGATGGAACCTGGCTGTTCTGGGTGATAGCGGACATCCGATTGGTGCAGGAGAAATTGGTGCTATCGTAGCCAAACTGCCCCTGCCTCCCGGTACATTGCCAACACTCTGGAAGAATGATCAAAGATATGTTGATTCCTATCTGAGCGTATTCCCTGGATACTATGAAACTTCTGACGCAGGGTTTATTGACGAAGACGGCTATGTCTTTGTTATGGCAAGAACAGACGACATTATCAATGTTGCAGGGCACAGGCTTTCCACGGGCGGCATGGAAGAAGTTATTGCAGGACACCCGGATGTTGCCGAGTGTGCAGTCATGGGCGTTGCAGATCAGCTTAAGGGGCAGATACCCCTGGGCATGATGGTTTTAAATGCCGGAGTTGAAAGAGACCATGATGATGTGGTAAAAGAAGTCATTGCCTTGGTAAGAGATAAGATCGGACCCGTTGCAGCATTTAAAACCGCAACAGTGGTAAAAAGACTTCCCAAAACAAGATCCGGCAAAATCTTAAGAGGCACCATGCGAGCCATTGCAGATAAAAAAGAGTATAAAATTCCTGCTACCATTGATGACTACGCCACTCTGGATGAAATCGAAGAGTCCTTAGGAAAAATCGGATATGGCAGCAAGGGATAACTTTTAGAAAAAAGGTATAAAAAAATAATTGTTAGATTATTGAAAGGATAAAAAAGAAGAATTCTGTTGTGGTTTCCAGGCGCAGAATTCTTCTTTTCTTTTTTTAATGAAACCATCAAACAGATTTTTAAAAGGCATCGGTATCGTTCTTGCTGCTACTATTATCGTAACAGGCAGTATCGTTGTATACATCTGGCAGAATCTGAATATTGATCAGGCAGAAAATCTTGTGATTATCGGCCATGATTTCTTTCTTCCTTTGCTTGCAGTCGCTGTAATTATTACAGCAGTACTCGGATTCGGGCTTGAATTCATATACACAAACTATATCCACCCATTAAAAAAAATTTCTGCGGAAGCCTCTTTAATCTACTCTTCAAATCCTTCACATAGGTTAAAAATTTCCGGCAGCAAAGAGGTTTTTGCCTTGACCGGAATCATCAATGATTTTGCTGATATCTTTGAAAATTTGAATAAAGATATTACCAAACAGATACTGATTACAAGAAACGAAACCCAAAAAGAAAGGAATCTTCTGGCGGCCATAATGGCGGAACTGCCCCAGGGTGTTATTATCTGCAACAGGAGTGGAAGGATACTGCTGTTTAACACGCTTGCAAAAAATCTGTTTACACACAGTACTTACCCTAACAGAGCAGAACATTTTATCGGTCTTGGCAGATCTATTTTTCATCTCATTGACAAAGAATTAATTGTACATGCCATTGAAGAAATGGAAGAATGTTTAAACAACAAAAAAGAAAACTTGGCCTCCTGTTTTATCACCCCTGTCTACACGGGTCTGCTGCTCAGCATTGAAACCATACCTGTGTTAGATCAGGAAAAATTAATGACCGGGTTTATTCTGACCTTTAAAGATATCTCGGATCAGGTGGATAAATATGAAAACATTAACGACAGGTTACTATCTTTCAGGCAAAAAATGGCTTTTCGTTTTGATCAGATAAGATTTTTAGTAAAGGATTTGATTGATAATCCCCAGGAAGAAAAAATAACCAATGGTCTATATCAAAAGAAGGTATTAAGAAGCCTGGAGGAGATTGAAAGTCAATTTAAAGAGACCTCCCTGTCTATTCTTGACCTTACTTTGACTAAAGTCCCTTTAACCAAGCTCTTATTGTCCCAATTTCTTATTAAAATACAAAAACAGGCCAAGGAACAAAGCGACATTATAATTAATCTTCAAAATATAGACAATAATAAGCGAATGCTTGCCGACTCATATTCTCTCAGTTTGGCATTTATTTTTCTTATTGTTAATTTATCTGAAATCACCGGCAAAAGAGAATTTGATCTTAATGTAAGCAATTGTAACGGTGAAATTTTGTTTGATATCATATGGCATGACAGCCCTGCAAGTAAGATTCAGATTGAAAATATTATTACTAAAAAAATTAGGGGCCTGCCTTCTTTTGGATATGTTCTAAAGTATAACCGGTCGGAATTTAATATTATCTCACAAAATATTCAGACCTGTTCCAAGGTCCGAATTATAGTGAACGCTGAACTTAAATCAGATTTTATAAAGAAAAAAAGAGGGGCTGTAATAACAGAAAGCAGACCTGAATTTTATGATTTTGATCTTTTTAAGATTGATGATGACATCAACGACATTGCTAATACTGATTTAAAGAAAATATTATTTACAGTTTTTGACACGGAAACCACTGGCCTTGATCCAGAGGGCGGAGATGAGATCCTTTCAATTGCTGCTGTAAGAATTGTAAATAACAGGATTGTATACCAGGATATCTTTGAGGAACTTATAGATCCCAAAAGAGATATTCCTATTGAGTCATACAAAATTCACGGGATTAACCATGAAATGCTCAAAGGAAAACCAGATATTGAAACCATTCTTCCCTTATTTAAGATTTATACCTATGATACAGTGCTTGTAGGACATAATCTGGCCTTTGATATGAAAATGCTTAAAGTAAAAGAAAAATTAACCAACACGGTTTTTTCCAACCCTATTCTGGACACACTTTTATTATCAGCCCTGCTTCACCCTATAAATACACAACATGATATGGAAAATATTGCCAGACGGCTTGGGGTCAATATTATAGGCCGACATACTGCATTAGGTGATGCCATTGCAACTGCAGAAATATTTTTAAAATTGATTCCCATTCTGAATGCCAATGGAATTTTTACACTGAAAAATGCAATTGAAGCCTCCAAAAAAACCTATTATGCCAGGTTGAAATATTAATATTTTAAGATATAGGTGAATATTTGAAAAAAATGATAAGTGCCCCGCCTTTTTCCCTCCTTTCCCAGAATGAGCTAAACAACCTTTCTGATGCCTTTTCCAGTGAAAGCCATAAAAAAGGCTCTATCCTGCTTGTCCAGGAGATATCAAAGGTGGATAAGCTGTATGTATTGGCCAAAGGATCTGCTCAATATTATTTTGAAGCAAATTTTGCCAAAACCCTGAAAAAAACACTTAAGAAAGGAGACAATTTCGGAGGTATCTCTATTCTGATGAATGATTCTGTCAGCACGCGGACCTTAGAAGTGCTGGAGGATTCAACATTCATAACCCTGGATGTTCATATTTTTTTAAAAATATGTGCAGTGTCTAAAGAGTTTAAAGAATATTTTACGGCAGAGTTTGGCAAATGCATGCTCAATAAATCCTACGCAGGGATTATCTTGCGCCATATCAGGGATAAAGAGTTTAACCTGCCTTTTTTTAATCAACCCATCTCTGCCATGTTCAGACCCAACATTGCCACTTGCCCTATAGACACAAGCATCCTGGCTGCTGCTGAAAAAATGAGCAAAAGCGCTTCCAGTGCCGTTTTGATAAGGAATGAAAAAAAGAAAATACAAGGTATTGTTACGGATGCAGACCTTAGAACCAAAGTTCTTGCAAAAGAACTTAACCCCTTAGAACCGATCTCCCGGATTATGTCCTCTCCTGTTATTACCATCCCGGCCGACAGCCAGGTTTTTGAAGCTTTTCTAAAAATGACGACTAAAGACAAAAGGCATCTGGCCGTCATCAATAAAGCCTTTGATATCATAGGAATTATTACGGAAAAGGATTTGATATCTGCCCAGGCAAACTCAACCTATCTTTTAATAAAAGCCATACAATCGGCAGAACACATTGACAACCTGGAAAATATTCACTCCAGGCTTTCCGAGCTTCTGCTGGACCCCATTAAAAACGGATCCAATCCAGAGTATATCACAAAATTGATTACTGCCTTTTCAGAGGCAATTCTAGATAAAATCATCCGTCTTACAATTAATGAGCTTGGAGAGGCACCCTGCAGGTTTGTATTTATGATCATGGGCTCTGAAGGCCGTGACGAACAAACGCTCATATCTGATCAGGACAATGCCCTTATATATGAAGATCTGCCTGATCCCAATGATGCAAAACAAGCCCTGGAATATTTCGCCCGATTTTCAGAACTTGTATGTAACCAGCTAAACAGAGCAGGATTTAAGTTCTGTGATGGTGATAATATGGCTAAAAATCCAAAATGGTGTAAACCCTTATCTGTCTGGAAACAATATTTTACAGATTGGATTCGCAGCCTTGATCCTCAAAAAATATTATACTCAAATATTTTTTTTGATTTCAGGGGTGCCTGGGGGGATTTAAGCCTTACTGATGAACTTAAATCCCATCTTGCAAAATCTGTTAAGGAGTGGCCTGGTATTTTAAGGTGTCTGACTGTAAATTCTTTACAATTTAAACCACCCATAAGTTATTTCGGCAATTTTATTGTGGAAGAAAAAGGAAAGCATAAAGGGTCTTTTGATATAAAAAAAGCACTCTTACCCATTATTGATTTTGCCCGGATTTATTCCTTAAAAGAAGGAATTTCAACTACCAACACATTGACAAGGCTGTTCAGGCTTTATACAAAACATTCTTTGACGGGCAAGCAATACCTGAATCTGATCCGGTCCTATAACCATATGATGAATTTAAGGTTTCTAAGACAGATCACCACCATAATGGATGAAGATGAAGAACCTGACAACTATATCAATCCGGCAAATCTTTCATCCATAGATCAGGCCATGCTTAAGGAAATTTTTAAGATCATAGAAAAACTACAGCAGAGGCTCAAGGTTGAATTTATCGGAACCTCATGAATCGTTGATTATTTTTTTAATGCATTCTTTTTAACTTTGAAAACAAATAAAAACCGCTGACCCTGGTGTAGAATCAGCGGTTTTCTGATTTGTTAATTTTATATATTAATGATCTTGAGCGCTGGCAGAGCCAATTGGCACACGAATATCTTCAATAAG
>JACKQG010008359.1_pt1 | contig 10109 bp, 8 predicted proteins | sample 8237621 | NCBI WGS metagenome assembly JACKQG01 (sample SAMN15677084, study PRJNA649215) | marine metagenome | biome: marine; feature: Black Sea; material: saline water; isolation source: suspended particulate matter (SPM) from the Black Sea western gyre | collected 2013-06-09/2013-06-10 | depth...
CCCGGCCCGACCGGGCGGGGGGGCGTGGCCGGCGAAGCGGGCGCCGAGGCGGACGTTCTCGGCCGCGCTGAATCCCTCCAGCAGATGGAAGGATTGGAACAGGTAGCCGCAGTTGGCGGCGCGGAAGCGGTCCCGCGCCGGCTCGGCCAGGGTGACGATGTCGACGCCGTCGACCCACACCTGGCCGTGATCGGGCAGGACGAGGCCGCTCAGCAGGTTGAGCAGGGTGGTCTTGCCCGAGCCGCTGGCGCCGACCAGGGCCACGCGCTCGCCGGCGGCCACCGACCACTCGCCGACCTCCAGCACGGTGCCGGAGCCGGCGCTGCCGCCGTAGCTCTTGCGGACATGATGGAGTCGGATCATCGCGGCGCGCCCCGCCCGGCGAGGCGGCGGAGGGCCGCTAGAATACGGCGTCCGCCGCTGTGCATCCGGAGAAGGAAATTCCATGAGCGCCTACCAGATCGAAAAATTCGCCGTCATCGGAGCCGGCAACATGGGCTCCGGCATCGCCCAGAAGATCGCCGCCGAGGGCCACCCGGTGGTCCTGGTCGACCTCGACGACGCCAAGGTCGAGCGCGGCCTCGGGATCATCCGCGACACCCTCCAGAAGGGCGTCGAGCGCGGCATCTTCAAGCCGGCGAAGGTCGAGAAGATCCTCGGCAAGCTGCGTGGCACCAGCGACTGGACCGAGCTGGCGGACGTCGACCTGGTGGTCGAGGCGGTGTTCGAAGACCTCGAGGTCAAGCGCAGCGTCTTCAAGCGCCTCGGCGAGGTCTGCAAGCCGACCGCGATCCTCGGCACGAACACCTCCTCCTTCTACGTCAAGGACGTCGCCGCGGTCACGCCCAACCCCGAGCGCGTGGTCGGCCTGCACTACTTCTACCACCCGGCGATGAACCGGCTGGTCGAGGTCATCAGCCACGCCGGCACCGACCCGGCCGCCTTCCAGGCCGCCTGGGCTGCGCAGGAGGCCATCGGCAAGACGCCGATCCGCAGCGCCGACGCCCCCGGCTTCGTCGTCAACCGCTACTTCGTGCCGTGGATCAACGAGTCGGTGCGGCTGCTCGACGAGGGCGTGGCCGACATCGCCACCATCGAGTGGGCGGCGAAGAAGGCCTTCGGGGTGGGCATGGGCCCCTTCGAGCTGATGAACGTCACCGGCGTGCCGATCTCGATGCACGCCGCCAACACCCTCGGCCACGAGCTGCACGGCTTCTACGCCCCGGCCAGGGGCCTGTGCGCGCAGGTGGAGAGGGGCGGCGACTGGGACTTCTCCGGCGAGCCGGACGAGTCCAGGTACGACGACGTGGCCGACCGCCTGCTCGGCGTGGTCTTCTACGTCGCCTGCCAGCTCGTCGAGGAAGGGGTCGGCACCGTCGAGGACACCGACATCGGCGCCCTGGTGGGGCTGCGGTGGCCGCGCGGGCCCTTCCACCTGCTGAACAGGGTCGGCGTCGAGCGCGCCCAGCTCCTGGCCGAGGCCGCGGTCTCGCCGCACGGCCTCGAGCTGCCGACCCTGCTCAAGGACGCCAACCCGGCCGGGATCCCGGTCCAGCTCGTCTCGGTGGAGAAGCGCGGCGAGCACAGCCACCTGCTGCTCAACCGGCCGGCGGCGCTGAACGCGCTCAACCAGAAGGCCGGCATGCAGTTCATCAGCGCCATGCACCTGGCGCGTGAGCACGACACCGGCGGCATCATCATCAGCTCGACCGGCAAGGCCTTCGTCGCCGGCGCCGACGTCAAGTTCTTCGTCGACAACCTGAAGCGCGACACCTTCGGCCCGATCTACGACTTCGCCGCGGCCGGCCAGCAGATCTACCGGCTGCTCAACGGCGGCCACAAGCCGGTGGTGGCGCGGGTGCAGGGCCTGGCGCTCGGCGGCGGCGCCGAGCTGGCGCTGGCCTGCGACTGGGTCATCGCCAGCCCCAAGGCGGCCTTCGGCTTCCCCGAGACCGGCATCGGCATCTACCCCGGCCTCGGCGGCACCCAGCGGCTGGCGCGCCGGGTCGGCCTGCCGCTGGCCAAGTGGCTGGTCTACACCGGCGAGATGGTGGACGCCCGCACCGCCACGGCCATCGGCCTGTGCGACGACGCCGTCTCCTTCGCCGAGCTCGACGCCCGCTGCGAGGCCGCCATCGCCCAGGGCGTGGTCCGCGGCCGCACCGCGCCGGCCACCGCCCCGTCGGCCGACTGGCAGCCCTTGTGGGACTTCTTCTCGGCCCACACGGTCGACCAGATCCTGTCCGGCGCCGCCGACACCCAGGGCGACCCGCGGCTCGAGCGGGCGGCCAAGAAGATGGGCCAGAAGTCGGCGCACGCGCTGCTCCAGGTCGAGAAGGTCTTCGCCGAGGGCGAGCAGCTCGAGCTGAGCGCCGCCCTCGACTTCGAGCTGGAGGGCCTGAAGGAGGTCTTCCTGCACCCCGACGCCCTCGAGGGCATGTCGGCGCTGCTGGAGAACCGGCGGCCGGCATTCGGCAAGGCCACGGTCTGATTCCTCTACGCCGAGCCGCGAAGGCTCCGGCGCCGGCGGTTTGTCTTGCGGCCGGTTCTGCCGGGGACCGGATGGGGCCGTAGGATTGGAAAGTCCCCCGCCTTGTTCCCACCCCATGAAGACACTCCCCTGGCTCCTTCCCCTCCTGCTCGCCGGCCCGCTCTCGGCCCAGCAGACCTTCCTGACCGAGGACTTCTCCGCCGGCCTCGTGCCGCCGGCCGGATGGACCGAGGGCAACAACGGCAACAGCTTCGGCTGGGAGCTCGACGGCGACCGCTATCTGGCGCCGGGCCACGCCTTCCATGACGACTACACCGGCCCCAATGACAACTTCCTGATGACGCCGCAGATGGACCTGACCACCGCGGCGCAGGCCTTCGCCTACTGCGACCAGGGGGTCTACTACTATTCCTGGCGCGACCACCACTACGTCGACGTCTCGCTCGACAACGGCGTCACCTTCATCAACGTCGCCGATGACCTCGCGGGCGACGGCGTGTCGGTGCTCAACACCGACATCAGCGCCTACGCCGGCGTCAACGGCGTCAACGTCGCCTGGCACTACACCGGCGACTTCGCTTCGGAGTGGGGCATCGACAACGTCGTCGTCGACGACGCCGGACCGCCGCCGCCCGCCATCCTCTTCACCGCCGTCAACCCGGCCAACGGCCACACCTACCACCTGCTCGAGCAGGGCGACTGGGTGAGCTCGGAGGCGGCCGCGGTGATCCTCGGCGGCAACCTCGCGACGATCGACGACCAGCCCGAGAACGACTGGGTGTTCAACACCTTCGGCAACTTCAACGGCTTGGCGCGGGACCTGTGGATCGGCTACACCGACGAGGCCGTCGAGGGCGTCTTCGTGTGGACCAGCGGCGCGACCTCCGCCTACACCAACTGGGCGGCTGGGCAGCCGGACAACAACGGCGGCATCGAGAACTGGGTCCACATGTACGGCTTCGGCAGCATCTACGGGCCGGGCGAGTGGAACGACATGTTCAACGCCGCGGCCGCGAGCTGGAGCCCGGGCTTCTTCGGCGTGGTCGAGATCCCGACGCCCGCGGGACCGCAGATCACCATCAGCAACCTCGTCGGCGGAGCGGTCGCGGTCCTCGACGGCGGCTACTTCAGCGCCAACGGCGCGGTCAGGATCGGCTACTCGCTCGCCGGCGGCGGCCCGGTCGGGACGCCCTACGGCGTGCTCGAGCTGAGCCCGCCGATCCGCGAGGCGCCGCGGCTGTTCGCCGACCCGTCCGGCAACATCATCATGTCGGCGCCGATCCCGGCGGCGCTCTCGGGCCGGCCGATCTGGATCCAGGCCTTCGACGTCGTCGGCCTCGCCTTGAGCAACGGCCTCGCGGAGGTCGTCGGCTAGCGCGGCGCCGCGTCGCAGATGCCGCGGAAGCGGCAGTACTGGCAGGCGTCCGGGGCACCGGTCGCCTGCCAGTTCTCCATCTGGACCGGATCGACGTCGGGGTCGTAGTGGACCTCCATCATCTCGCGCACGCTCTCCGACACGAGGTCCTGCGCCTGGCTCAGCGCCTCGATCGAGACCGGGACCGGCTGGACCTCGCCGGTGCCGATGTAGGCGGCGTAGAGGTGGATCTGCTCCGGATCGGCGCCCCACTTCTCACAGGCGTAGAGGGCGTAGGTGAGGAGCTGGAACCGGTCCTCCTGGCGCGGCTTGCCGGTCTTCCAGTCCCAGATGTGGACCGCTTCGCCTTCCTGGTAGCCGAAGTCGGGGACGGCGTAGATCTTGGTGCCGAGGAAGGGGTAGGTGTCGAGCGATTCGAGCGAGCGCCAGCCGTCGGGGTGGGCGGCGCGCACCGCCTCGAGCTGCGGCATCTCGCAGAAGTTCTTGGCGCAGCGTTCGAGGTGGGCGCGCACCGCCTCGAGCCTCTCGGGGGGCAATTCGCGGCCGTAGTGGTGCTCCTCGAGGTGGGTGCTCTTGTTGGGGCGGGCCTTCCAGCCGCCGCTGCTCGACTGCCGCCAACCCTCGCGGAACAGCTCCCGGGCCTCCTCGTAGAGCTCCTGGGCGCTCATGCTGCTGCCGGCGCGGCGGAGCTGGAACCAGTGCTCGACGGCCCGGTGCATGCAGTCGCCGGCGTAGGCGGGCAGCGAGCTCAGGGTCTTGTGGACCATGATCTCGAACTTCTGGCCGCGGGGTTCCTCCTTCCACCAGCCCCAGGAGGCGTATCGGCTGTACCAGTACTCGCGCTTGCAGCGCAGGAACTCCTTGGCCCGGCTGGCGGACCAGGAGAGCTCGCAGCGGATTTCCTTGAGAGCCATCCGGGGAGTCTAGCGGGAGGGCGGGGGGATTTCGAAGGCCGACGGGCGGCGCGGGCTCATCGGAGCGCTTCCTTCATGGCCGTGACCGCCTCGAGAACCTGGTGCTTCAGCCAGGCCGGCGCGAGGATGCGGCCGCTCGGCCCCCACCGCAGCACCCAGGCCATGGCCTCCTTGTCGCCGTCGATCGGAAGGGTCAGCGTCAACCCGCCGTCGCGGTGCTCGCACAGCTCCTGCTCAGGGTGCCAGACTCGCTCCCGCACCCATTCGGCAGCCTCGGGCGTGAAGCGCACCTTCACGCGGATGGGGCCAATGCTGTTGCGGAAGCGCGAGAAGAGCGGGCGCTCCTCGGCGCTGCGGCCCTCTTCGCGTGGAGTGAAGGTGGCCGGGGTCGGGCGGGCCTTGAGCACCCGCGACAGCGCGTAGGTCCGCAGCGTGTGGCCGCCGGCGCGACGTGCGCGCAGGTACCAGTCGCCACGATTGCAAGAAAGGTGGACCGGTTCGACGTCGATCCAGACCGCGTCGCGGTGACCGGCCGCGCGGTAGTGGATCGAGACAACGCGGAACCAGCGCGCTCCGCGCACCAGCTCTGCCCACACGTCCTCGCGGGTCGGGCGGGTCGGCCAGCCGTGGAACCGAATCCAGTCCTTGCTCAGCGCCGGGTCCAGGTCGCAGGGCGGATCGAGCACGTCCTTCAGCTTCCGGAACAGCCGAGCGAGGCTCGCGGCGATGGGTGTGCCGTCGAACTGCGCCGCCATGCCAGCGCCCACCACGAGGTGGAACAGCTCGGCTTCGGACAGCTCGATCCCCATCAGCCGGTGGCCTTCGCCGACCAGCCGCAGTGAATGCAGGCCCGGGTCATATTCAACCCGCGCCCCGAAGTCGTCGCGCAGAGCGTCGAGGTCGCGCTGGATAGTGCGGACGCTGACCCCATTCTCCTTGGCGAGGGAGGCTGCGGTCACCCTGCCGCCACCACGCAAGGCCTTCAGGAGGCGGTTCCAACGTGCGAGCTGGCGTCGGTTTGCAGCCATTTTTGATGGGTATGACGCTTGATGTCATACCAGAAGGGGAAGCTGCTTGCATGGCGAAAGACCTGCGCCCTCCTGTTGAATTCCTGCACGCCCGCCGCGACGCCATGGCTTGGCTAGAAAAACGCCCGGTCCTCCTCCGCGAGGATGACGACCTCCTGGAGGCCTGCTGCGCCTTTTTCCGCTTGGCTCTGGCGGCGGAGTGCTGCCAGACGGCGGAGGAGATCGCCGACTTGGAGGAGGTCGCCGGACAGGTCCGGGAGGAGCTCCACCGGGCCATGGAGGAGGCGAGCTGTGAGGGCTTCCTCGTCCAACGATGCCGTGATGTGGGCCTCGACCGCGAAGAGGCGGAAATGTTCCTCCTCCTCCTCACCAGCTCCTTCGGCCTCCTCGGCCCCAACCACTGGATCGCCGACCTCGAAGACCTCCAGGTCCGGCTCCGGCCCTTCGGCGTCCCCCCCCTGCGTACGGCGCGGATCATGGCGCCGGGCGCCCGCCTGGTGGCGAGCGGGCTGGTTCAGCTCACCGAGGCTGACAGCCCCATGCGCGCCCAGATCGCCGTCGCTCCGGACCTGATCCAGCGGGTGTGGCACCGCTGCGAAGAGGCCGCGTGGCGTTTCCGCGACCCCGAGGACGCCCTCGAGCAACTGCGCCGCCTCACCGCCGCAGCGCGCCGGCGACTACGGCGGCTCGAGGAAGACGAGTCGGTTCCGCCCGAAGGCAAGCGTCGCACGAGCATTCCCTACTCGATCCGCCGCCTCCTGCGGGCCTTCCGCGGAGGCCTCGTCGGGCACGAGGACTGGCCCATGGCGCAGGCCCTGGCGGAGCTCCAGGACCGGGAAGCCCTCTTGCTCCTCCTCCTCGCGGGCCGGGAGGCCGGCCACCTCCCTCCCGACCACCGCCTCTACCGCGGTCAGAACCTGGCGGCCTGCATGGCGCGGAGCCTGACCGAGGCCCGCCCCAACCTGAGCCTGCTGCGCCGGGGCGGCGAGCTGCGCACCCGCGGATGGATTCGGATCTGCGGCGGCGTTCCGCCGGGGGTCTGCGAGGAAGATGAAGCTCTCCTTGCCGAAGCGGATTTCGAGCTGGGGCAGGCCGGGCGGCTGGCGCTCGGCGTAGCCCGCCGCTGGCGCAGCCGTTCTGGTCGTTTGCGGCGGGCGCGGTTGAGCCTGGACCTGTTGGTCCACGACGAAGCCACCCTCCGGGAGCTCCGAACGATCCTCCATCATGCGCGGACGCCGGGCGATCTCCTCGACTCCTGGGGGCTGCGCCGCACCATTCCTTATGGGAGCGGGCTGACCTTGCTCTTCACCGGCCCCCCGGGGGTCGGCAAGACCGCCACCGCAGAAGCGCTGGCCGGTGAGCTCGACCGTCCGCTCCTGACGGTGGACGCCTCCGTCATCCAGAGTTGCTGGGTGGGCGAAACCGAGAAGAACATCGTCCGCGCCTTCCGGGAGGCCGCCGACGAGGACGCCGTACTCTTCTGGGATGAGGCGGACGCCTTCTTCTTCGACCGCGGCTACGCCTCCAAGACCTGGGAAGTGCGCGAGGTGGACGTGCTCCTGCAGGAATTGGAGAACCATCCCGGCCTCTGCATCCTGGCCACGAACCGGCACGACGCCCTCGATCCGGCGCTGCGCCGACGAATCGGCCAGAAGGTCGAGTTTCGTCGCCCGGACCGCCGTCGGAGCGCCAGAATCTGGCGCACGCTCCTCCCGAAGGAGGTGCCGCTCGCCGAGGAGATCGACTTCCTTGCCCTCGGGAACCTCGAACTCTCGGGGGGCGAAATCAAGAACGCCATCCTTCGTGCCGCCAGGACCGCGAGGGCAACGGCCCGATCTTGTGGCCTGAGCACTCAGGACCTACTCGACGCTGCAAGGGCCGAGGTCGGCCATGACAGCGTCCGCACCATCGGCTTTTCCAGCGTCCCCCCCTCCGAGCCTCACGCCGTTTCACCATGACCGATGTCCTTGAACCTCTCCTTGCGGCGCCGGACTTCCAGAAGCTCCGCGAGTACGAGAAGCCACCTCCTCGTTTCGATGTCTTCCAGGCTGCGAACCTCCATCTCGGCGAGAACCGTTCATCCTGGATCCTCGCCAACCTCTGTAGCACCCGCGGAGCCCATGGACTCGGGCGGCGGTTCCTGGAGGGCTGGCTCGGGGAGATCGAGAGAATCCATGAATCCGACTTCCCGCTCGCGGGTCTTTCATGGGATCACGCCGAGGCTGGCGTGGAGTGGGTGACATCGAAGAACCGCCGCGTCGACATCCTGATCCGCCTGTTCGATGCCGAGGACCAGGTCGTCGGCGTGATGGGTGTCGAGAACAAGCACTGGGCCCTGGAGCAGAAGGACCAAGTCAAACATTACCAGGGGTATATCGCCAAGAGCTTCGAGGGGATCCCCTGCTGTGTTCTCTTCCTCACTCCCTCTGGAAGGGACCCGGAGACCAAGGGGGATCAACCGTCCTGCCCTTGGCTCGCGGCCTCATGGAGGACGGCGCTTCGCGCCATGAGCGCCGTGGAGTCCGGCGCGCCTGATCTCGTGCGCGCTTTCATTGAAAGCGTTCGCCGGATCCTGATCGATGAAATGGAATACCACGAAATGTCCGAAACGAAGAAGTCGCTCAAGCCCTTGGTGGAAAGGCTCTATCGAGATCCCGAAACTCGCCAGGCAATCCTGCTCCTCGAGCAACTCCGCCCGAGGGCGACCACCCTCCTCGAAGGCGTCCATTCTCGGCTCCCTTGGGATTCCGGTTCATTCGACACGCGCCCCAAGAAAGCAAGCCAGTTCGTGGTACCGCCTGTCGAGGCGAGGTGGTACCCGCCAGACCTCGAGGCCAGCGTCGACGGCTGGAGCATCTACCTCGCCTATGGCCTCCTCGCGACGAAGGCGTGGGATTCCGGACGGAACGTCCGGGTCGCTGCCTTGGCGTGGGTCGATGGAGAAAGCGGGCGCGAGAAGCTGCGCTCCTATCAGGAGAAAATGACGACCGATCGGCCCACCGCAGCCTTGTGGGATCCCCGGGAGGACCTGGAGGACTGGTTCTGGTCCTCCTGGGCACCGCTTTGGATCGGGGAGAAGCACACCCTCGGAGCTCTGCTCGACGAAGATCGGGACAAGCTCCTCGCCATGGTGACCGATGCCCATGACAGGACGCACGACTGGCTGAAAGGCAACCTCCGCTCCTTGGGCTGGCTGAAGGAGGAGAGCTGAACCCCACCCGCTGCAGGCATCCCCTCCACGTATTCCACCGTGTATCCTGGATCGCCATGAAGACACCCCTGTTCCTCCTGCCGCTGGCGATCGCCGCCCTGGCGCCGGCTGCTGCCGCCCAGCGCGAGGCCGGCACCTGGGCCCCGGAGATCGAGGCCCGAGATTGGCTCAACCAGCCTCCCGGCACCAGCCTGGCCGACCTGCGCGGCCGGGTGATCTTCCTCGAGTTCTGGTCGACGACCTGAGGCCCGTGCGTCCGCTCGATCCCGCACCTCGTTGAGGTGTTCGAGGAATTCGAGCCCCAGGGCCTGGCCCTGCTCGCGATGACCGGTGAGTCCTCCGGAGTGATCGAGCGCTTCATGGAAGACACGCCGATGCCCTACCCGGTCGGTTGCGGCGACAAGAGCGCGCGCGCCTACGAGGTCGGCGGTATCCCGCACGCCTTCCTCATCGACCACAAAGGTGAGGTCGTCTGGCACGGCCACCCCGGCGGCGGAAACTGGGTCGGCATGCTGCCGAAGCTCCTGGGGCAAGCTCAAGACGCCGGCCCGACCTGGGATCCGGGTGAGCGGCCCGAGACCCTGGCCAAGGCGGTGGAGTTCGCGTGCGCCGGGCGCATGAAGGACGCCATCAAGGCCGCCGAGAGGGCCAAGGGGGACGACGAGGTCGCGGCGACCACCTTCCTCGCGGATCTGGGCGCCTGCGTCGAGCGCCGCCTCGAGCGCGCCAAGGCCCTCGGCGAGGAGGGCTGCTACTTCGAGGCCACCGAGTACCTGATGATGCAGGCCGGCGCCTTCAAGGGCACGCCACACGCCGAGAAATTTGAAGCGCTCCGCACCGAGTGGATCCGCGACAAGCAGATCAAGGCGCTGATCGCCCTCGACAAGAAGCGGGTCCAGGCCGACGACGACGCCCGCGAAGGCGAGGCCGACAAGGCGGCCAAGTCGCTCGAGAAACTACTCCGGGAGGTCGAGGGCACCACCCTCGAAGGCTCTGTCGAAGCCGCCCTCGCCCGCGCCAAGGCGTCCCGCTAAATAGGGGTCAGACATCGATTGTTATTCGGGGTCGTACCTCGACTTTCCGAAACAGA
>JACKQG010008360.1_pt1 | contig 10107 bp, 6 predicted proteins | sample 8237621 | NCBI WGS metagenome assembly JACKQG01 (sample SAMN15677084, study PRJNA649215) | marine metagenome | biome: marine; feature: Black Sea; material: saline water; isolation source: suspended particulate matter (SPM) from the Black Sea western gyre | collected 2013-06-09/2013-06-10 | depth...
TTTCGGAGGTCGCCCAAAAAGAGATGGTAAATTCATCAGCGAGGGCTTTGAAGGAACCAAAGTCAATAACCCCGCTTTTGTGTTTCTCTGGCCTGATGGCCAGCCCATTGCCTAGCTTGCCTTCGGGAACAATGGATGCGGCTTCGCCCATGGTGGCAGAGCTTGCCTCAGGCATGGCGTCAAAATTCCAGTAGGCTATGGGGTCAATGGTCTTCCCCGCTATTTTTGCGATCCGTGCTGGATGGGATCCAACCACATGCCCGTCAAAACGATCAATGGGCATCTCGTAGAGCTTGGTAACTTTCGGCCCCTTGTCCGGGGTAAAGACCACGGCATTAACCAGGGCCGTATCGCTTCCTGAATTATTGGATGTCTTTAAGCGTAACTTGTAAGCCCCCGCCTTATTGGTGGAAAAGGTCGTTAGGGGATCACTCGCATCCTTAAAGCTAGGTTTCGCTCCCACCGGCTTTTTTACCACTTCCCAGAGGTAAACTATCTTTCCTGCAGTTGAGCCTTTTGCTTGATCTGTGTACATTTCCCCACCGGCCATGGTAAAACGCGCCTGACCATTTTTTAACCACGCTGTATACCCCATTCCCCCATCGGCGATGGGACTTCGCTTCTCGGTCGCGTAGTAAGTAAGGTCGCTTAATTTTTTGGCATCGTCAGCACTGAGGGCACTACCAAATACACGTAATTCATCGAATAACCCGTAAGATCGATGCTGATGACTCCCTCCAGAAAATTCCATGGAAAATTCTAGCGCTGGATCCCAGGTCGACTTCTGCGGCAGGGTTTTGGCCTCACCATTATAATAACAGATTACGGACTTGGCATCCCACACCATGACCACGTGATGCCATTCATTCTTTTTCATTACAGGGAAGGCAAATGGATACTGATTCATCGTTTCCCCCACCTGGTGTAAGAGGGTAAAGCCTCCATGATTGCGGCCACTCACATTTAATATCCGTTTACCATCTGAGTGAAAACCCACAAGGCTATCAATACGACTTTTACTTTCGTTTGGCTTAATCCATAAAGAGAGTGACCACTGCGCAGGAAGTGATAGTTTCCCCTGGGTGCGCATGTAACCACGCACCGCATTGGGCATATGTGCTGCGCCGCCAAATACGCCTTTCCCAGGAGACCATTGCATTCCCCCCGTACTACCAATCCTATCCCAAACAACGTGACCATCATGACTGTTGCCCGATGAATCGTACTCCGTGGCTCCAAACGCAAAGGGTGAATCAAAACCCCAATGAAGGATTGTATTCGCAGTTATATCTTCTGCTCGGACATCGTTACTACCAACACAGCCAAGCACGGCTAAAACACTTAAAAAACGTTTGAAATATATCATATTTTCTTCCTTATATATACTGAAATTACTACGGAAATTTCTATCGGGCCTTGTGTCGGAATCGTCGTTATCTAAAGAAATCCGTCGCCGCGATTTCCAAAAGTAGGTAACGGGTTTCCATCTAAATCCAATCCAACAAAAAAACATTTCCATCAGTAGCATTCCAGGCTCCCATGTTTCCGATTGCGATTATTTTGCTTTCTCCATCTGTAGCAATAATTCTAATGTTTCCACGATAGTTCACTCCTTGAAATCCAAATGCTCCCCGAAAACCGAAACCTTGGTCGAGTTGGTATGATGGGGCCTCAGCCACGACAGTGGCAGTTTAGAGAAGGCTGATGAGGAGGGTTTTCATAAGTTCTCTGGATGATCGGGCCCCTGACGCTTTGCCACTGCTAGTATTGGTAGCATCGGAATAAAACCCTTGTTGTTTTCATAGGTAATACCGTCAGATGATAGATCGTAAGTGAGCTTATTTTTAAGGGCCCACTCTGCCATCTTCAAAATGCGAGGATCGTAGCCTTCCTCTCCTTCAATGGCGAGGGCCACATAGGTTAGGTTGGCAGCTCCGGACATATGATTGTTAATATACATCTGTCCGGGAATCTGCATACCAGTAGAATACTTGCCGAAGGTCATTTTAGAGATTACGCGGCGAACAAGATTGCGCTCTTCATCGGTCATAAAGGGATGGGCGTAGTCATACTCGAAGCCAAGGGTGAGATAGGAACCATTGATATCTATTTTTACTATAGTTGCTCCATGCTTCTTCATGAGTTCTTTCACGCGTTTCAAACCACCCTGATAATAGGCACTGTGATAATCAATTTGTCCGAACTTGATATCTGTTCGGAGATAATCGTAGGATACATCTCTAATTGCGTCCACTTCTGGGTGTTTATCGAGAATGTCAAGCCGCCCTTCCAAATAGAGTGCGTGCTTAACCGTCGCCTCCGCAGTTTTGCGACCAAGTTCTTTGTTTTCGGTTATAAGTGCATAGAGACCCCAGCCGCTTATTCGGCTATCGCCACCCCAAGGACTTCCCCGAAAATCAAAGTTTCTTGGAATATCCCAACTCTCTGCGTCACGACGCATCTGTTCCATATGAAGACGAAATATGCGCGGTGCATCTTTCCCTAAGGCGTAAACCTTTTTAAAGCGTTCAATATCATCGGGCCCGATGAGGATACGCGGGGGAATTCCAACTGCAGGCGGTGGGCTGAGTCTCTTACCATCAAAGCCAGGTGCTTCGTAGTGAACAGGCACCTCAATAGGCTTTGGTAAATCTTTAATGAGCCCCCCATTTAAAATATAGTCGCCGTCGGCGGCGTAAGCCCCCTTGTAGAAGTCTTCCTCACCTTTGGGAGAGACAGGAGAATCCGCTGCGAGAGCTGTGGTGCTGAAAGTAAATACAAAGAGCGCAAAAGTGGCCTGTAATATTTGAGTAATTTTATTCACTTTTTCCTCCAAAATTTAGAAAAAACAGAAAATAATGTCTGTTGATGTGCATTGAAAAGACAAGTTTACAGGCTTTTGACATTACTGAATGAATTGAAATGGAATATACAAAATCATATCAGAAACAATCCAAATTGCCAATGGATATCCTTGACCATCGCATATCTATTTTTGACTTTAGAAAGCAGTAAGATGCAAGCAAAAGAAAGCCATTTCTCCAAACAAGTGACCGATGCCCGGCATATATTCTTTGGTATACCCGAGCACGCACCCGAAGACCTGCGGGTGGTCAGCGTAGGGTGCGAGCGATGTCTTCCCGAATATATTGTGGACCGGCAGACTTTCCCACAGCACACCACAGAAGTGGAGAATCTTGGTTTCACGATTTTTGATTTCGTAATGGAAGGAGAGGGTTCGCTTATCCTCAATGGGAAGCCGTACCGCTTGAAACCAGGTTCCATCTTCAGTTACGGAAGAGGCATTCCTCATCGCATTGAAAATTCAGCCAAAAAACCCATGCTGAAATATTTTTTGGTCTGTGCGCACAATTCGGCCATGAGACCATTCGGGGCCTTGGGATCCAAACCGTTCGGGCTCTTTAAAATACGTTCCCTTGGCGAAATCATGGAGCTTTTTGAGCTCATCCTCAGCAACGCCAACCTTGAGTCCGAGCATGGGGTGGAGATTTGCAACTCTCTGGCCAAAGCGCTGATTCTCAAGATTTCCGAAAAATCAAACGGATTGACTCAATCGGAGTCTCGGTCATGGGACACTTATCACCGGACTTTGTGTTATATGAGGAGAAATTACTTCACCATCAAATCCATTGAACAACTTGCCGACGAAGTGAACGTCGATGCCGCCTATCTATCGAGAATTTTCAGAAGGTTTCACAAGGACACCCCCTATCGGTTTCTGATCCGCCTTAAAATGGGTCATGCAGCCTCTCTGCTGCTAAACTCCGGAAAGCTTGTCAAAAACATCGCGTTTGAACTCGGCTTCGAGAATCCCTATCATTTTTCAAGGACTTTTAAGTCAGTCTACGGGATATCTCCCGAAAACTTCGTCAAGGAAAGACAACAAGAAAACCAATCCAACCCGATCCAATGAAATCATCGGAAAAACCAATGAAAGCGAACTTCGTCATTGAATATTGCCCGGGATGCCGCTGGCTCCTGAGATCATCCTGGATGGCTCAGGAAATCCTGACGACCTTCGAAACGGAAATCGACGAGGTCTGCCTACGCCCTTGCCGGACGGAATCAGGTCGTTTCAGAATTACCTGTGGAGAAGAATTGATTTGGTGCCGAAAGAGAGACAATGGCTTTCCGGACATAAAGACCCTCAAGCAACTCGTCCGGGACATGATCTCACCTGAACGGCATCTTGGCCACTTGGATAGTTAAGGTGATCGATGATCTCCTTGTAAAATCACAAGAGGAATCGGGTTTTCAGATCTTCAGCGAATTGAGCATAGGCTTTTTCCTTAAGCCTCATGATCTGCTTCAGGTCGGAACTATCTCGAGTCAGTCGTGAGCTCATTCGCTTATCCTGCATCGGTTCGGTACGAATCATCGTCCAGTTTCCGGTCGCAACGTCTATCAAGGCTGCCTTAACTCGGATTTGGACATGCTGAGTTTCATCAGGGATGACTCGCCCCAACAACGGAACCCAAGAAAGTTGTTTGGCCGCCTGTTCGGGTTCTGCCGCAGACTCGAGAATTCCCCAGTATACGAGTAATTTATGGGCACCTCCCTTGGCCGCCGCCATACGGAGGGAACGGTCGATACGGATAGGGGATTTGTTTTTTTGTTCCCGTCCATGCAAATGTTGCTCCTTGGGAGGAACCCCGGACAAAGGCACGACTTCTTGAAGAGTTTCGAGCGGATCCGACATCTCTTTGTCCGGGAAACGGGCTCCCGATTGAATGACGGCGAGAACATCTCCACGCTTCAATACCACAGGCTGTCCTTCTCTGGCAGCAAGAACGGCTGAAATATCCGAATCCGTAACATTCTCATCGATCCGCACCCCAAGCACCGAAAGTTCGTTTAACTCTCCTCGGTAGCCATCGTTGTCGGAATAGCCGCTTATGCTCGAAATCGATCGCGACCGGCAACCGCCAAAGGTCAGGATAATCGCCAACGAAAAAAGTATGGTTACAGATATTTTTGATTTCTTCATGTCTAGTTCCTTTATTGCTGTTAATTTAAGTAGTTCGTTTGTCTTTCTTCGCGAGCTTGGGTCATGCGTTTCATCCCTTCCTCGCCAAAGTAGCGCCGAAGGTGAGCATCGCTCATGTCCCGCATGTCCACCACAATTAGTCCGTCGAGGGCATTGGCAAAGTTAGGGTCCACGCCAAAGCTCACAAAGGAGCCATTTAACTTAAGGTAATGCTTCACTAACACCGGCACTCCCTTGCCATCCTGCTCCACACTGGAAACGATTGCAGAAATCTCCTCAATGCTACGTCCCTCGTCCCGCACCCAGCGCTTTAAGGCCAACGGCAAATGCGAACCGCGAAAAGGATGTTTTGCCCGAGCTCGCCTAGCCATATTCGGAGACCATTCCTTGCGGCGAAGGAAACGCGCCATGAGATTGCGAGAAATTGGGGCGTAATCCGCCGATATGCTAACTGGGCCATAGAGTACGCAGCAAGTGGGTCGGCGGTTAATGAATGCGCCGATTCCCCGCCAAAGCAAACCAAGCAACGATAACTTGCGTTGGTATTCGGGTCGAATGAAAGAACGTCCCAATTCCACCGCAGGTCCCATGGCCTTATAAAAGCTCTTTCTCAGTGAGAACAGACTACTTACGTAAAGCCCTTGCCTGCCTTTTTCCCGAAGCACCTCGTCGGTCACCGCCAAGCGGTAACCTCCGACAATTTTCCGAGCGTTCTCGTCCCACGCAAAAAGCTGGTGGTAGTACTCGTCGAAGGAATCCATATCGATGTTCTTGCCCGTCCCCTCCCCTATGTCCCGGAAAGTCAACTCACGCAGGATACCGATCTCGCGCATGATGTTCGGTATGTTTGTAGCTTGGGTCGAATAGACTACAAAATCTCCCTTGCGAGTCAGTTCCGCCTCTTCCGGCAGGTTCCGAACCTCTCGCTCCACGTCCTCGCGAAATGGATTCTTCGCGAGAGGCTCGAGAGTTTTCTTCTCTATCCGCCGCTTAGGTTGATTTGCCGTGCCACGCAAAGCCTCCACTCTGAGCCGAAGATAGTCGTTCAATTCATCAGCTCCGGAGAAATTTTGCAAACAGGAGGGAGCGAGAGACTCGCCCACTCGGGCCCGAATCACAGTCCTGCGACGGTTCCACAACTCCCTTCCAAGTAACAAAGTACGCAAGCGAGGATGCAGGCACCCTGCCCCTTGAAACCAAACACTGTTACGACCTTCGAAAAAAACCGGGACCACTGAGGCATTGGTCTTTTTCGCGATAGCCGCAACCGCCGGATTCCATGCTCGATCAGACACGCAACGAGCCCGCCATCTCCAATTGGAAACCTGACCCGCGGGGAAAGCCACTAGGCAACCACCGTCCATCATCCAGTGAACTGCCCCCTTCAAGGCAGAAGCATTTTTGGCGGATGCGTTTTCTTCGCCCAGAACATCCACTGCAATGAGAAAGGGACGAAAGGCATCGAAGCGTGCCAAAATGGAGTTGGCCAACAGTTTGCAGTCTGGCCGACGCTTGAGGATCAAGCTCATCAGGGCCAAACCGTCCAAACCACCGAGGGGATGGTTCGCCACCACCAACAAGGGACCCTTCTCGGGGATTCGATCCAAGTCTTTGTCGGACACTTCCAGTCGTGAACCCAAGGTTTCCAAGGTGGTCTCGAAAATACGCCCCCCCACCTCACCTTCCCGATTCTTTGAATCCGATTGATGATAAACGTCGTTCAAATGCGAAAAACGTAAAAAGGAAGACGCCAATCCCGAAAAGCGGCTCGACATCTTCCCGCCAAACAATCGGCCGCTGAATTCATTTAGGTTCAAAGGCTCTTCCTTACTCGGATTGAAATCAAACCTGTGCCGGCGTGAGCCACGTGATTGGAATATGTGGGCTTCTCGGTCTGTAATAGGTTTCACTTTCATGCCTCTCTATTCGCTGATTTCGCGCCAAGTTCAGAAGGATACCTACAAACAGGGCATTGCAGTTCTCAAACTGCTTCAGTAAAGATACTTATAACTTTTATACGATGACTCGAACCACTTAGTTTTAGAAATATACTTATCGAATAAAAATACATTTAACGTACAAAGCACAGCATATTACGTATGTTTCTCTTGCCCAACCATCTATTTGCTCTTTGAGTAGGTGCCATGACACCACTATTCTCCTCAGACGAACGTCGTTCGGCCGAGAACCTCTCAAGCTTGCTTGCCTGTAATCCCTTTACTCCCAAGCGACAAGAGTTGGAGAGAGCAATCTTGGGTCACGATTACGAGGACCCGAGTTCGCCAAACATCGGAGAACATAGCCGGCGTTTATTCAGTCCGAATCTAGTGAAACTAGGAGCGGCGGGAAAACTAGCCGACAAGGCTCGTGAAACCATCCTCCAACGCAAGGGTAAGGGAAAACTCCCGGCTAAGGACTTCACCCTCTATCGCGATCTCGCCTTCCTTGCCCTTTTCGACGAAGTGCGGGATTACTTCATCAAAAAAATCGAACTGGCTCACGAACGCGAAACAGAAAGTGAAAACCACGGGGCCTTTTTCCGCACCTTCGCCAAACGTTTCTCCTGGTTCTTTCCCGAAAAAGAAAATCTAACTCCCGTGGGATTTTCCGCACCCCACCTTTTCGCCCTGTTTTTTCAGGTCAGGCGCGCGTTTTTCCATATTTTCAATGCCATAGTCGGAAACTCTCCCGCACTCGAAGCCCTACGTGCTCGAGTCTGGGAGTCTATTTTCACACACGACATGCTTCGCTACCTACGTTCTCTTTGTGGTCGTCTTGGAGACATTACCACGCTCATCAGCGGACCATCCGGCACAGGTAAGGAACTGGTGGCTCGCGCCATCGGCCTTTCGCGCTTCATTCCCTATGATGAAAAAACGGGCAGGTTCGCGTCGGACTTCCTTGCCGACTTCCATCCCATCAACTTGTCCGCTCTCTCCGAAACTCTTCTCGAGTCAGAATTGTTCGGGCATGCCAAGGGAGCCTTTACCGGAGCGCTCCAAAACAGGAAAGGCTACTTTGAAACCTGTGGAATGCATGGTTCCGTCTTCCTCGACGAAATTACCGAGACAAAACCGGAGGCTCAGGTAAAACTTCTCCGCGTACTTCAGACCCGCCGTTTCCAGCGACTCGGGGAAGTTCAACCCACCCGATTCGAAGGCAAGGTGATCGCTGCCACAAACAGAGACCTTGCAGAGGAAATGAAGGCGGGACGATTCCGGGAGGATTTTTACTATCGTTTATGCGCTAACCGAATCAGCACTCCCTCACTAGAAGAGATACTGAGAGATTCGCCAGGCGAGCTCGAGCACCTCGTCGAATTCGTAGCCGGACGAGTAGCCGGTCTTGACGAAGCTTCTCCACTGGCTGATGAAACCTGCAATTGGATAAATCGCAAACTCGGTTCGGACTACCCTTGGCCAGGCAATTTCCGAGAACTCCAGCAATGCGTCCGCAACATCCTCATTCATCGTGAATACCATCCGGAAGAGTTATCTATTCCCCATTCACAGGCAGAACTGCTTGCGAACGACTTCACTGAGGGTTCCATACCCCTCGAGGAACTACAAAGTCGCTACGTCACCCTTGTCTACGCAAAGACTGGGAAGTACGAGGAAGTAGCTCGTCGACTCGGCATGGATCGCCGAACGGTAAAGAAGTACTTAGATGCGGAAATGCTTTCTACGCTTAAGGAAGAATAGCTTCGGAATTTCCAGTTTCGCGAAAGACCTCGCAGAATCAGTTCGGGAAAGATCGACTACCACCATCAATTCGCAGTAAGGCCGTCAGGGTCTTCCTTCGCGGGAGACTCAAAGGTCTGCAAAGCTTTGCCGTCCGCAATGTTCCATACGCGGAAAACGCCATCCTCGCCTCCTGCCACAGCAACCTTTCCATTACGTGAGACGTCCCCGGCATGCATTACGTCGACAACCCCGGAAAGATCACGAACATTCCCCGGATTCCCCAGTGGCACGCGAATGACCTTGGCCTTCTTGTCGGCAGTGGTGATGAGAGCGTTGTCGCCATAGCCTACAAAACGAATGGAAGTTATCTCCTTGGTATAGCCGCCACCCTTGCCGGCTCGGTCACCGTTCACAACATTCCAGACCTTGATCTCCTTGTCCGCCCCGACACTTGCGAGAACCCGACCGTTAGCCTGAAGACTTACTCCCATGACATGGTGGGTATGACCTTCGAAAGAATGGACAAGCGCCCCGGTCTTGATTTCCGTGACACGGGCAAACTTGTCGGCAGCACCCGATGCCAAACGCTTACCGTCGCGGGAAAACTCGATGGCATAAACGGTATCGCTGTGAACCCCGGGAAGATTATGGATCAATTTACCGTCTTCGAGATTCCAGACGAGTATTTCTCCGGTTCGGCTCGGATCACCACCACCACTGGCGAGGTGTTTACCATCCGGACTGAAATCGAGGGAAGTTACGCGATTCACAATTGGAGAGGCTGCCTCTTCTCCGCCGAGAACCTTGCTCAATTCCCATTTTCCGAAAACATCCCACAAGGCGGAAGTATCTCCCTTGGCGACACAGAGGCTGCCGTCTTCAGTAAAAGCAAGAAAGTCCACTCCGGCCTCGCTTAATTCGATCGACTCAAGCGGTTGACCGTCACCCGCATTCCACACTTGAGCATATTTACCGTCACCCGCAGCATAGAGAACCGCACCATCAGGAGAAAAGCCTATGGTCCGCAAAAGAGTTTTGGCGGCAACAGCGAGAGTCTCCTTGGAAGCTTTGTTTTCATCGGTTTCTCGTTTCTCGTCATTTTCGGCAGAGGTCTTGAAACCTTGGTATTCCTTTTCCTTGGCCTCTGCCTTTACGAGGTCTTGGCCGGCACGCTTCAATTCGCGTTCGAACTGCGCTCGTGGATTTTCAATATCAAGATATTCCTTTTCAGCCTTCGTCAAGGCAGCTTCCTTTGTCTTTGCGTCGGCGTCCGAGTCGGTTTTCGCCTTTTTTGAATCGTCTCGAAGTTTTTGGGCCTCGCCAAAGACCTTCTTGGTGTCCGCAAGAACCTTGGTCGCGTCGTCGCGCACCTTTCGGGCCTTGTCGGCAATCACTTTTTCGGCGACAGCCCTTTTC
>JACKQG010005145.1_pt2 | contig 10106 bp, 6 predicted proteins | sample 8237621 | NCBI WGS metagenome assembly JACKQG01 (sample SAMN15677084, study PRJNA649215) | marine metagenome | biome: marine; feature: Black Sea; material: saline water; isolation source: suspended particulate matter (SPM) from the Black Sea western gyre | collected 2013-06-09/2013-06-10 | depth...
GGCGCGATGGCTCTGTTGGATCGGGACGTGGAGTACTTGTTCATGGGAATCAACTCGACCAACGGCGGACCGCCGTTCGATCGGCCGTCGGCTTTCTGGTGGAAGATGCCCGACGGGCGCCGCATGTTCGTCTGGTTGGGCGACCACTACGCGCGGGGCTTCTACTACTTCCATCCCCAGACTTGGCGGCGCGGTCCGGTTCCGGAATCGACCGACACGCGATACCGCCCGGCGCGGCCGGGCGACTTCTTCCGAGCCGACGAGGCATCCGTGCGAGCCGCCCATGCCCATCTGCTCGGCCAACTGCGTACCTTGGAGGCCAGCGGATACGCGCATCCGTCGTTGATCCTGTCGATGACCAACGAGTGGCGTATGGACAACGACCCGCCGTTTCCACCGCTGGCCGAGTTTGTGGGCGAGTGGAATCGGTTGGGGCTGAAGCCGGAGCTGCGCATGTCGACGGCCGCCGGTGCTTTGGACCGGATGCGTCGCGAGATTGGGGACGGGATTCCGACGTACGAAGGCGAATGGACGGACTGGTGGGCCAACGGCGGCGCCTCCGGGCCGCGCGAAGTGGCCGCCAGCCGTCGCGCGAAACGATTGGCGACTGCTGCGCTGTCGCCGGTGTGGGGATCCGCCGACGAGCGGACCCTTCAGGCGGCCGATACGATCTATCGCGACCTCTGCCTGTTTGACGAACACACTTGGGGATCGAGCAACAGCGTGTCCCAACCGCACAGCCTGGAAACGTGGGGCGAGTATAACGAGAAGTCGCGGATGGCGTACCGACCGATGGCCCTGGCCAAGTTGTTGCTGGCACAAAGGGCTCGGACGGCGGTCTATGGTGACGATCAAGGTCTGTACGTGGCCAATACGGCAAAGCTACCGTGGAGCGGATGGATTACGATGCCGGCCACTTGCTTGCGTGGGGACTTCCGATCGTTGGAGGATCCGAAGACGGGGGAGTTGGTGCCTCTGACTTTCGAGCATGGTTACCGACCGTTTACTCGTCCGGCAGGCGAGCATGAGTTGACCGTCTCGAATACGTCAGAGACCTTCCCAGATCACTGCCCGAAACAACAAGTGCGGTTTTGGATGGAGCGGCTAGATGGCGAGTCGATACGGCGTTTTCGGCTGAGCGACAAGACGCTTGAACCTGGGCCGCCACCGGCGCCGGTCAACGTGACACTGGACGACCACGGCTGGCCGGCAACCGCAATATGGCCGGGAATGAAGAGGCCCTTGTTCGAGGCCGGTACCGGAGATTTTCTGTCGGTGGCCGTGGGCGGATTTTCCGGCCGTTGGGTCTACAGCGACATTCTTGGCGTCGGTGACCCGGCCCAGCGCCAAAAGCGGCGTAGCGAGACGTTGGACGAAGTAACGGCCGTTGCCACGAAGTCGGCTCACGTCGAACAGAACGCACATACCACGGTTTACGAACAGGTGCTGGAGCATCCCCGGACAAAGTGGCTCAAACGACGTCTGGAACTCTGGAATCGCGAGCCCAGGGCTCGACTGACCGTCCGCTTCCACCGCATCGAATCGGAACGGCCGGAAGTGCTGTTCGTGACGTGTACTTTGCCTTGCCAGAAGCATCTGCCGGAAGCCAGCAACGGCGGTTTGCCGTTTGTGCCGTATGATGACCAACTGCCGGGCACCTGCCGCGACTACTTTTCAATCGACAGTTGGGTGCGATACCAGACACCTGCCGGCGCGTGGCTCTGGACAACGCGAGACGCCCCGTTGGTCACGTTCGGCGATCATCAAGTCCTGGCCCATCGGACCGATCCGCCGGAGAACCCGAACCGCATCCTGGCAATGGTGTTCAACAACGTCTGGTTCACAAACTTCGTGGCCGACAGTCACGGTGCGATGGAGTTCCAGTCCGATATCGCCTGGCAACTGTCGAACAAACCGAAGGTGGATACGGCAACATGCGCCGACACCATGCTGTCCGAACCGCAAGTTATCATCAACCCCGACCTCCGCGCCGCTCCAGTCTTTATGGAGCGGCTGCATCGGCCGTAACGGGGATTCCAGAGGAACGTTGATCGTGGCCAGCACCAAACAAGATTCTCGGCGTTGCGCGCGGGCGCAGCCCGTATTGCAGGTGCAAGCCTCCGGCAGGTCGCACGGACGGAGTTGACGGGCGCAGACTGCTGACAGTGCCCCAACACGACGGCGGGTCGCGATTACGTAGGGTGGGCCAAGTCTTCGCGGGCCCACCGGAGTATTAGTACTGAGTACCGAGTACTGAGCGGTGGGCCCGCGAAGACCTGGCCCACCCTACAAAGCCGCTTGCGAAGTCACGCCGTCGGATACTTGGCCAGCAGCGCGAGCGTTTCGTCGATTTCCTCGGGCTTTTCAAAACCCAAGGTCATTGCATCCACGAGACCGCTGGTTTGGGCGTATCGGATGCATTCTTCTTTCTTGTCGGCCAACTGCCCTTCGCCGTAGATCTTCATGCCGATTATTGCCTTGCCGTTGTCTTTGATTTTGCGCAACACGGGCACGACTTGCTCCGTCGGCGCGTCCATTTTTACGCCATGCGGGTTAATCCGTGCCAGAACGACATCCAACCACGGGCAGGTGGCGGTCTCTTCGAGTGCTGGCAGGTTGTGGCACGAAACGCCCACGGCGCGGATTCTCTTCTGCTCCTTTTCTTCGGCCAGAACATCCATATACGGGGCCAGATCGGTGGACCAGTTCGGCTCGCTCATGCAGTGCAGCAGAACGATGTCGATGTAGTCCGTGGCCAGCTCCTGGCGGAACCGCTGTTGCGTCGTGGCGATAACCTTCTTCAGGGCCGCTGCTTCTGACTTGCGGTCGAGCTTGTCGTACCGCCACCACACTTTCGTCAAGATGGTGACTTTCTCCCGTGGTATGAAACGCAAGGCTTCTCGCAGATAGACGTGCGACCCGTAGAGGTCCGCCACATCGAAAAACGTGATACCGCGTTCGTACGCGTGTCGCAGAAGCCCGACCAGCTTTTCGAATCCCATACGCGTGTGGTCGGATTGCCGATTGCCTCCGTGCATGCCGGTACCTTGCCCGACGCGCGACATGGTGATCCCCGTATTGCCCAGTGGCACCTGGGGAGGCGGGGCCGGTATCTCGGACGCTCGAGTCGAACGACCCGAGGTCGCGACATAGGTCGCGGCACCAGCAGTTGCCGCAAGGAAGTTCCTGCGATTGATTCCGCTCATATTCGATCCTCCAGTTTGGTTTGGTCAGATTGGCAGTCGATTCAGATAGCATCCTGCAGGGCAAGAAACAGCGAACGATAGTATTTCATAAAACGAATCGGTTCGGCACTGGCTTGGACTTCGGCATCGCAATAGCCCTGGTAGCCGTTCTCTCGAAGCAGGACGAACAGCTTCCGATACGGATACGCCGCGTCGGTCAACTCGTGAAGATGAAGATTGCGAATACGGTCCTTGACGGAATTGAAATTGGCTTCGAATCCAGGCTGCTGGACGTCCGTGCCGTCGCAATTCCAGTTCATGTAGACGTGTTTGCAGTCGGCAGCATCGAATATCCTTTTGATCACCGAAACCCGGCCGGTTCCGCGCCCGTGATTGCTCAGGCGGATTTCAACATCGTAATCCGCGGCAAAGGTGCTCACCTCGGCAACCGCCCTGCCGATCTGCTCGATGGTCTTTTCTTCGGGAATCCCTTGATTGACCAGCAGGGCATTGGGGAAAACGCGGATTCCCTTCGCGCCGATGTCGCGGGCCAGCAGCGTGTACTCCTTTGTGCCCTCGATGTTCTCCCTTAGTTTCGCTGCATCATCCCAGTGGTAGGCGAAGCCGCTGGCCAGACTCAGCTTAAGCCCTGCGTCCTCGAAACGCTTGCGAACCTCAGTACGCTCGGCCTTCGACAACGTCACTTCAACGCCGTGGGCATGTGTGGTCCGCAGTTCGGCGTGCTCGAACCCCGTTTCCGTGCAGTTCTTGATGACCGTATCCAAGTCCCAATCGCGGGCCAGGTTGTAAGTCATTAATCCGAGGCCAAGCGGCTTCACGGTGGATCTATCATCGGCGCAAATCGGCCGCAGAGACGTCCCAACTGCCGAGATTGCCGCCCCCGCCGCCAGCGATGACGTAAGGAACCTCCGTCTGGTTTCACGATGCCTCATTGGTCTGGCTCCTCGGAACGGATCTCTTGACCTCTTGTGGTGGATCCTGTCAGTATAGGCGGACGCAACTCGCCCGCAAGCTGTGCCATATGTGCATGCGGCGGAAACACGGACGACTTTCCCACCGGTTGCCAGGCGGCCCGATTGGGATTATAGATGTAAGGCACGTGAACGACTGCCTAGCAGCCGATACCGCGTGTCGCGTATGACGAAGCCTGGGAATGGACACGTGGTCGTCTATAATTGACAACATTACAGACAAAGAGAGCTTGACATGGGTAAGTCACACCGCGGGACGGGCATCAGAAGCGAACCTGGGCGAGGCCGGGGTGCATGCCCCATCTGCCGGCGTACCGGTACCAAAGTGCTGTACGACGTCAAGATGTCGGAGGAAACGACGATCAAAGTCTGCAAGAGATGCAGGAAGACAAAGCAGGCATAGACAGACCGGGAGCCTGCTCGACATCCACCTGTATCAGGTCAGCCTTCCTGAGGCTTCGATAGGCCAGACATCCACGACGCGCCCGTCTTCGTGGACGTACATCGCACGATACAGGTTGCAGGTAGTGCATGCATGGCTTGGGAGTATTTCCACGGCATCGCCCACCTTCCAGTCCGGAACGCTTTGCACGATGCAATGCTCCTCGGACGAGAAGCTTGGGATTTCTGCCTCGGACACACCTTTGATGCGCGGCGGGCCGAACTCGCAGCCGGCCCCCTTCAGTCCAACGTCCAGCACGGCCGCGCCGGGACGCTTGCTGATCACTCGTGTTACGATCGAAAGAGCCACCTCGAACTCCGGTAGCATCTGCGCATACCGCCAGTCCAACGTGGGGTAGCTGCCGGCCTGGATTTCGTCGACTCCGTCGATGGCGCCGGTGATTTGGTAGGTCGACGAAGAACCGCCGCTGATGACTTTCACTGGGATGCCGTTCTGCTCCAACAGCCGGCGGGTTTCGAGAGCCATCTCGAACGACTGCCGGACCCGCTCGGTGCGTTCCGCCAAGTCGTTGACGTAGACCGCGTGTCCTTCGTACGCCTGGATTCCGTCGAACCGCAGGCCCTGCAACGGCGAGATTGCTCGAGCTAATTCCAGCGCCGGTTCTCCGGCCGGCACGCCGCAGCGTCCCATGCCGATGTCAACTTCCACCAAGATCCCCACGGTGACGCCAGCCGCTGATGCGGCCTCTGAGATGGCTTCCGCTTGGCCGATCTCGTCCACAGCCACCTTCAGGTCCGTCCGCCGAGCGACCTCGACAAACCGGTCCATCTTGTGGCGTCCTACAACTTGATTGGCGATCAGGATGTCACCAACGCCATGCTCGGCCAGCACCTCCGCCTCGCCCAGTTTGGCACAAGTTATTCCGACCGCGGAGCCGGCTGCGAGCTGTCGCTGAGCGAGCGTTGCACATTTGTGATTCTTGAAGTGTGGGCGAAGTTGGGATTTGCGCCCGTGGAAGAAGTCCGCCATCTTGCGAATGTTGCGATCGGACGCCGGACGATCCAATAGCAGCGATGGTGTGTCCAAATCGTCGATCGGCGTACCGATCCACTTCTCCTTTGCAGAGTTATTGTCGGGCGTGGGCATTCAGGATTCCTTTCAGTCGCTGAGTTGACCGGGAAACGCGGTCAGCTTGCCAGAGTTGTTGATCATGCGTTCGAGGCTCAATAGATTCAACATCAGGCATCGAGGTTGGTGAAAGTTCCCTCGACGTTTTGTGCTGATGCCGACTCTCTTGACATCTTTGCCACGACGGTCCACTGCTTGTCGCCAAACGCCGTGGCCGGTGTTGGTCATGGTCTTGAGGATATAGGCATGGGTGCGGTCGTACCACTCCTTGGCCCAGATTTCGCCAGTGTACTCCAGCACCGTCAAACATGCGATCAGGATTTCGCAATGCGCCCACATGGTCTTCACGTCGTATTCCGGCCCGCGGCCATGCTCGGGCGACGCGTGGACAAAGAAGTTGCCGTCACCCCAGCCGTCGAATACGTAGTCCCAACACATTTCCAGAAGGCGGCGGATACGATTCTTGGTCGTCGTGAATAGCCGCCGGTCTTTGATCCGCAACGCTTCGTGCATCACGATCCACAGGGTCTCCAGTGCGTGTCCGGCAAACATATGCGATGCGGCCTGAGGTATGCGGGAATAGTCGTGGTTGAGGTACTCGTTGGCGATCCCGTACTCCGGATTCCAGAATCGCTTCATAATCAACTCCACGTGCTCTCGCTGCAGTGCCTCCAGACGAGCGTCTTCGTGACACGTCAGCAACCGGGAGAGTATCCACACGAGCACCATGGAATGTCCCTGAGACCGTATTCCGGCCTGCGGGATCTTCACGGCCGTGTACTGCGTCGTGTGCGTATCGCCGTAAGCCGGATCGTCGTACATCCGGACGGCCGCCCAGATGGACTGTTTGGCCAATTCCAAGTCACCGGGATCCTGCACAGCCAGGTAGTACTCGGCCAGGCCCGCCGCGGCGAAGAGCGAGCCATACACGTTCTTGCTGGGGCCCGTAACAAGCGTCCCGTCGCGGTGGACCTTGTCGTTCCATCTGCCAGCGGCCGCGTGCATGTGCCCTACCATGAACTGCTTCGTCTTTCGGGCGATGTCAAGGAATCGCTCGTCTTTTTCCAAATGGCTATACAAGAAGGAATAGATCCAGACGGCGCGTCCTTGGTACCAGATTGATCTTTCGTTTTCGAAGACCGAACCGTCATCATTCAGCTCGCATGTGAATCCGCCGAGTTCCTCGTCGAATCCGCCGCGATCCCAAAACGGGAGATACTGTTTGAACAACCGGTCGCGATAATCGTCCCGAAGCTCTTCGAGGCTCATCCCGGCAATCCGATTCGGCAGAGTCTCGAAAGTACACGCCTGAGATTCCGCCTTACGAGTGGCATCAGCAGCAGATGCCGGAGTCGCCCCAGGCACGACTGCAGCCACGGCAGTCCCAATAAAGTCGCGCCGCCTCATGACACATCTCCTCACCTCGTTGCGAGCAACTGCACCGCATCGGCGATTACGTGACCGTCGGTGTGCTTGTTCGAAATCGTGATTACCGCTGGTTCGCCTGCGTCGAAGCGGTAGTTGCCCAGCGATATCCATGCGTCGTCGATCGGCGGAGTCTCTTTCTGGTTGATCGTTTTGGTGACTTCGCCATCGGCCGACTGGATCGTCACGGGGACGTTGGCCGCACGGTTGGGATTGGCGGCATAGGCGACGCGCACTTCGTAGGAACCGGCCTGCGGGACCGTCGCTTCGAAGCGCACGCTCGAACTACCTTTGTCGGCGTTGTTGTCATGCAGGTACCAGCCGCCCACATAGCCGGCGATCGAACTGCTCGTGAGCCACTGGCCCGTGAGCTTGGCATCCACATCGTCGACTACGATGCCCTTCAGTTTCTTCGGGTCGATGCCGATTCGCCCCGATCGGATCGGGCCGGTGTATTCCAGTACCTGCCCATCCGCCAATAGACGCTCGCGCAGTTCTGCATATTCGACGTCCTGAACACCCATTTCACCGTCTATGGCCATCGACGCTGCAGTGGCGGCCGATTGCCCGAGAATCATGAACACGGGCTCCATCCGGATCGAACCGAACGCGATGTGCGATGAAGACAGGGCGACTGGTACCAGTAGGTTCGTACATTCGGTTTTCTTGGGGACCAACGCGCCGTAAGCGATTTTGTACGGACCGCGGGGCCGTACGCCAATGTCGCCTTCGTTCTGAACGGTGCCATCGTCGGTCACGTATCGCTGGACGTGGTGCGAATCCATTGTGTAGGAACCCATGCCGACCGAGTCGGGCGTGTCGCGAGTGGCCAGACAATCCCGTTCGGTCTCGACGTAGCTGCCGATCATGCGGCGCGCTTCACGCACGTAAATCTGGTGCGGCCAGTTACCGTTGTCCGTGAACTCGTCTTTGGCGAGACCCCATTGGCTCATCTCGGACCGCACGTCCTCGGGGACGCGGGGATCGTTGGCCAGAAAGTGCATGAGACCTTTTTGATAGGTCTGGTGTTCCCGGATGATTTCCTGGCGGCGTTCGTAAGCGGCATCAGGGTAATCATAGTTCATCCCGATGTTGTCCGTGCTGAATGGCCCGTGGTTATTGGTGTCGGTCTTGCCGTTCGGAATCGGGTCGAACTTGTGGAAGACCTCTCGCCATCCCGTCGCAAGCACACGCAGTGCCAGTTCGTATTGACCGGCGTCGTAGCCGTCCGGCTTCGGGAACGGCACGCGGTTGTCCGGCACGCGCGTCAGACACATGCGAAAGCAGTACGCCTGAATGCGACGGTCGCCCTGCCCGTTCTCGCCGGGCGGATCGGAGCTGATCCGCGGCAGCAGCCCGCTGGACGGATCGCCCGGCGTAACGTACGGATCGACTGGTTTCATGAAGTTGTGTCCGTGGTGCCGAGCGTCCTTTTGCACCCCGTTCCACTGTTCGCCGTAGACGCTGTTCGCTTCGCGTCCCACGTGATAACTCACTCCGGCGGCGGCTATCAAATCGCCTTCATAGGTCGCGTCAATAAACATTTTCGCGCGATACGTCTTGCCGCCGAGCGTCGTGATTGCCGTGATACACGTGCCGTCCTTCTCCACCCCGTTCTCGCGATCGAGCCATTCATTGCGGTGCACGGGAACGTCGTTTTCGCGGACCAAGTCGTCGAAGGCTTGTTCCGCCACATGCGGCTCGAAAATCCACATCGTACGACGATCGCCGTCGATGGCAGCCGTGCCCTGACCGCGGTTGCCGTATTCGTCTTGCTTTTGCCATCTCCAGGCGACGGGCTTCTGGTAGTGCAGCCAAACGCGGTGATAGAACTCGCGCGCGATACCGCCAATGACACCTTTGTTGCCAGTGTCGGTCCAGCCCAGCCCACCGCTGGATAGCCCGCCGAGGTGCTTGTCGGGACACACGATAATCACCTCTTTGCCCATCCGAGCCGCCTGCACGGCGGCGGCCACGCCGCCTGAAGTACCACCGTAGACGACAACGTCATAACAGTCGGCCGCGTCGACCGGCCCGCTGACTACCCCAGCCAGCGACAAGACCAGCACCAAAGAAAGCGAAGCTCGGTTGAACGTCTGCATCGTCATATCCCATACCTTTCCTGATCGATCTACAACGAAATACGTGTCTGGTTTCAGCACTGCAGCCATTTCAGGACGGACATTCAGTCCGTATGCAGATGCCCTTGGAGTTTACCCTATCCGGCGCCGGACTCAATCGGCGCGACTGCTTCGTCGTCGCTGTCGAGCGCCTCGGGGCAGGACAGATGTCGAGACGAGAGTGAAACGCATTTCGCAAGTGACGACACCACGATCTATGGGGCAATGTGCAATGGCGTCGCGGCGGCAACAGTCGATTCCAAATATCGGATTCGTGCAAAGCGCGATCCAGATCGCGCGATATCAGCACAATGGCTCCTCAATTCCGGTTGAACGGGGATAACTTTGACACGGGAGTGTGCGGCTGGTAGCTTTAGGGGGGCTAATCCTCTGGCAGCAATCAACGGAAATCGACCGAGGATACGGTATCCGCAGAGGGCAATCTGATGACAAAGAAACGCAAATCCGGCGGACAATCAGCGTGTCTGCGAATTCTCCATCTTTCGGATTTCCACTTTCGTGTCGACCGAAAATGGGATCACGATCCAGTGCTGGCCGGCTTGGCCGACTCCATCGGAGAACTCGTTGGCGACGGTCTGGAGCCCGATGTAGTCGTCTTCACAGGCGACATTGCGTTTTCCGGTAAGAAGAAGGAATACGATGAAGCATCGAAGTGGATTGACGAGAAGCTGCTGCCCTCGTTGCCGACGGGCTTTGACGAATCCAGGATGCTGTTCGTGCCAGGCAACCATGATGCCGATCGCGACCAAGTTAAGACGATGGTGAGATCGTTTCAGAGCCATCTATTGGATGAGTGGAGCCAAGATGCGATCGCTCAAGCACTAACCGATCC
>JACKQG010008361.1_pt1 | contig 10105 bp, 8 predicted proteins | sample 8237621 | NCBI WGS metagenome assembly JACKQG01 (sample SAMN15677084, study PRJNA649215) | marine metagenome | biome: marine; feature: Black Sea; material: saline water; isolation source: suspended particulate matter (SPM) from the Black Sea western gyre | collected 2013-06-09/2013-06-10 | depth...
CTTGATTCAATCAAAAATGAAGTAATGAGCGCTGTTGAGGCGGTGATCGATAGCACAGCGTTTATCAACGGCCCCGCCACCCGGCAATTCGAAGAAGACGCCGCTAAATACTTGGGGGTTAAGCACGCCATCGGCCTAAACTCTGGTACTGACGCACTAATTATTGGCCTACGCGCCCTCGGCATCAAAGAAGGCGACGAAGTGATTACCACGCCATTCTCGTTTTTTGCGACGGCTGAGTCGATTTCCATCATTGGCGCAACCCCAGTATTCGTTGATATTGAACCTGATTCTTTCAATATCGACTGCAATAAAATCGTTGCGGCGATAACCAAAAAAACTACAGCGATTATGCCCGTCCACTTATTTGGACGCCCTGCAAATATCGATGCCATCCTTCAAATTGCAAAAAGCCACCATTTAAAAGTGATCGAAGATTGCGCGCAATCATTCGGAGCTAAACTCAATGGAACACACACTGGCGTATTTGGCGACGGCGGCGCATATTCGTTTTTCCCATCAAAAAATCTAGGTGCGATGGGTGACGGTGGATTATTTGTTACTGATTGCGATGAAGCCGCTAATCAGGCATTAAAGCTTCGCAACCACGGCGGCATCGACAAATACAGCAACGACATTCTCGGCTACAACTCGCGCCTAGATAGCATACAGGCGGCCATCCTTAGTGTGAAACTTAAACATATTGATGCTTGGAACGAGGGGCGGCGCGATGTTGCTCAGCGGTATAACAAGTTGCTTTCCGATGTAGGCGGTGTGATTACCCCCGACCTTGTCGATGGACACGTTTTTCACCAATACACCATTCGTATTACTAACGGCGACCGCGATGCCGTGCACAAGAAAATGATGGAGCAAGGCATTGGCTGCATGGTTTATTATCCCACTCCTCAAGATTTACTACCTGTGTATGAACAGCAAAGTTCGCCGCACCAAGTCAGCGTCAGTCACGCCGCCCAGGTTATTAGTTTGCCGATTTGGCCAGAGCTTGACTTAGCTACTCAAGAAATTATCGTTAGTGCTTTGGTCAACGCCCTGGCGTAAAGAGATTCCCCCGCCGGCATCTGCGCCATCAACTCGCCGTCCGCCTCAAACCCCAACGTGGACGACACCCGCAGCTGCAACTCGCGCGCGCATCCATAATGCACATGCCGATGCCGAATGCGCGTACATTTATAAGTCTGCTGTAACTTTATCGCCGCGACAACCCGCGAGATGTCGCCGATAATGACATACTGCAGCAGCCCGTCATCAAGCACGGCATCCGGCGCAATGCCCATGCCATCGCCGAAATATTTACCATTCGCAATAACCAAGCACTTTAATGGCCCCGAATACACCTCTACATCATCAGCCACCAGACTTACGCCCACATTTTTATACCCCACCAACCCCTTTAACGTGCTCAACAAATAATTACGCGAACCATTAGCCATCTGCCGCGTCACCTCCGCACCCAAGCCCGCATCTGCAACATTAGCAAACCACATTTTGCTCCCCGCAGATTCAATCTCGCCCAAGTCAATCAACTTACGTTCGCCACGCGCAAGCACATCTAAAGGGTCATCCAAGTCAAAGTTGCGTGCAAAATCACAGCCGCTTCCAAGAGGCAACAATCCCAATGCGGCATCACTCTGACTTGCCATTAAATAATTCACCACATAATGCACAGTGCCATCGCCGCCAACCGCAACTACGACCTCTGCATCAGGCGGTATCGGTGCCAAATCAAACACCACTTGGTAATCATCAAATAATGCAGCCACACGCGGCTCGAGCGCGGTCCACTTTTTCAGGACGCCGCCCCTGCCTGCATTACGGTTAACGACGAAAACGTATTTCAAACTGCCGCTATTCTAACGGCGGCTGATGGCGCACAATCTCGCCCTCGACCATATAAATAATGTCTTCGGCAATATTGGTGGCATAATCACCAATTCGTTCCACAGCGCGGACCACATTCGCCCAGCGCATTAATGCCGGAATGGCCGAGGCCTCGCTGGCCATTTTTATCTCTAGCAAATCTAAAATATCGCGGTGATAGTCATCAACGATGTCGTCTTTTTCGAAGACTTTTCTCGCTAAGTCGGCATCTTGCGTGACACATGCTTGAAACGACTCGTGAATCATGTCGAGGGCAGTTTGCACCATGTTCTCAAAATTTTCAGGGGTTGCAGCGTGCGGCAATTTACATAAATCACGCGCGCGTGCGCCAATGTTAGCAGCAATATCTGCAACACGCTCCAAATCATTATTGATTTTTATGGAAGCGATTAAATAACGCAAATCACTAGCCACTGGAGCGTGCAACGCCAATATCTTTAGCGCATCTTCTTCGAGCGCCACCTCTAAATCGTCGATTTCGCTATCGCGCTTTATTACCTCTAAAGCTTTTTCCGCATCGCGTGAAAGCAAAGCGTCCACCGCCATGCGAAATGATTCTTCGACGCGACCACTAATTACTGCTAGTGATGTTGCCAACTTGTCCATGTCATTCAAAAAGTGTTTCGTCATTGTTTTGCTCGTAATTAGCCGAAGCGCCCAGTGATATAGGCTTCGGTCTCGGGGTGCTGCGGACGCGTGAATACATCTTGAGTATCACCGCATTCTAGAACTTCTCCTTTTAAGAAGAAGCAAGTGCGATCAGAAACGCGCGCCGCTTGTTGCATGTTATGTGTGACGATAACAATTGTGTAATCGCCGCGTAACTCAAAAATTAAATCTTCGATTTTAGCCGTCGCATTAGGATCTAGTGCCGACGCCGGTTCATCTAACAACAACACCTTAGGTTCATTAGCAATCGCGCGCGCAATGCATAATCGCTGCTGCTGACCACCAGACATACCTAAGGCGCTTTTCTGCAAACGATCTTTCGTCTCTTCCCACAGCGCCGCATTGCGCAAGCAGCGCTCTACAATTTGGTCTAAAGTTTTTTTGTCTTTCACTCCACTTAATCGCGGACCAAAAGCGACGTTGTCATAAATCGACATCGGGAAAGGGTTTGGTCGTTGGAATACCATTCCTACGTGCTGGCGCAGGCTAACCACATCGACATTTTTGTCGTAAATATCTTGGCCATCAAAATTGATTAGCCCCTCGACGCGAGTGCCGTCAATCGTATCATTCATGCGGTTTATGGTGCGCAAAAACGTAGATTTACCGCAACCCGACGGACCAATAAAGGCCGTAACTTTGCCACGCATTATCTGCATGTTTACATTTTGCAGTGCCTGAAAATCACCGTAATAGAAATTCAAGCCCTCGACATCAATCAGCGACTTGCTACTGTCCACCAACTCTGGACGGCGAGAGGCACTGTCTATTGCGATTTGTCCTAAAGCGGATGTGTTACTCATTTTCCTTGTAATTTTTTTCTAGAGTTTGTGCGCATTTTTATAGCCACAATGTTTAACAATAAAACTAATAGCAGCAGAACGGCAGAGGTGGCGTAAACCAATGGCTCAGCTGCTTCAATATTTGGGGATTGAAAGCCTACCGAATAAACATGAAAACCCATATGCATGAATCGTTGATCCAAATGCAAAAATGGGAACTCGCCGTTAAGCGGTAGTTTGTGCGCCGACATCACAACACCGGTCAACATTAGGGGTGCCACTTCGCCCGCGGCTCGCGAAATTGCCAAAATGGTGCCGGTCAGTATTCCGGGCTTTGCGCCTGGCAAAATAATATGCCGCAGTGTTTCCCAACGAGTAGCTCCGAGCGCCAAAGATGCGTCACGTAAATCTCGCGGCACTGCACGCAACGCTTCTTCAGTTGAAATAATGACCACCGGCAACGTCAATAACGCCATCGTAGCTGACGCCCACAGCAACCCACCTGCGCCAAAGGTCGGAGCCGGGAGGCTATCCCCAAAGAAAGTGCTGTCGATCGCGCCTCCTAGCCCGTAAATGAAAAAGCCTAAGCCGAACACCCCGTAAACAATCGACGGTACGCCTGCTAAGTTATTCACTGAAATGCGCACGAATTTAACGAACAAAGTATCTTCGGCATATTCGTTCAAAAACACCGCCGTCATCACTCCGAAGGGCACAACAATTATGGTCATTAAAATTACCATCAGCGCGGTGCCAACCAACGCCGGATAAATACCACCTTCGGTATTTGCTTCGCGCGGATCGTCAACCAAGAAATGCCAGACCGATTCAAACCAAGTGAGTAACCTACCCCACCACGACAACTGGTTAGGGTAATGCACGCGAATAACACTTTCTGTCGACAAGAAATGAAGACTCCCTCCAGGTAATCGAACGTGGTAGCCATCGTCATCAATCTTGTCGATATAGCCATGAAAAGGGCCATGCTCGGTGCGTTCAATTAATACTGCGTCTTCAGGAATGGAGCTACTAACAATGTCGCTCGGCAAGGCGCGCATATGATCCTCGCGATTAGCGTGAAACTCGCGATTAGACATCCGTGCGCGCATTTCACCGTCTTCTGAAATATCTAACTGCTGCACTAGCTCAACATCACCGTTTGCCAATTTCCATTCAACCAGTGGGCGCATCACAAACGCATCGGCGCCACGTGACAACAGTAATCCCAAAAATAGCAACGCGCCAATTAATACTAACGACAGCGCACCTGCACAAAGAAAAATTCCGATACTGCCACTAGTGTCTGCAGCAGTCCCTCCCATAATTGATTTTGGTTTTTCGCTCACAGATCTTTCCTCCCACGCACGCGGATAATTTCAGCAAAAGTATTTACCACAAATGTAATCGCGAATAACATTAACGCCGATAAAAACAAAACGTGGTACAAAGACCCGCCATGCTCAGCTTCTGGCAATTCAACGGCTAGGTTGGCCGACAATGCGCGAAAGCCTTGTAGTGGATTCCAGTCCGTAATCGGAGTATTGCCGGTCGCCATCAGCACCACCATCGTTTCTCCAACCGCACGCCCAAGTCCTAATAAAATCGCTGACACCACTCCTGGGATTGCTGGTGGCAAGATTACACGCACCGCTGTTTGCCACGCTGTAGCGCCTAAGGCAAGTGAAGCATCGGCCAAGTCTTTGGGAATATTTCGAAACGCATCTTCAGCCAATGTGAAAATAAGCGGAGTGACTGCAAAGCCCATCGCCAAGCCGACTACCACCGAGTTTCGCTGCTCAAACGGCAATCCCAAAACATCTGGCGCCCACTCTCGAAACGGCATTCCCAGTAATAATTGCTCGAGTTGCGGCGCGTAATGGAACACTGCCCAGCACGCCACAAACATCACCGGCAACATCACCAAAGCCACTGTTCCTTCGTGCATTCGTTTACGTTTTGCCAACGACAGACGCGACCAACACAGACCACCTACCGCGAGCAATGTGGCTAACACCACCGGCAAAATAAACACCGCCAAGAATTTATCTTCAATCGCCGGCGCAACGTACAGGGCAGCAATAAATCCTAAAATCACCGAGGGGATGCCTGCCAATAATTCAATGGCTGGCTTGATGATATCGCGCAGGCGTCCGCGTAAAAAACGGGCGCAGTATAGAGCCGACAAAAGCGCAAGCGGTATCGATGGTAGCAGCGCCCAAAGTGTGCCTTTAAGTGTTCCAATTATCAGCGGAATAAATGAAATTTTAGACTCATAAGAATCAGCGCCGCCTGTGGATTGCCAAGTAAATGATTCTTCACGCAATCCCTCGTATTGCACTTTCGAGAACAGCGCTGTGCCCGTTACGTCTAAAAAATCTAACTCGCACCTTTTGACGACAACCTTGCCGTCCTCATAAAACTCTACCATCGCATTTTCACGCGGCGCCATCACTAATTGTCGCGCTGCCCCGACCGCATCAAGCTCTGCAAGCGAACTGCCTAGGGTGCCGTGCAAAAGCTGCATGCTAGTCGCGCCTGAAACAAAAAATGCGCGCTGTCGTGGGGACGCACTGAACAACCGCGCGCCCTCTACCGCATAATCGTCGTATTCATTCGCCAACGCTAGCTGCGATCCACCCACTTCTTGTCCTTGCATTAACACTCTTTTTATTTGAGCTTCATTGCTCAGGGCAATCAGTGAGCCGCCGCCAATCAAAGAAAACAAGCGCGTCAACTCGACATCGCTCTGCCATTCACCTGCTGCCACCAAGCCCTTAAACCGCCGATCTGGACGCCATGCGCTAAGTAAATCTTTTTTATTGGCTAAGACTAATATGCCACCATCTAACAAAGAAACTAGTTTGTAATCCGTTTGCGCACAATTTAGCGCCTTAATTTTAAGCTGTTGTTTGCCGGTCAGTCTATTGGTTTTTACCGTACCGCGCAGCAAGCTAGCCGAGCCGTCGGCATAAACAACGCCGCCCCATATGCGCGATTCTTCATCGCGCAAACTAATGTCAATAATCGTTTTTGACTGCACATCATCAATCAACCACTTTATCGCTAGCGCATCACCAGTGAAGTCGTGACTTCGCGTCATGTTCTCGTCATACCCGACACTGAACGCTAATTCTATTTGCCCAACACGACCGCGATTGGTGGCAAAAGCGATGCGATCTTGTGCTACAGACAACTTGGCTAGAGTAATTACCTCGCCGGCCAACAAACTAATTTTACGTTGTTCCGATAATTTTCCGTCCGCGAGAACGTGCAGCGACAACCGTCCATCAGCGCTCAACGAATAACTTGCTTCAAGAAACGGTTCGACTCCTTGCACCATTACTGGTGCATCATTCGTTAATTCAATTACAAAATTTTCTTCGCTAACACCTAACTCAGGACCGCCCACTAGTGGCGCTGATTGCACCACTAAAAAAGTCGCCATGAACAACACTACACCAACAACGCCAATGCCACCGAACTTTACAAGTACGGCAGCAAGGCGGTCAGTGCGCTTGCGGCGCTCCTGAATGGTTTTGTCCACTATTTAATTTAGAGGAGGGTTATCTTCAAGTTTCGCCGGCACATAAGGCAAGCCTAAGTTGCCAAGCTCGGTTGCCGCAACGTCAGAAGTAATAGGCAGGTATCCAGCCTTGAGCACGATTTCTTGACCTTCCTTTGAAAAGATGAAGCGGAAGAATTCACCTCGCAAGTCGTCCATCTCAGTGTTGGGGCAGAAATTAATGTAAACATTTAAGAAGCGCCCAAGCGGATAGTCTCCCTCGACCACGTTCCCTAGGTTAGCGTCAAAAAATTCTTCGCCATCTACTGATAGTGGCACGGCCTTTACGCCTGAAGTCAGGTAGCCAATTCCGGAGTAACCGATTGCAAAGCGATCTGCAGTGATTGACTGAACTACCGAAGCAGATCCTGGTTGCTCTTTTACGGTGTCGCGGTAATCGCCTTTCATCAACGCGTGCTTTTTGAAGAAGCCATAAGTTCCTGAAGCAGAGTTGCGGCCGTAGATACTGATTGGAGCATTTGCCCAATCACCATCAACGGCAAGTTGTGACCATTTTACGATGTCATTTTCGAAACCGCGCTTGCGAGTCTTCGAAAAAATCGCGTCAACCTGATCAAGGGTCAAGCCGCTCTCGGCAATTGGATTGTCCTTGTTCACGAATACTGCAAGAGCATCTAAACAAGTACGCACCAATGTCGGCTCATAGCCGAAATTTTCAACAAAAGCATCCTTTTCTTTGGATTTCATCTTGCGGCTCATCGGCCCAAGTTGTGAAACACCTTCAATCAATGCCGGTGGAGCAGTGGATGATCCTTTGCCCTCGATTTGCACTGAAACCTCTGGGTAGTAAGTCTTAAACTTTTCTCCCCACAGAGTTATTAAATTAATCATTGTGTCGGAGCCAACCGCATATAGGCTGCCCGACAATTGTGAAGCGTTAGGGGTAAATTCTGGCAAGCGGGCGTCTACCAATGACGCTGCTTTAGATTCTACTTTGGATTCAGTTTCAGCTAGCTGAGCTGTGACCACCGGTGTAGCCAAAGCCAAAGCTAAGAAAGTAAGTGTGAGTGTTTTCATTACCCAAATTCTAAATACCGAAAATGAAATTAAGGTGAAGAAAGCAAAAAACACCCGTGAGGATAGTCCCTCTATTTCGGCAGTTCTACGCGAAAAATACTTCCCGCGCCGATGGTAGATTCGACATTTATGGTGCCGTCCATGCGCTCGATGAAATTACGAACAATTGACAAGCCCAAACCTGTGCCGCCTAAAGCACGACTGCGTGCGGGGTCGATGCGAAAGAAGCGCTGAAACAATTGCGGGAGGTGCTTGGCGTCAATTCCAGGGCCGCTGTCTTCTACTTCGAACACCCAACTTTTTTCGCCATCTTGCACGCGCACTATCACCCCGCCATTCTCGGTATAAGTCAATGCGTTCTCTACCAAATTACTCATTACCCTTTCTAGGGCTAATTTGTCAGCCACAATCTTCAATTCGCCCGGAGCCTGCAACTCTAAATTCAACTTTTTTAAGTTAGCCTTCAATCGATACTTTTCGACCACTTCGCTAGCCAATTCGGTTACATCGCAAGCCGCCACGTCAATTGAGGACGCAACGGATTCGGCGCGCGATAATGTAAGCAAATCATCGACTAAATTTGCCAAACTGCTAGCGTTTTTTTGCAATCGTTCAATCAAGTCAACCTGCTTTTCTGCAGGCATATGTGGCAGGAGATCTAACATGCCAATAATCGCTGACAACGGAGTTTTCAGCTCGTGACTTGCATTGGCCACAAACTCGCGCAAGCGTAAATGCGCCTGCGCCTCGGCTTCTAGATTTTGCAGCAATAAGACCCGCTGTTCATTGTCTAACTCTAGAATCACTGCATTCACTAACGAACTGTCTTCATCGTTAACAATTTTTATCTCGCGGTTGCCGCTTGCTGACCCTTTGCTTGATCGTAAAAAATTAACAAGATCAAGGTGTTGAGCTGCGCCCCAATATTGTGCAACTGGCTTGCCTAGTAAAGCATCCGCCACTTTGTTTTGAAAGAGTATTGTGTCGCTGCCATCAACCAGGACGAAGCCCACCGATAACTGTGATAAGGAGCGCCTAAGCGAAATGTTCTGCGAATCTAACTCGCTTTGGCGTAATTCTAAGCGTTGGCGCCGCGCACGTTGACGCCAAGCTACGACCACCGCCGTCGTCGCAACAACTATCAATAAACTATTCAACAAATTTATATCCTACTCCACGCACTGTTTTTATTGAATCGGCGTGCGCACCCAGTTTTTTGCGCACACTTTTAACGTGTGTATCAATATTGCGTTCAATAATAATAACATCGGTGCCAGCGGCAAGATCAATGAGTTCGTCGCGGCGATAAACGCGACCAGGGCTTTTTGCGAGGGTGTGCAATATTTTGAATTGCATTGGAGTTAAATCAATTACCTCGTCGTTAATGCGCACCTCAAATCGCACTGGGTCAATTACCATTTCGCCAGCAGCGACCATCTGATCTCCGGCAGAAACTATGCGCGACGACCCGCGGCGTAATAAGTTTTTAGCGCGCGCCACCAATTCTTTAGGACGTGCTGGCTTAGCTAAATAGTCGTCAGCGCCAATGCCTAATCCAAGAACCACATCTGACTCTTCACCCTTCGCTGACAGCATCAAGATTTGAACATCGGCCAAGCTGCTATCGTTTCGCAATTCGCGGCAAACCTCAATGCCATCTTTTTTAGGCATCATAATATCTAAAACAATTAAGTCTGGCACGAAGCGCCGTGCCTTTTGCAGTGCTATTTCACCATCAGTAGCCGTATAAAGCTCGCAACCAGGCATCTCGAGTTCGAAACTGAGTCTTAAAATTTCGAGAAGGTCGGCATCGTCTTCAACTAGAAGTATTTTTTTCACCATCGTCATGTCATTTTCCTCAATCGTTATTAATTATAATTGAACATGGTGTGAATATTCGATGAAGAGCGCGCTTTGTTATATTCTCGCATGGCACTTTTCCAACAAGCACCGCGCACGGTCGAAGAAGCCGAGCAATACAAGCCTCTCGACATCTCCCCCGACCAAGTCCTCGAGATGGACGAAGCCGAATGGTATGAAAAAGTTTACCGCGGCGACAATGTTCCGCAGTTAACCTTACGCGCCACCCTTATGGGTTCGTTTTTAGGTTTCTTGCTCGCCTTCACCAACCTTTACATCGGACTAAAAACCG
>JACKQG010008362.1_pt1 | contig 10104 bp, 7 predicted proteins | sample 8237621 | NCBI WGS metagenome assembly JACKQG01 (sample SAMN15677084, study PRJNA649215) | marine metagenome | biome: marine; feature: Black Sea; material: saline water; isolation source: suspended particulate matter (SPM) from the Black Sea western gyre | collected 2013-06-09/2013-06-10 | depth...
TCAAATTTGTGAGGTAGAGCCGATTAAATTTCCAATCGAGATAAAGGACTGCTATCAGAAAGACAGAAGCAAAAGAACTGATGAAGATGCAAAAATTCACAAACTCATCTAAAAGTACAGCTCCTATAAATGAGCAGACAAAAAGAAGATAGATTATCCAGAAAATGAATATCACAACAACGGGAATAACGATAAATAGCCAATGAGGATTGGTTTTAAAGATAATTTTTTCATCAGGAAGCAGATATATTGAAGGATTAGATTGGAAGCGTTTGGTCATAAGTATTAGAGGAAGGAGGAGCTTTATAAATTATTTCTCTTTCAACTTGTTTCCTTTTCTTGGTATACATTTTTCTTGATTGATTAATAATATCTCTTTTGTAAGAGGTTTTTATTTTAGGCGAAGCTAATGTAATGGCGCTAAAAGGCTGAGAAGTTTTTCCATCAATCATTAATCTGAGATAGATATGATGATTGGAGAGATTGACAAGATCACATTCATCAAAAATAGGAGAAAATTCTTTCGCTAAATATCTGGCATCCTCGGCTCCTACTCTGAAAGATATGATTGTACCTGCGTTTCCAAAAATAGCTGCCTTTATTTTTTCATCAAGCTGTTCTATATACTGATGGGCAAGAATTAGATTTAATCCATATTTCCTGGCTTCAGACAAGATGTCAGCAAAGGACAGAGTGAGAAAATTGTGTATCTCATCTACATAAAGGTAAAATGGTATTCTCTTATTTTCTTTCAAGTTTGCCCGGCTCAAAGCAGCTAATTGAATCTTTGTTACCAGCATTGCTCCTAGAAGAGCGCAATTTTCTTCACCGATCTTCCCTTTGGCAAGATTAACTATAAGTATCTTTCTTTCATTCATCAAATCCCTTAGATTAAAAGTATTCTCTTTCTGTCCAACGATATTTCTAAGAGGTAAGCTGGTCAGAAACTGACCAACTTTATTAAGAATAGGCGAAATAGCCTCGGATCTAAGCCAGGCAGAGTATTTTTCAAACTCATTAAACCAGAATTCTCTTATCTGAGGACTAGAGACGGATTGTAAGGTTTTATTCCTGAATTCTTTATTTGTTAAAAGCCTTGGCAAATCCAGCAGAGTGCTATTTTGATATTCCAATAGGGTTAAGATCGAATGCCTTAAGATGTGTTCTAGTCTTGGCCCCCAGAAATCCACCCAGATTTTCTTGAAAACCGAGATAATACCAGAAACTACGAGATGATAGTTGTCAGAATGAACTTTTTCTAAGGGATTAAAGGCTATCGGGAATTCCAAATCTCCAGGATTGAAATAGACAACATCCTTTATTCTTCTCTTGGGAATAAAATTCAAAACATCTTCAGCTAAATCTCCGTGAGGATCTATTAATGCTGTACCATTTCCACTCCTGATATCTGAGACAGCCATATTCTTTATTAATGTGGATTTTCCGGTACCGGTCTTGCCAATGATATACATATGTCCTCTTCGATTCCTTTCTTTGATTCCGAATCGCTTCTTAATATCCCTATAATCTGTAATCGCAAAAGGTGTGATTGGGTTTTTATTATTTCCTGACTCTTTCATACACCTCAATAGTAAATCCCCAATAATTAAATAAAAAGACAGGAAAAACTGCCTCTTTAAACAAATTATCCTCTCTTGTTGGAACTCATCTATAAGCTAAGCTGAAAGTAGAACCTTAAAATCTAATAAATATGGAGGAAAAGAATGAAAAATAAGGTTAAGTGTATCGAATTAAGGACTAATGAGGGAAAGGTTATTTTGAGTCTCTATCTTTACGAAAAGGAGATTCCTTCAGAAGATAACCTTGAGGCTTCGGTAAACGAGAAAACAGATGTGAAAAAAGAAAAAAGTCAGAAAGGAAATCCAAAAGAAGATGATTCTCTTATGACTGATGCGCAAAAGAGATATCTATTTAGAATCTTAGCTGGAAATGGATTAGAGGCAGACGAGGCTCATGAAAAATTAAAGGAACTCTTTCAAGTGGATTCTTTAAAAGATGTAACCAAAGTTGAAGCGAGCAACGTGATCGAGAAATTACTTGAAGAGAGCAAGGGAGAAAAGGATGATAGAGCACCTTTCTAGCAGCCAGATGAATCTCTACCTTCAATGCAGCCTTAAGTACAGGTTTCGCTATGTTGATAAAATTCCAGTGCCATTTAAACCGTCAGGGCTTGCTTTTGGAAGCGCCATTCACTCAACCCTTTCTTGGTTTCACAAAGAGAGAAAAAATGGAAACAAGGTGACTCTGGATGATTTTTTACGGCTTTTTGACACAGACTGGTACAGTCAGAGAGCAGATGCTGAGATACGATACAAAAGCGGTGAGGATGAGGCGAAGTTAACGGTTATAGCAAAGGAGATCCTGGCACTTTATTATCATCAAGAACACAACGGAGTAGCTGACAGTGAGATTCCCTTTGTCGTTCCCTTAGTTAATCCTTCAAACGGAGATAGTCTTGGATTAAATCTTGAAGGTTTTATCGACCTTATCGAAAAGGATGACACAATCGTTGAGTTTAAAACCTCAAATCAGACGTATAATCAGAAAAATGTTGATGATAACCTCCAGCTTACTGCCTACAGCTATGCTTATGAAATGCTCTATCAGAAGCCTCCAAAGCGTCTGGAAGTGGTAAATTTCGTCAAGACAAAAAAGCCAAAGATGATTATTCTAAAGACAAAAAGAGATATGAGTGATTATCAGAGATTCTTCTCTCTTGCCTGCCAGGTTCTAAAAGGAATCCAATCTCAAATCTTCTATCCCCGGCCAAGCTTCTGGTGTAAGGACTGCGAGTATGGAAAGCATTGTAAAGCTTGGGATGTCAATTAGTTCTTTCAAAAAAGGAAGTAGAAAAACCTACTTCCTTTTATCTTATTGACTAAATCATTTATTGATTCTAGAATAGAAATGAAATAAGGACGGTGGGAAACAATCTAATATGTTCAGTTGATTTTTCAAGTTATATTTAAATTCTATGTCCGAAGAAAATAACAAAATTAAATACCCGAGAGGTTCCGAATGGAGAAAGTGGGATATACACATACATAGCCCGCTGTCGATACTCAACAATCAATACCCAAAATTAGCAAATGGTAATCCCGATTGGGAAGCATTTGTTAAAAAACTCGAATCTCTCGATGTAGCAGTAGTTGGTATCACCGATTACTTTACTATTGATGGTTATAAAAAATTAAAGGAATTTAAAAAAAGGGGACAACTTACTAATATACACACTATCCTTCCTAATATTGAATTTCGCCTTAAAAGTCTACTATCGAGCAAAAAAGATGGTGAAAAACCAAAAAGGTTAAACTTCCATATAATTTTTTCTGACGAAGTATCAATAAAGGATATTGAAGAACATTTTCTCCACGATATCTATTTTTATTATGAAGAAGATCCAGAAAACGACTCCGAACGTAGAAAATTAAAATTATCAAATATTGAAGAACTCGGCAAAAAACTACTCAATCATCATAAAGCATTTCGAAGAGCTGGTCACGATCCTATAACGCTAGGAGCAATGCAGGCTGTTGTAAACCACGAAGATATTACAAAAATCCTCGCTAATGACAGCAGGTTTAGAGGTAAGTATGTTGTAGTTCTCCCTGAGGAAGGGTGGTATCTTATTGATTGGGATGGACAAGACCATCATACAAGAAAAACACTCCTACAAAGTGCGAGTATGGTTTTTTCCTCAAATCATAAGACTTGCTCATGGTGTTTAGGCAAAGAACCTTATTTGGAAGGAGAGAAACATTTTATTAAGGAATTTATAACCTTAAAACCCTGTATTCATGGATCTGATGCGCATAAACTTGAGGAAGTCGGACATCCCTGTGCTCTACGAGGGGATAATACACACAAATGCGATGATAATCCCAATGAGTGCCAGCCCAGATACTGCTGGGTAAAAGCTGACCCTACTTTTGAAGGATTCAAACAGTTATTATACGAGCCCGAAGAACGAGTTATTGTTCAAGAAAAAGATCCGAGCCCAATAATAAGCAACTACACTATAAGTGAAGTTGATATTAGTGATGAAAAAATAAATAATGAGCTTTCTTTAAAGAAAACTAACATTGCATTGAATACTGCCCTTGTAGCGGTCGTAGGTGGAAAGGGTACCGGCAAAACAGCATTAGTTGATATTGTTGCTAATTGTTATATGGATCGATGTAATACTGATGACAAAAATTCCTTTGTCCGAAGGATTATCAATGACGATCCCAAAATAGAGACAAAGTTATTATTTAGAGATGGCGGCGAATTTTCAAAACAACTAACAGATCAGAATTTTCTTGATGAAGGTCAATTTTTCTATATTGCTCAAGGAAAGCTTGAAAAATATATAGGTGAAGGATCAGATCTTGATAAATATATTAATAATTTAATCTTTGAAAGTCCACAGATTAGAAATTCAATAAAAACTTTTGAATTTGGCGATTTAGTTGAAAAAAGTAAAAATTTTATTGAAAAAATTGTCTCCAAAAACCAGCTAATTGAAAAAATCGAACAAAAAACAAGCCTGGAAATTTACCAAAGCATTAAACAAGAACAGAGAAAAAATTCAGCAGATATTAAAGATATTGAAAATCGAATTAAAGAACTCGAGAAAGTACAGAGCAAAAAGAATATTGAATTAGCACAAGAAAAGCAAAAAAATCTTGGCGAATTAAAATCTCGAAGAGATGACTTAGTAGGATTGCGCGACGCAATTAAAAACTCCATCAATTTTCTTGAAGATCAAGTGCTGGAATTCAACGAAAATATTATAATTATTAATGAGTTACTTAAAAAGCTTAATATAAAAGAAAAATACGACAAGCTTTCATATGTGCAATGCCCAAATCTGGATAGTAGGCTCAAAACAACCAAAAAAGAGATAGAAGAATCTATTTCAGAAATAGAAAAAGCACAAAAAGAATTGGATCGTTTTGAGCGAGGGATACAGGAACATACTAAACTCCTGGATCGTAAACGAGAATTAATTGCTGGTTCAAAAAAAATCGAGGCTAGAATAAAACAATTTAAAGAAGAAAAGAAACGACTGGAGCAAGTTGTTGAAGAAAGAAAGGGATTAATGAAAGAATCAATTGAGAATATTGTTGCTCAAAAAAAGAAGTATAAAGAAATAATAAAAATGTTCTCTTCTAAAAAGGCTGATGTCTTGGCTGATCTTAATTTTGTTGCGGAAATTCGTTTTGATGCAGATGGGCTATTGAAAAAAGCAGAAAGCATAATGGACAACAGAAAAATAAATATTGATGGGGATGATAATACACCGCCCGCATTTGATAAAATTATAAAATTATACTCTGCAATAGTAGAAGGAGACGAGAATAGAATTGGTGATCTTATCAAGGAAATAGAACGCTGTTATAATGAATTAAAATCAAAAATAAAAAGCTATCCCATTTCAACAGGAGACTTCTATAATTTTCTTTATGGAAACTACATGCGGGTAGTCCCAGTTGTGAAATATAAAAAGACAGATTTAGAAAAGCTCTCTTTGGGACAAAAGGCAACTATATTGATTAAAATATATCTGGCACAGGGAGATAAACCGATAATCATCGATTCGCATGATGATCATCTTGATAATGAATTTATTATGGATGAACTTGTAAAAGCAATTAGACAAGCAAAGAGTTATAGGCAAGTTATTTTAGTGTCTAATAATGGAAATGTCGTAATTAATAGCGATGCCGAGCAGATTATTGTTGCCAATATTAATAAAGGTGAAATCTCTTATATTGCAGGTGCAATAGAGAATCCCAAAATCAGAGATAGAGCGCTGGAGGTTTTAGAAGGAGGGTCGGAGGCATTCAGGAAGCGACAGCAAAAATATCGCATTAATACATAAGCTCGTAGCATTATATAAACAAAAATATCCTGATTTTATACTTAGAATTATTTTAAAAATACTGACTCAGTTAGTGAGATTTTTGCCTATAAAGGCAAATTTTCCCCACAAAGATGTACTAAAAACCGAGAGAATTATCCTCTCGGATATTTTTTTGTGTTAATATTAAAATATAGGGCTTTTTATAATCTTATCATAGCATTATTTATTACTGTAATAAGTTTTGTCAGCTGAGCTTTATGGCAAACGTAAAGATTATAAAATCTAAAAGAAAAATACAATAAGCTATTAGAAGAATTAGATGATAAAAAGAAAATGAAAAAGGTGAGAAAGAAAAGGCAAAAATAAAAAGACAGAAAATCGAAAAAGTGATAATAAAATTTAAAGGAAGATAAAAATATGAACATCAAAAAAATAGCCATTAAAAATGTCAAAAGCTTTGGAAAAGAAGTTACTATAGGTTTTAATGAAGATCTGAACATCTTTATTGGTCCTAATGCGGGAGGAAAGAGCAATCTAATGGATATTTTGAATATTGCTCTTGCTTACTTTTTTATTCATTCATGGCGAATAAGGACTGAATTTGATGAAACGGGAGGGGTTCGAAAAAAATATTTTGAAGAACGACATACCATATTCGATCCCATTAACCGCCTATTAGAGAAACATCTTAAAAAGCAAGAGGAAAATCAACAAATAAATGTAGTTTTTGTTCCAGAAAAGGAAGATATTGAGAATATAAAGAATGTAATAGATTCGCAAGAAAAACTTATTGTATTTGAAAAAAATGAATATGGTTCAGCTCTCTTGAAAAATGAATTTTTATCTCAATTTGGACAATTTGATATTAATTCTCTCATAAAGAAAGAACTTGAATTCATTATTGACAATAATAATCCAATCCAAATCTCTAGCATCGCTTCAGAAAATAAAATTTTCTTTAATTATCTTAGGTTTTTCAATTTTTTAAATCTATTAATCGAGAGCTACAACCGCGATGCAAAAGAAGATGTTAAAAAGATTCCTGATCTATATCCGCCTATAGCTTATTTTTCTCCTTATAGGGTTTCACAGGCGAGAAGTCTCACCGTAACTATTTCTTCAACAGACTATTTTGATCTTTTAGAACGATACGCAAAGAGCGATTCAAGGAGCATCTCGTCAACTTTTGAAGTTGCTAACTATTATTTTGCCAAAAAACTTCGTTATTTAAATGACGATATAACTAAGTTTAAATCTGAGGAAGAGATTAACTTCATTAAAGAATACATTAAGAAGTTGGGTTATAAAGATTTCGGTTATGAATGCAAGAATAAAGAAAAAAATATATACGAAGGATTTCTTCTAAAAAGCGATGGCACACAACTCGACCTTTCAAGAGCAAGCGGCGGAGAGAAAGAGATATTAAATTTTCTATTAGGAGTTTTTGCGCTGAATGTTAAAAATGGAGTGTTTATAATAGATGAGCCAGAATTACATTTACATCCAAGGTGGCAGCAAGTTTTATTAGAACTTTTTAGTGATTTTACAAAAAATCGAGGAATACAATTCTTTATTGTGACTCACTCTCCTCATTTTGTTACTCCTAGAAGTATTAAGAGCATCTTTCGTGTCTATTCTAAAAATGGCGAGAGTCAAGTTGTGGCGCCTCAAATTTTAAATGAAAACGATAAAGAGTTGTTTATGTTGGTGAATATTTTTAATAATACTAAAATGTTTTTTGCGGATAAGGTAATTCTTGTGGAAGGAGATATTGATCAGATAATTTATGGAAGTATTTTAGAGAAAACACAAATTAAGAAAAAGGATTCTGTAGTTATAGAGATAATCAATGTACAACAGACGGGAGGAGCTAAGAAAAATAAAGAATTTCTTAAGAAATGGCAAATTAAATCGTATGGCATTTTTGATAAAGATAAAGAAAGCGAACTGCAGGGCTTACAAAAGGTTCATATTCTTAAAAACGGAAAGATTGAGGATTATTTTCAAAATGTAGTTAAAAAAAAGAAGTACAAAATAGGAGATGCTATAAAGATTGCCAAACATATTAAAGAAAGTAATGTTGAAATACCCTCAGAATTAAAAGGAATTTTTAAAAAAATTCTTAAGGATTAAGCTATTGTCTAGACGCCAATAAAAAAAATAGAAGAAGCTAGCACTTCGCTAAATTAAAAATTCAAAATACAAAAAGCAAAATTCCCTTCCTTTGACAGTCGATTTCCCAAAAATTAAACTGGAAAGAGGAAAGAATTTTTCAATAAAGACAGCAAGAATATATGCCAATAAAACAAATAACAAAAGAAGACCTTGCTATGATGATTAAAAGAGGATTTTATGGCAATGGTAAAAGATTTGCTTCTATAAATAGAAGATTTAATGGAATGGAATCAAGATTTGATAGAATAGACAGAAAATTTGATAAATTAGAACAAGGACAAAAGGAAATAATACAAATCCTGGACAAAGGAACCTATTTTTTCGAAAAAGAAGGGAGATAGAAATTCTCTATATCCTCCATAATCCAGGTTCGGACTTTGTGCATTGCGCGCAGTCAAATTTGCCTTAATAGGCAAATTTACCCACCTTTTATATTCTTAATTAATATTGATATAATTAAACAGGCCTTTAGGAATAAATAATATGTCACAACTACCTTTTAAAACTTGGGAATATGAAGAGCAAACCAAGGCAAAGCATGAAGCTTTTAATGATTATATTGATAAATGGATAAAAATAGTAGGAGCGTACAACAAGTTAAACTATATAGATGGTTTTGGGGGGATAGGTGCTTATAAAGATAGGGATGGGAAAATATATTATGGCTCACCAGTTCTAGTCGCAAAAACAATCCAAAGCGTAACATCTAAATTACAGAGAGCAATAAAGATATTAATAATCGATAAAAACGAAAACAATATAGAAAATATTAAAAAGATTTTTGAATATGAACAAATCAACATCGAGCCAATCTTTATTAATAGTGACTTTGATAGAACCATAAATCATATTTTGGACAACATTCAAAGCATTGCACCAACCTTTATATTTATTGATCCATTTGGTTTTAAAATAAAGATGTCAACCATAGAGCGAATAATGCAGATTGAAAAATCAGAAGTATTTTTAAATTTTATGTTTACTAGAATAAATCAATTTTTAAGTGATAAAAAAAAGGAAAATACCTTTGATGATTTATTTGGAAATTATGATTGGAAGAAATGCAAGGATTTAAAAGGAGAAGAAAGAGAAAAAGGCCTAATTGAATGTTATAGAAATCAATTAAAAAAGTTCTCAAAATATGTCTATTATTTCAAATTAGAATTCCCAAGTAAAAGAAAAACTTATTATTACTTATTTCACCTAACGAATCATTATTTGGGATGTGCAATAATGAAATCGTCTTTTGCAAAATTTCATTACGGCAGAGTTGAATATAGGGGAATGAGAGATAATCAGTTAGGATTATTTGAAAGTAAGGATGTTAGGATTAATGAATTAATGGATTATTTGAAAAATAAATATAGGGGTTATCAGAAATCATTTCAACAGATAATAGAAGAGCAAATTGACGAAACTGAATATTTAGAATCTCATTTTAGAGACGCTATAAAAAAGATGGAAAATAACAATTTGTCTGTGAGTAGAATACCTCCAAAAACAAAAACGGGTAGAGCTAGAACTGGCATACAAAATCAAGATGTTATCATTTTTAAATAAGTGATAAAATAAAAATGAAATAACAAAACATAACCTTCATGACTTTAAAGCACTCAGAAAGAATTCTAAACATTAAAAGAAAATCTCTCCTTTATAAAAGCGGGGTTGAATACGCTGATTATTGTATTAATCATGTTGAAGGCTGTGCTCATGGTTGTAAATTCCCTTGTTATGCAATGATGATGAAGAAAAGATGCGGGATTGTAAAAAACTATGAAGAATGGATACAGCCTAAAATTGTAATCAATGCAATGGAATTATTGAACAGAGAGATTCCTAGATATAAACACAAGATAAAATACGTTCATTTATGCTTTTCAACAGATCCTTTTATGTATAAATATCCGGAGGTGGAAGAATTATCTTTAAAAATAATTGAGAGATTAAATAAGGATAATATTCGGTGTGTAGTTTTAACTAAAGGTATTTTTTCCAAAGCATTAGCAGATATAAAAAAATATGGCTTTAATAATGAATATGGCATAACTCTTGTTTCTCTT
>JACKQG010004136.1_pt1 | contig 10102 bp, 9 predicted proteins | sample 8237621 | NCBI WGS metagenome assembly JACKQG01 (sample SAMN15677084, study PRJNA649215) | marine metagenome | biome: marine; feature: Black Sea; material: saline water; isolation source: suspended particulate matter (SPM) from the Black Sea western gyre | collected 2013-06-09/2013-06-10 | depth...
GCTTGATAGATACAAGTGCGAGCCATCGTGTTTTTAGGATTATTGATGAGGAGAATGCTGCCTTTTTAACATAATAGTGCTGTTAACTGCGTCCGTAGCGGATGACAGATGAACAATGGCTAAGAGCCATTGCACGCTATAGTCATGACGATAGGATATTCGAAAGGGATGGTCATCTTGTGGGCGGCGCTTTACAATTGTCGAGACTGTTGGAAGACCAGGTCAAGAAGGAACCGGCGCGTTTTGCCAAATTAGTATGCGACTTCCCGGATGGGGCTTTGTATCGGTAGCCGTGTCTCAGAACTCTGTCAATTGAAAAGGGGAAATATGTATTGCCACACCTGAATCGCAAACCAAGACTCTACCCTGACTCTATCAAAGGGAGGAATCATAATGTTGAAGAAAAACTGTGTATCCACGATTGTTTTTGTGATGATGACCATATTGGGACTTGTGACAGCAATCTGTCACGCCCAAACTGAATGGACAAAGTATTCCGAGAATCCCGTGTTGGATGTTGGGGCGGATGGCGAATGGGACGATACTGGAGTTATACGTCCTAACGTAATTTTCAATAACGGAGTTTATCAGATGTGGTATGCCGGCCACGATGGTACAAACTGGCGAATTGGCTATGCCACCTCTGATGATGGTATTACCTGGACTAAGCATTTGGCAAAAGCAAGCGAACGCCGGTTGAGTAGATTCGGAACATAGTGGAGAATCGTATCGAAACCCAGTGAGCGATGGTGATATGCTTGTGGTCTCACATCCGTTCGCTTGGTTTCGATACGTCCCGATTTTCGGGACTACTCAACCGGCGCTCACTCACTCCAAACGCTAAAGCGGTTCACGAAGTCTTGTTCTCGAACCACCGCATTTTGGTGCGCGGTGCGCACCCTACGGCGCAATGAATTGCACTACTACAAAGCAGAGGAAAAAACAATGCTACGCATTTTTTCAACAATATTCATATTAACCTTCATAACCTTTGGCTGTCAAGAGAAGGAAGTAAATTCCGGCAAATATACCACAGTAATGGCAACGGGGCACTATGTCACAGGCGTGTGGAACGCAAAAAGCTCCAAGGCAGCTATCAACCAATCGCAGAGGCTTCTGGAAGAAATTTCAATCAAAGAAACCGAAGGCTTTGCGGTGACAAATACTAAAAAAGCCACTTCATCAAGCGTTCGGGGAGAACTAAAATTAAAGCCTGCTGACATGCTCCCCAAAAGTGACCAAGTGAAAGGTTGGAAGCGCGCCGGAGAAATTGAAATCTACACCGAACAGAATTTGATTCAATTCATGCATGAGGAGACAGAAATCTATCATGCGTATAACTTCGTCGAATTAGCTCTCGCAGAATATCGCAACCCGAAACTTGGCTCAGAACCGCTTCTACGCGTTGAAGTTCACGACATGGGCGCGCCGGAGAATGCTTTTGGCATTTACAGCTTCAATAGAAATCCACGGTCTGATTTTGAGCTAATTGGCAACGAAGCCGCCGTAACAATGTTAACAATCGATACATGGAAAGGACAATATTTTATTCATATACGCCTCTACGAATTCGCCGATGATATTAAAGAAGGAGCGCAAAATATCGCCCAAGACATCATGAAGCGAATCAGAGGGACAACCAAGCTGCCTGATATGCTTAAACTTCTTCCGCGAGACGACTTTGTTAGACACAGCGAAAGATACTTTTGGAACCATACCATATTCAATAAAATTCACTCTATTGCCAATGAAAACATCCTCATGTTAAATGAATCAACTATCGGACTTACAGCGGAATATTTACATCCGAAAGCTAAAAGTCCTACAGATACTATGTCTGTTTTTCTCATCAAATATCCTACCCCAAAAGATGCTACAGTAGCATACAATTCGTACAAAGCGTATCTCCTTGCGAAAGGTTATCCTACGATAAAAACCCAAAAATTATCTTCTCAAAGCACGGTTATCCAAATACCAGTTAAGCTGTGAACTTCGTCATAACAGGCAAAGTCAATCTTCGGAAAGTAATTTGTAGGTCGAATTTCCAAATTCGACGCATTTTCGTCGAGATATGGCTTCGCCCGACGCCTTCGGCTTACGGAATCTCGACCTACGAACTAAGGAGGGATAATGAAGGCTGCACGATCTTACGGTGGCAAAGATATACGACTTGAGACACTGCCCGAGCCAGTGCCAGACCTTGACGAGGTGCTGGTCAAGGTCAAAGCAACGGGAATCTGTGGTAGCGAACTACACGGTTATCACGCTAAAACAACAGCGCCACAAACGCCCCGGACGGGCGGTCATGAGCTTGCAGGGGAAGTGGTCGCATTAGGGGAAAGAGTTACCAAACACAAAATAGGGGACAGAGTAGCTGTTGAACCTATCATCCCCTGTAACGACTGTCCAGAATGCCTAAGCGGAAATTACAACATATGCTCTCAATTAGAGCATATTGGCAGCATTGCTCGCGGAGGTGGATTCGCCGAATACACAGTTGCACCTGAAGACAACGTTTATACACTTCCCGATAATATTTCATTCGAGGCAGGCGCTTTGACAGAAGTTTACGCGGTCGCTGTGCATGCGTTGTCGTTGGTACCAGTGCGGCCTGGCGATTCAGTTGCTGTGATAGGCAGCGGCCCTATCGGACTCAGCATCGCCCAAATGGCAGATATAGCTGGCGCCAGTTCTGTCGCTGTCTTAGGGAAACCCGACGGTCCTTTGAAACTCGCTGAAGAGATGATAGGTGTTGTCCCCATCAATGTTGATAAAACCGAGCCGTTGGAAGCAGTTAGAACATGGACTGGTGGTAAGGGAGCAAATGTCATCTTTGAAGCTGTTGGTGGCACTGCGCCCACGCTTCAGCAAGCCACGGAAATTAGCGCAAAGCGTGGACGAATCTGTATGGTGGGTGGTCACACCGTCCCTCTCACATTAGACACCCGCTACGCTCGAAGCCGTGAATTGAGCATCACTTGGTGTTTCTGTTATGGCAGACGCGATGGAAAAAAGGAGTTTCAGATAGCACTCGAGCTAATGGGAACGAAAAAGTTCGAGCCAACGTCGCTTATCACACATCGTTTCTCACTTGACGACATCAATGAAGCTTTTGCTGTTGCCGCTGGTCGTGAGCAATACGGTTCAGTGAAAGTGATTGTTCTCCCGTAAAAATGCGCATTTGAAAATCAATTCTGTTTCCTTACAGCTTTACGCAATAAAGAGGTCGAATACTGGTTTAGGATTGGTATTTCTCATATCAATGTAGGGGCGGGTCTTTATGACCGCCTTTGGCTTGTCTTGTTCAAATCCCGCAAGACGCCCACAAGGGGCTATACTACGGATAATTGGGAGGAGTAATTTCAATCCCAAATCGGTCGAAGACAGTTTTAGTGGCAAAATTTGAGGAGGGCAAAGATGACACCAAAGGAACGAGTCAAAACAGCGATTAACCATCAGCAACCCGGTCGGGTTCCCATGGGTGAAAACGAAATTGATGCACCCATTATCGAAGCCGTGCTCGGTCATCCAACCTATTACACCGGCAAATTTCGGCTGATGCAAGCATATTGGGAAGGACGCCGGGACGAGGCAGTAGATTCTATGAAGCGAGACTATGTGGAATTCCTCCGGAAGACCGAACACGACATCGCGAAAATCATGCTCGTGCCAGATAAGGATGCTGAGTTTTATCCCCTGAGGCAAATCAGCGCTACCGACTATGAGGATGAGAATGGGAACCTGTTCCGCTATTCGGCGGAAACGCACGAATTAATCTATCTGAAACGTGGGACTAGTCCCGCCAAGCTTATTTCATCGCGCCACGAACCGGGCAAACTCTATGAGCCAAGCGAATCGGAACTTGAATTCGCAAAGTATGTGCTCGCGGAACTCGGTGAGACGCATTTCATCATTGCCCCAGGGCATCTTGGTCCACCGGGCATGCCGCATCGAGGAACCTCATACTTCGATGACATGATTGCGGCGATTATCGAGCGTCCGATGGCATATCGAGACCAGCGTCTTCAGGCAGCCGAGCACGTAGCGCGAGCGGCGGAATACTACAAAAACTTAGGATGCGATGCCGTGATGGGTGGGCAAGACGTAGGACATAACCAGGGCACCATCATGAGCCCGACCTGCTTCCGAGATGTGTTTCTTCCGGGTCTGAAAGCACAAGCTGAACACGCCCATTCCAAAGGCATGCCGTTCTTCTTTCATTCATGCGGGAACAATCGAGTGATTTGGTCTCAGTTTGCTGAGTCCGGTTTGGATGTCTATCAGGCAATTCAGGATGAAGAACCGTTCAAAGACTTGAAGCGAGAGATTGGACACAAGGTGACTCTATGGGGTGGTGTGAGTTGCCGCCTACTGGATATCGGCACTCCCGAGCAGATTCGCGAACAAACCCATCACTCGATCCAGATTGCCGCACAGGATGGAGGCTTCATCTTGGGCTCCAGTCACAGCCTCGGCATCGGTGTGAAGTACGATAACTACATGGCGATGCTTGAGACGTGGAGAGAATGCCGATAACACACAGATGAATCAATTCATAGCTAAAAGCTATAGTTCTTATCCCGCCATAAAAAATATATCAACTGGCTATACGAAGGGGGTTTTCAGATGAAGCAAGTGAAAATGGGATATATCGGCTGCGGTTTTATGGCGCAGAAAGTTCATATTCCAAACTTAATCAGTCTACCGGAATGCGAGTTTGTCGCTATTGCGGAACTGCGAGAAAAGCTAGCCCGAAAGGTTCAAGCACGGTATAGAATACCCGAATGTTATCGCAATCACAAAGAACTGGCGAAAGATCCAGAAATTGAAGCTGTAGGAGTTTCGGGACACTATGCCATCCAGGGAGAGATTGCTATTGACCTACTTCGCACCGGCAAACACGTCTTTATGGAAAAGCCAATGGCTGTCTCCGTATCACAAGCAGAACGAATTCTTGACGCGGTCAAAGAGAGTGGAAGCCGACTGATGGTTGGCTACATGAAGCGTTATGATGCTGGCAACGAATTGGTTAAGGATAAGATAGATGAATTTCTCCAAACAGGTGAACTTGGTAACATCACTTACGTTCGGAATCACGGCTTCTGCGGCGATTGGATTGCTGGGTTAGATACGCCTTTTGAGCAGACAGATGAGCCTAAACCTACACCTGAACCGTTAGCTTGGAAACCGGATTGGTTACCAGATGAATTCTATGGCGGGTACATTGGTTATTTACAGCAATATACTCACAACGTGAATTTATTGCGCTGGTTTTTAAATGCAGATGATAAAATTAAAGTGGAATGCGTGCATTTAGATGATAATGGCATGAATGGAGTAGTAATTTTGGATGTCAACAAAACACGCGCAATCATTGAGTCCGGAAGTTTAGCTTATCACGGTTGGGATGAACACACTCAAATCTACTTCCAGAAGGGATGGATTAAAACCTGTGCGCCGCCCTTGCTTTTGAAAAATATGCCCGCAACAGTCGAGGTATATTGTGCAACACCATCTCATCATTTGCAGAATCTTATTCCGAGTGCCGGTTGGAGCTGGGCATACAAACGCGAAATGGAACATTTTCTCATATCCATCCTTAATGATGTGCCATTTCGATCTTCAGCAGAGGATACCCTAACCGATGTTCGCCTCTTCGAGGATATTTATCGCAAGTTTATTGAACAGCATAGACGGTGATTAGCCAAATTGTAGCCCAACTTTCTAAGTTGGCAAATTCGCCTTGAATCGCCAAGAACCAAGATAGAATCTTAGGCTACGGAAATGCAAAGGAGATATACATGCCCAAGATTACATTTATGGGAGCTGGCGGTTTTAATTTTCCCGCACGGCTTACCTTCGATATTTTATCTTTTCCAGAACTTCAGGACTCCACCATTTCGCTGATGGACATCAATGAAGAGAGCTTGGTGCGCACAGCACGACTTCTCGGAACAGCAATTGAAAGGCTCAAATTACCAGCAAAGCTGGAGGCTACCACTGACCGGCGTGAGGCTCTTGATGGCGCTGATTACGTTTTCGTTGTTTGGCAAGTCGGTGGTATTGCAGCTTACACGCCCGATGTTGAAATTCCTCGCAAATACGGCGTTGACCAGTGTGTAGGTGACACCATTGGCCCAGGCGGTGTGTTCCGTGGCGTGCGGTCTATTCCGGCGTATTTAGCAGTCTGTGCGGATATGAAGGAAGTGTGTCCCGACGCGCTCATGATTAATTACGCCAACCCGATGTCCATTAACACCTGGAGTGTGGCAAATACAGGTATTAAATGTGTGGGGCTGTGCCACAGTGTGCAGGGAACTTCTCAGATGCTCGCCTCGCATCTAAAAGTACCTTACGAAGAAGTATCCTTCAAATGCTATGGAATCAATCATCAGGCCTGGTTCACCGAATTCTATCACAATGGAAAGGATGTCTACCTTGAACTTCGCCGCATCATGGACGAGCGATTCCCATCCCCAGGTTCGGGTGTTGGACTCGGAGAATCAATCAAAGAATCAAAGAACGATTTTGCTGTCACCCACGGCGATATTTACCATCAGGAAAAGGTACGCACAGAAATAATGCGGACTTTTGGCTATTTCCAAACTGAGTCAAGCCACCACGGAAGCGAATATTTGATGTGGTTCCGAAAGAACAGTGAAATGGTGGACAGCTACATTGAGAAGCGGTGGGATTATTACCAAATCTGCCTCGACCACGATTTTACCGGACAGGAAGAATGGATAGAAAAAGTATCCGCTCCACTCAAATGTTCCGACGAATATGGCGCAAAGATAATTCATTCTATGGAGACAGATACCAAAAGGGTTATCTACGGCAACGTACCAAACTATGGCCCTCCAGGGATTCTACCAGATACTCCCACGGCACATCTAATCCCGAACCTGCCGCAGAACTGCATCGTTGAGGTAGCTTGCCTGGTTGACCGTAACGGTATTCAACCCACAGTTCCCGGTCCTCTGCCGGGCGGCTGCGCTGCTATTAACCGTATGTCCATCAACGTACAGGAACTGGCTGTCCAGGCTGGTATGACAGGAGACAAGGAACTTCTGCATCAGGCTATTGCTCTTGACCCGCTAACGGGCGCACAATTGACACTTCCGCGAATTAGAGAGATGGTGGATGAAATGCTTGCGGCTGAAAGCCGATGGTTGCCACAGTTTAAGAAATAACGCAGATTAGGAAATCTGCGTCACGGTCATTGTGGGGTAGGTTTCCCAACCTGCCATTTCGCAGATTAGGAAATCTGCGCCACAATAATGGCAAAGAGGAGAAATCAATGAAAGTTTACATAAGTTGTGACCTTGAAGGAATCAACGGTGTCATCGCCGGTAGTCAATGTGGCCCAGGTGGAGACGGTTATGAATCAGCACGTCTGTGGATGACCGAAGAAGCCAATGCTGCAATCCGTGGTGCAGCACGGGCTGGAGCCCAAGAGATAGTGGTGAAAGATAGCCACGGTTCAGCAACGAATATACTGTTGGATAAACTTGATGGGCGTGCTCGGTTAATATCAGGATGGGGTATGAACCATAGTATGGTGGAAGGTTTAGATGATACCTTCAACGCATTGCTTCTGGTTGGATATCATGCCATGGCGCGTACACCGACAGGCGCTCTTTCTCATACGATGACTGGATATGTTCATGGAGTAGCAATTAACGGCCAACCCGTTGGTGAAAGCGGTATCGCAGCACTCTACGCAGGCGCTCATGGAGTACCCTTGGTGTTTGCCAGTGGGGATGCTGCACTTACATCGGAAATAACAGCATTTATACCAGGCGTACAAATTGTTACTGTGAAGGATTCTCTTTCTCGCCGAGGCTCAATGATGAAACCGATAGAGCAAGCGCGTCAAGAAATTGAAGACAAGGTATCCCATACACTTTCTCAGGGGGAATTCCCCGAACCCTACCAGCCGCAGCAAATTGAAGTGGAATACACAACGCAGACACCTGAAGCCGCACAGGTTTGCTCATATATTCCAACGGTAGAACGTGTTGACGCACTTCGTGTTCGCTTTCCGGCAAAAGATGGTGTAGCCGCCAACAACCTTTTCTATGTAATCCGCACAATCTGTGGCACCTTTTAAGAATATTAGATGAGTCATGAGACAGGAGAAAAACTTATATCTCATGGCTTATTTTTTTCCTCAGTGTTTCTTTTGATGAAAGTTTGGTTACTATAAACTTGACAAACCAATTTCATAAAGCCCCCATTTTTCCGGCTGCGGTGAAGATACATCCCACTCCTTGAGCAGTGAAAAAGAGAAATTGTTGCCTAATTGATTCTGCTCTTTTGCTGTTATGTGATGAGGAATAATATACGCTACTTGCCTACCGTGGGACAAAAACGATGTGATTAATTTGCGTTTCTTCTCCAATAATTCCGCATCATTCAATTGTTGATAAAAGTTGTGAAATCGTTCAGTTCGGATGGGCTGCCGCCGGGGGACAGAATTTTGAGGAAATGCTGAATTCCCGTAAGCAGTGGAAAAAATTCGCAAGTCATACAGGCGAAAACGGCGGCGCGTGCCGAGATAACAAAAAATCGGGCGTTGAGAGAAGATGACTACATCGTCGCGAAGTATCTGCGAAGCAATATGTGATGCCTTGGCTAAATTTCGTGAACCCGGGTCAGAAACTACTCCGCGTAAGCCTCGTTGGGTATCTGACCATCTTGCGGCGATGAGAAAAACCAGGATTCCCGCCATCGCTACGACTTTGCGCGCCGGTGAAATGAGATTGCCTGGTTTCACCCTCCCCCCAATATTGTCTATCAGCGCAAACGCCGCCCCGATAATTACAGGGAAGGTGCAAATCAGAAAACGTAGGTAAGCCATTCCCGACGGTCCCCAGTAATACGAAGCATACATAAAATAAATGGGTACGAACCACAACAACCGCATGAAACTTTCGCGCATCGGACCAACCGTAAGTATGCCTGCAATCCCCAGTGGAAAAACAAAGAATAGGGCTTCGTAATTTAAGCCATTATTCAAAACCGGAATATTATGCTTGAGTTGTCCCCAGTAAAATGCAAATTGTTCGTTTGACAAGCCATATCCCGTTGTCCAGGGTTGACCGAATATAGACCAGTTGTATATTGCCAGTAGCAAAGGAAAAATAGCGTAGCATCCAAGCAATATGCCTGACGATTTGAGAAAAGTATTTTTTAAAACTACTTTATCATTCTTACAGCTCCTGTAGAAATCTATGAATCGACTACCAATCGCTGCCAGAACTACCAACACCATCAGCGAACTTGTGTGACGAATGGTAGCAGCATACCCTAACAATAACCCCGCCATTACGCCGTAACGAATATTTTCTGCACGAACCCATTTCCAGAGAAAAAACATACCCCACGTAATAAAGCAGAGATTGGAAGGATGTGTTAGCAAATACCCCGAATAAATCAGTATCATGGTATTTGTAGCCAAACATGCTGTCGCGATCAAGCCCGCTATACGAGACATCCACAGACTAAAAAGGAAGTACGCGCCGATTAATGCCAGTCCTCCGCATAGCGGACTGACTATAAACATCGCATCATCCCCGCCAATCCAATAAAAAATCGCCATGAGTATAGGATATCCGGGGCTGAACTTGGGAATTACTTCCCTACGCGAATTTTCAACCCAGACGTGTGAGTGGTGCATGAACATATCATCCTCCTTCACTGCCATTGGGCCAAAAGTCGCGAAACGTTTGGCTAACACAAGATAACCGTCCGGGTCGGGCTCCTGATATCCAGTAGTAAAGTGGCGAATCTGGATGCTGGCGTAGAATATCAAAATGAAACCCAGCCCGATATATGCTAATAAGTTAGAATATTTTGTGGATATATTAATTAGTCGAACTTGCTTTTTCATCATTTTTGTAGTCCATTACCCCGGCAAGGCAAAATATCCAATCCCCGTAAACATACCGATAATCATCCATATCGAAACGATGATATATTCGCCAACTATCATCGCCACAAAGAGCGGACGCAGATTCCGATAGAGTCGAATCCCGCCAAATTTCAAAATGATGTATTTTATCAACCAACCGATAAAGATTGATGACCAAAGATAATA